>Ga0256777_1000345_pt1 | contig 10715 bp, 2 predicted proteins | sample MC6MC0928MT_FD_186042 | JGI IMG/M metagenome (GOLD analysis project Ga0256777, IMG submission 186042) | Metatranscriptome of enriched soil aggregate microbial communities from Iowa State University, Ames, United States - MC6-MC0928-MT... | ecosystem: Environmental > Terrestrial > Soil >... | reverse complement strand
GGCATGCTGAGGTCAGAGATACGTAATAAGCATGCGCCGAAAGCAACACTCCTAGATTTATGATAGTTATGCAATTACAGCCTGTTAATTCTGCGCATTTGCTAAACAGGTCTATGTGTCCGTAGGTGTTCGCAGGTTGCCACTTCTTTCGTCATCATGTGCTCGAGGAGAAGTAGATATCTCATGTTCTGTCTTGTATATCATCGAGGAGCTAATGTACTGCTGTATACTGTGAGTAGCGCTTGTAAGTTGGTCTGGGTTGTACAGTGTGAGGTGTCATATCAAGTCGGCATTGGATGCTGCACCTGGTCCTGGTCCTGGTCCTGGACCAGTTGAAGCTGAAGACGCGTCGGTCATGCATGATCGCACATCCATACATCAGTGGCACAGGTTGGTCCAAGTTCCATATGTGGCTGAGGCACACACAAGCGTTCACGTTTCTCTGACAGTGCCACTACGTGGTGGCACTACGCTGCACTTGTCATCTTGAAGCGCGATGTTCGATCAGGCCAGACCGCACTGCTGAAAGTAATGCAGAGAGTGAAGGGAAATCAACGTCATGTGCGAAGCCAACTGCAGATGGATGAGGTTGAGAAGCGTTGCATGCCGTGGCAGGATGGGAAGAGGACGAAGGAATGCTCATGGTTGGTGTGTTGCACAACGCTTGACACAGCAAGTCGGCACATGCTTGTGGATCGAATCCAACCAACTTGATGGAATGGCGCAAGGGGACAACTGGTATTGGTTGTCGCTCTGCCCTCTTGTGTTGCTTGGTGGACGACGAAGGTGCTTGTCGAATGCACACATCGTCACACCACCAACGCAGCTGCTGCAGCGCTGGGCGATCGACATCCAAATAAGAATCATCTTCAAGTGTTGACTTTGTTGGTTCAGTCGCGGAAGATGTGTTGGCAGATGTTGGCAACGAAGCACGATGCAATGCAGTTGAGACAGACGGTGCAGGTACCATCGCTCGTTGTGTTGGCATCGTTGACGCTGATCGTCGCCGGCGGCCAGATGGTGGAGGAATAAACTTTCGTTCAACAAGCAGCTCCATCATTCGTCGCTCATGTTTCAGCGCATCGTTATCCCAAGATGCCATGAGTCGCAAAAGGTCAGAGCGGGAATCCACCACCGACCTGGAGCTGGAGCTCGAGCTCGAGCTCGGGATGTCTTGTACAGATTGAGCGTCAGTGCCGAGGTTGGATCCTGTACCGCGCACGGTGACCATCGGCAGTGTAGCAGCAAGTGTTTCGTCCGATGCCTTCGCCGTGTTGTCGTCCAATGGAGCTGGAGACTCATCGTGATCAATTGCGCTTGCTTCGTTCAACTGTTTCTTTCGCTTGTTCTTCTTCTTCTTCTTCTTGCCTGATGCGCCTTGCTTCGATGGTTTGGCTGCCTGTGCATTGGTCTGTTGGGATCGTGGAGTTTGACTCGTTTCCTTGTCTGCCTTCCGTTTCTCCACCTCCTTCTTCTTCTGCTTGGTGGCCATTCGTCGCTCGACATTGGTGGGGTTGGGAAGAAGTCTGGGGACATGTCTGCGTGATGGTGTAGTCGTCGTTGTTGTTGCTGTTGTTGCATTGGAATTGGAACGTGCTGCCTGTGACTGCGACTGCGACTGTGACAGCTTCGACGTAGAGGATGCTTGCTTGTGCTTGTGCTTGCCACTCCGAGCCGAATGAACGTTGGATGCTTTTACAGCAGCAGAATGCTCTCCTCGTCGTGGCTTGTTTGGCTGCTTGGCTTCATCTTGCAGCTCCATCTGGTACAAATAGGTTAAATGTCGCTGGATACACTGCTCGATGAATGATGCGCTGCCACCACCACACAGCCATAAACGCTGTAGGAAGGCCGATGGAATGTCATCTGCATCGTCCTCGCCCTCTTCATTGCGGAATGCGTTCGTCATTAGCATGTCATCATCGATCTCTCCATCACTCTCGTTCTCACCCATACCATCCTCCATAAGCATCTGTTCCATCGTGGAAGCCATGCCACCAACTCTTCTTCGATCCATGCCGCCCATCTGATCATGAATATCCATACCATCTTGATTTTGATTGCGTAACAGGTGGAAGAAATCGACTGAGAAGATCCGACGAACCAATGTAGGATGAGAGGCAATGAGATCCGATGCAGGAGTGAGACGGTTTGTCACTTTATCACTGGGCGACGGTGAAGGCGGATCAGTGTCGGATGCATGATGATCATCGTCGACCATCAAGCATGCATTGCGTATCCTCTGCAACAGGTTCCTCAATCGTTGCATCTCACCGGACACGAGATGAGAGCATGCACTCAGCAATGCAACAGATGAAGTGAATGGAGGTCGATGTTGTTGGTGTGATTGCATGATGTCATGCGCACCGGTACCTTGATTTGCATTCTCGAGCCCCTGATCCGGTGTAAGTTGGCATGACTGCTCATTGTGGGCATTGGCGAGAAGCGTGCACAACAGTTGATGGATGACACGGCGTTGGATGGATGGAGGTACGAAATCTTCAACCAGCTGCAACAGAGATCGTGCATCCTGTAATGTAAACGAACATGCATGTGCAGTCGATGATGCACCTTCTTCCTCCTCATCCTCATCATCCTCGACGGTATTTGGACTCGACCCTTCATGCTGTCTCTTCCCATCGAGTTCGAACACGCATGATGAATGCAGGAGTGTTCCTCGTGGGAAGCGATCGGATACGAGGGCATACACATCACGAACCAAATTTGCTTGTGCATGACGGAGGGAGCACAGCTGAACGAGCAACTCATGCAACGATGTGCAAGGAACGAGAGGAAACGGTGGAAGGGACGATGTGAAAGCATCAGGTTGATTACACTCCACATCAGAAGTGTCACCCTGCTCAGTCAGCATCTCTGCACAATTCTCACCATCGTCATTCCAGCTCAATGTACCCTTCTTATCTGTGGGTGTCCTCTTGCAACAAAGCGCTGCTCCAGCGTCTCGAAGAGCTTGCTCCATGCTTCGATGGTTGCACGTAAGAGCGACGAGTGATTCCAACGAGCGACGAGCCAAGAATGCTTGGCCTCCTGAACCACCTTCCACATATAACACCAAGTCCAACTCATGAGATAATGAGCGAAGCTTTTGATCTTGGCTGTCTAGCTCATCACCTCCGTCCATGTCATACACTTGTCGCAGATGTGCCCGTGCGTCTGCTGTTAATAATGGTGCTGCTTGTGTCGCTCCTTCTCGACCGATCCCATCTCGTTCCATATCGTACTCATCGTCATGTCCTCCAGCCAAAAATGTCACCATCTCCTCGCGTTGTGCTCTGATGAAGGTTCTCAGAGTTTCAAGCAATTGATCCAAGCTCATTCGTGAGAGGGATGAAACGGGGCCACCAGCACCGGATACTTCCTCGGCGGCCAAACGAAGCAGGTCAAGTAGCACATGGAAGAAATGGGTGTACAGCTGCGTGAATATGGACAGGATAGAGGAGCGTGGTGCAGAGGCAGATGATGGTTGCGCATGCAGCACGTCCTTCGGCTTCGAACGATCCTCATCCACCTTCCACACCCATCGCTGCATGATTGGCAAATTTCCATTCCGAACATACGCTTCCATGCGATCCAAAACGAACACATCGAGAAGCTGTTCCAATTCGAACATGGAAAGCAGCTTGTGTCGATTATGAGAAGGATGAACTGCATGATCATGATCCGGCGCCGGCACAGCGTCACGCATAGCATGGACATTATCATCATCACTGCCGTCATCCGGAGGATCGGACCATCCGCTTCTTCGAACGTCATTGCCATATCGCATCTCGTCTCCACGTTCTGTTTCATGATTTCCATCATCATCATCTGCGTCATCGTTATCGTCATCTTGCTCCAATACGTGTCGGAACTGCGACAAGATGATTGGTCCACGAGGAACGATCCATTCATTCCAATGTTTCCTCACGCCATCAGCCAGAGCATCGAGTGTCGAAAATGGAGCAGGATGATCCACGTCCACATGCGCCCCATCGTGAGATGCCCGCTGCTGCAACTGTTGCTGTTGCTGCTGGAGTTGAATATCTTGCATCAATTGCAACTGTCGAATGATGCGTGATGTATGTCTTCCACTTCTTGCACGAAGTATGAATCGTCCAATTTCTTGCTCACAGATGCTGTCCTTGTCATTCTGTTTACCATGCGCTAATTTCACCGATTTCACTTGCGTTCTGAAATTGCCAATCAACTCAGGATCAAGATCAAGGAGTGAGCTAACTGCGTTCTCGTCGCAATCATTCATGATCCAGTCAATGATGCGTCTACGCTCCACAACGAGGCGGTCGAGCCCATGACGAATGGCTTCTGCCAATCGTACTGCGGCTGGAGACAGTGGCGAGCCGATACCAACAAGAATGTCTCCGCATCCATGATCCATCGTATGATCCAATGACGTCTCGTCGGCTCGTCGTTGTTTCAACTCGTTGGAAAACGAAGATGGAAAGAGTTGGTCGACCGGAAAAGACGCCGCTGAATTGGCCGATGTCGACGTACTCTCAGCAGATGCAGCTGTGACCAGTCGATCATGCCACAACTCATTCAACATTAATAATACCTGATCGAGTGAATGAGAGTGCCAAGAAGGTGTTGCCATCGCGTTCGTATCATCCGTACCGTGTGCGACGGAATGTGAAGTATCCATTATCCAAGGTGGCAGGAATGCTGCTGCTGATGATGAATGCGAAGTTGTGCCTAATTTTGAAGTCGTATTGTTGTTGTTGCGGGGGGTTGATGTCACATGCGTGTTCTGTCGCTGTCTTCCATTCCTTGGTGAAACAACGATAGTCGTGACAGCGCGACGAGTATCCATCTCAGAATGAGGAGGAGGTTGCAGTTGTGACGATTGAAGATCAACAGCACCTGATGCATCAGTTGGCTGGTCGATCTCAAAGCGATGGCTCCCACCAGAGGATGTCGACGTTGGAGTTGCTTGCGTGAGTGGGAGGCAGCCACATGCTCGCAAGAATGAGACGAAGAAATACAGAGGAAGATCTTGGATGGATTGCACAGTCCGCTTCTGAATAGCAACAGGGCTTGGGACCATCTGCTGTTGGCCTTCATTTGTGCCCTCGTCACATGCTTGCGCATCTACAAGCATGTGTGCAACCTGAGATGCATGGTCACTCAATGGCATGAACAGTTCCCATTTGTTGCTCATCTCCTCACGAAGTCGTTCCAGGCACTCGAGGATCCATTGACGACGACCTTCGAGAATCTTGGAGCGCCTATCCAGCGATTCATGGGCATGGATGTGAGCGAGAACGAGCAGGTGGATGTAGGGGCTGGAGAACGAAGAAGAAGATGGAGATAAAGAAGGGGGCATCTCGCATGATGATAGATCTGATGCACTCCCCATTGCATCATTCATCATGTTTCTAGCCTGTTGCCAATCGCTCGCTTGCAATACTGAACCATCCATCACCAGTTGCCGCAGGAAAGCAACCACTGGTTTCATGCTCACATCAATCTGGCCTGACGGGTCACAATCCACGTCCGTACCAAGACACTCATTCGCCAATGCATCGAATGTTTGGCACGTACGTATGTCAAATTGAGTGTTTGGTGAAGAAGCGGAGGAAGTCACATTGACCGTAGATCGTCCATTCGATAAAATGGCACAAAGGGTGCGCACGAAAGCTGGAGTGGCATGTGTGGGAAATCGAGTTGAAGATGATTGTGTCTTGCTCTTGCTCTTGACCTGATTGCTGATTGTTGCTCCAGGCTTCCGAGGAGTCGGTGAGGTCGACGTCGATGGAGTCTCATTGAGAAGCGGACATGCATCCGATCGAAGCCAATGTAAGATCTGCTTCTGCAAATTGGCGGCCTTCGATGCTTCAATTGTAAGTGCATGACGCAGATCGTTGAGTGAAGGAAACAATGACGATGACATTGAATCGCAACCGGCAATGAGGCCATCTTGAGCCGTTCGATTGATCTTCGTCAATCTCCACTTCAAGATGTTGAAATCATCTGCGCATGAGCTGAGCATGTGACGTAATTGCCATACATCCTCACCACATCGCATGTTTGGTGCACGAGGAACCAGGCGTGATTGTGTCACATGATGCATGGATCCGAAAGACGACGATAATGATGACGTCGTATCTGAAAGATATCGCTGCAGTTGGATGATGTCCGCCACCACGGCTCTTCGTCGTCTGGTATTCATGATCTCGAGCTGCTGAATGAGATCAGCCAACGATTTGAAACGCTGGCCGTAGCCAGCAGATCCGGAGCCAACCTCAGCCTTGGCAGCAGCACTCAATGTGGCCAATAACTTGAGTGTTGGATTGGGATTACGGAAGGTTGAACGAGGTGGTCGCTGAGGATGTGACGAATGAGGCAGAGAGCGGGCAGTATTACATTCGCCATCCATATCGGCACCTGCATCCGCCTCTGCTTCTACTTCTGCGTCTGTTTCTTCCTCGTCGTCGATGAAGCGATGAACATCCTCTTGGACCTGTGTCTGTGTCGTTTCAACTTGGGTGCGGTCGCGATCAGCGTCTGTCATGAGCGGGCAATCGAATGCATGTGGAGGGAAGAGATGTTCGGCTCCGAGCATGACGATTGGCACGAGATCAATGGGTTGAATTGCCAGATCGGCACGACCATCTCCTTGCTTCCGCTTCCTCGATGATGCCTCGTTGCTATCAGAAACATCAAGCAAGCCACAAACTGGATCTAGAAGCGTCGAACGGATCTCATTCTCGCGATGGCGAAGACGCTGCATATACGACAGCAATTGGCGCCAATTTCTGAAACAAGATCGATCGGGGGCGAGAGAGATCTGGTGCGGCGTTCGACTACGTCCGGTCTGAGAAGCGAGATCGTCAACGTCAACCATGGCCACTTCCGAATTGGAAGTGTCGACCATGGTCATCGCGACTATCTGTGCCTGCTCTTCGCAGATCTCCTGCCATAATCTCTGTGTATCCTTCAAGTAACTGAGTGCCAATTGTGCATGGCCGTCGCATATGAGTGTGACCAACTTCGATAGAGCCCTGTCGCTTGAGGCCTTCGTATGAAGGTGGCACTGAGGAGAACCATCAGAGCGGGAGACAGTGTTCGTGTGAGATGACGAATTTCGAGTGGATAAACCATCCAGCATCGCTCTGGGCAGCAAGCTACAACCATCCGAACTCATCCATTCCCGCAGGGCGTACATCGAACCACTGATGTTTCGAGCAGCTGGAGAGCGATGTGGAGAAGACAAGTCAGGTGTGGTGGGCTGGTGTGAGAATCCAGATCGGCCCATGTGGAGGTGTGGATGGATCAGGTACACGTCATCAACACTCTCATCATGAATGTTGCCACTACTCCTCCTCACTACCGCGATGTTGCCTTGTTCCACGGACACATTCGACTGTTCCGACTGGTCCGTTTGACCATTTCTTTTCGGCTCATTCGTCAGATGTCCACCGCTCGATATCTCCATATCTCGAATCAACTCCAGCAACGATCGTTCCTCATCGAAAGTGGCGTGTTGGAGGAAGAGCTCATGCAATACTTCGAATAATTCCACACCAACTAGCAGCCAACCAAGCGCAGAGTTGTGGTTTTCATTGCTCGTATTGCTCGAGTCGGATGCCATGCTACCGCTACCATCATCAGCACACAGCGCTCTATGTCCCTTCTCCAACCATGCACGAGCAATATGCAATTCACCATGGTGCAGAGGATGTTGTGCGCTCAATCCGGCAACAGATGGTTGGGTAGTAGCGCCGGCCGCATCGGGCTGTGATGATGGAGACGATTCAGAAGCTGACTTCTCACGATCTACACTACTAATTCTGTTCTGGCAGTGCGCGTGATCATGATCGCTGTCTGATGATCCATGCTCCTTATGAAGTGAAGGAATAAGCGCAGCACGGACGACGAGGAGTTTGAGCACCAACTCCAGCATCTTCCTACCACATGCAGTAACAAGTGTCTGAGTCGAACCTTGTTCGGTCTTGAGATCGGTGCAGGGCTGAGAAGACGTAACGGATCGTAAAAGAGACAACGCCAATGGAGTACTTCCACCAGTGAGTTGATACAGGGTATGAAGCGACGACGTGGATGAAAATGGCGCCTTCAACTTCGGGCTCGAGGATTCGTCAGGAGGAGATGTATCGGCATCAACTTCCCGACGTGGTGCTCGCTTCTTCCGACGAGATCCATGTCGATGCACTTGACAACCAAATTGATCATACCACGTCTCAATGGCAGATTGGAATGAGTGAGGAATGGAAGCAATGGCCATGGGGGCGATGGTGATCGGGGTGATCATGATGGTACGTATCTCTTGAACGACTTCATTCAAATTGGCCCATCGTCTGTGCGGCTCGTGTGCTTCCAATCCACATAAGCCATCCAATATTTGCAAAGGTGTTCGTTCAGCACGATGATGATCCACGTGTTTGCCACAGATTTTCTGTGAGTGTGTCAGAGTGGCACCACCAATGTCAGTCATGCTATGGCAGAGGAAATCGATGAGTTGCTCGCCATTTCCATGTGGAGCGAAGAATGTCTCGTTGGCTACACGGCGAAGAAGGTCGGTCAGTGGCATGTGAGAGAAGGATGGAGGGGTCCATGCAGCAGCAGCAGGATGATTGGGCAGTGTTGAAGATGAGGCAGCAGCTGGAGTGGACGGTGGTGACCTCACAGTCCTTTCTTTTGATCGCCGTGCTCGCTTGGTATCGTGTGTAGCTTTGTTCGGTGCTGTTGTTTGGCGTGATGAATGAACCGGAGACGAAGGACGTGGTTGTCGTGGTCTGCGTGTCTGCGAGCGCACGGGTATAGGTCGTGGAATTGGGACCCGTTCGAAGGTCGCGGTATGTTGTGCGTAGCTACTGAGCTGTTTCATTGCATGAAGTTGTTCCTCAGTCAAGGCATCGAGTGCTTCATCCGTCAGAGCACTGAAGGCCATAGATGAAAAGTCTTCAGCGCCATGATCAACATCAGCGTCATGGAGAAGCGACGCAGCTGCATTTGGGACAGTCGATGGGATGAATGATGATGATGTGGACACAGTACTGGTGTGGCGGAGGCCAGCGGCAGGCTTAGCAACAGCAGGTCGACGTGGCGTTGGCCGTGCGAGAGTGGTGTGAGATGACATGAAAACCGGTTGGGCTGGTGATGCACTATGTTGTTGCATGGATTCACTATGCGCTGTTGGCTCCGGGATCGATGATGATGCGATCGGTGATGACTCTGCCAGTGTCGTGGCACCAGTGCCATTTCGTTGCTGAAGTGCTCGCCTGGCTCCAGCTCGGATAGCACTTGGTGTCAATGATGGCACGGGTACGCTCATATTCAGCCTTGCTCGTGGTGTGGCACCATCAGTGCTGGACGTGGATGATGAATGTGAATGGGAGGAGTCGGACGAGCCTGAGCCAGTCGATGACGATGAGGATCTGGAAGATGAAGGCTGCCGAGCACTTGAGCTCGATACAGACGACGAAGTTCCTGAAATCGATGGCGCATCGGAGGATGCGATCGATACTGAGCGTGAAGAAGCGGAATGATGTCCACTTGTGCTTGCACGCGACCTGCTGCTGGGTGGTGGAATGGGACGGAAAGATCGAGCACTGCTGGTGAGGAGGGCAGTATTGTCATCGTTGGTTGCAGTCAAGGATGAGAAGAGTAATGGTAGTGTAGGAATGTGCACATGTGGCATTGCATGGCCGTTATGCTTCGTTTCAGCCAACATCTGTTCATGCTGAGCCATCATTGCCACCATGCTGAATTCTCGTAACGATTGTGCACCGGGAGGAGTTGGTGGTGTACGGACTCGAATACGACGCGGATGAGATCTGCTTCCAGCTTCTCCACCCCAGCTGCCACTGTGCGTCAAGTCGTGAAACAGACTGTCATTCTCGTCGAGTGATACACTATCATTCCATTCAACAGGGTGTACAACAGGTCTCGAGACGATTGGACGCGATCGACGAATACGGGGTGATGATGAAGCAGGAACGGTGGGAGCAACTGGAACTGCAGCTACTGATGCAGCCACACTCTGAGTAGCCACTGATGATGCAGCAGCAGCCGTCGATGCAGAAGCGGTGTTATCACAATCTCCCATTAATTGGGCTCGAGCACGATGTTTCAATGCCCGTCCTCGTCGACTGCCCTGGCTCTTGGCTGCATCTCCATCTGTTAAACATGGATCAGTCTGTGTGAGTGTGACAGGGGCGAACCGTACTGACTGTGACGTCGAAGTGGCAGCGCTTTCCATACTAGCGCTCTCACTCGGCATCACATCGGAGGTGGATGCAGACGGCGGCGGCAATGGTGACGATGACGTGGTAGTGGAGGGTTGCATCGTGAGTGATGAAGTGTTGTGACACAGTGACTGTCACCGTGATGGAGATGGAGCTTGAGTCCACTTACACTATGACACACTCACACACTGCAGCCCATCTCCCTTATTCTGCCTTTGTTTTCCACGAACGTCAGGCACATACGTGTCGTTGTTGCGCGTTGAATGATGATATTTTCAATTGCATGAGAGATGATTGATGGATTGATTGACACACTGTCACACCACTGTGCGGTTCATCCGTCACGCGCGTCACTGAACCGTTCCATTCACAATGGCACACTATGGGGAAGAGCGGACGCGAACTAGAAGGATTGCGCTCTGGGGGTCAGTCGCTGCGATAGTCGCGTCGAGCAATATGATACATGGGCAGCTTACCGGCACCGAAGTGCTT
>Ga0256777_1000344_pt1 | contig 10724 bp, 6 predicted proteins | sample MC6MC0928MT_FD_186042 | JGI IMG/M metagenome (GOLD analysis project Ga0256777, IMG submission 186042) | Metatranscriptome of enriched soil aggregate microbial communities from Iowa State University, Ames, United States - MC6-MC0928-MT... | ecosystem: Environmental > Terrestrial > Soil >... | reverse complement strand
GTGCGTTTATCCGAGTAAATAATTGAATGTAGCTTCAGCGGAATGTGCCGAACGGACAATTATGCAACGACGGATAATTTTTATTTTATTTTTTTCCTTTTTTTTTACCACACCGTTGAGCGAATGAAAGCGAGGGAGGAAGCGACTGCAAATTTGATTTCTTGATTTTGTCCTTGACCTTGACCATGGTCACGATGTGACAGTCGCTGCCTCACAGAAGAATGGATCAGAAAGGGCAAAAGATGGTCGATGGAATACGGGATGATCTCAATGGATGTTGTCATTGATGAGCAGCCGAAGTGCAAAGATGAGTAAGAATAAAATTAAGAGTGTAAGGAGGAGGTTGGATCTGACTCGTACGACTGTGCGGAACGATGCATATATATGGCAGCACCGCATGTTTATCTTCATTCAACCAATCAAATAAGGAGGGGAGAAAAAGCCTTGTGAAATTGAATTTGAATCAAGAAATAGCTGGAGTGATGAAGCTGACGTAAACGGGTGCACGTGGTCTGACAATCCATGTCATTCCTCCATTGGTGTTGATCGCATCGCAACTACTCGTGTAATTATAACCGTTTGTATGACATGAACGTGGTGCATGGTTGACGCTGCAGGTGATGAGAAAGAGTTGGCATGTTGAGTGCTGAAGCAATGACGACGACGAATAGAGGACGATGATGAACGGCATCGACTGAACATGAAGCGAGCATGAATGAGGGAGATGGATGACAGTCGCAATCGATTTGATGCTGATGCAAAAGTCACACGACACAACACCGGGACGATGCATATGCATATGCACCATTGATAGTTCATGAGAAGCGGTTTCATGGTCAGTCTTCGCAGTGTGGAAGCCGCGTCGATGAGGATGGGAGAGTAACGAAGGCGCCGAGACCGAAGTAGTTCAGATACAGATGCAGATACAGATGCATGCGATGTGAAGAGGGAGAAGGAAGATGCGAGAGAGGCAAAGCAAACGCTCAAACTGCCAACATCTCGAGGAGTTGAATGGATCGATTGAGAATAGGCAACGTGCCGTTGATTGACTTGGTCGGTGATGAATCATCGGCCACGCGCATCAGCACTAACCAGGATGGGGATCAAAATCCGTTGCTCAGAAGCTGTTCCAACTCTCACCTGGATGGAGGGAATGGCGCGAACGCATGCGCACTGTTGGAGTGGCGCAAACGCTCATTGCTCTCCAGTCATGCCATCTCACCATCCGCCACTCAACTCTTTGTTTCTCTGCTCATGATCCACTCAGCTGCCTACCTGCTTCAACCATCTCCACATGTGATGCTGGCTCAGAGAATGAGCACGGCACGGCACGGCACGGCACGGAAGAACCAACGTTGATCAGGAAGGGCGCACCATGCCATGCGCATCCACCATCAACCGGCCCATTAACAATTCACATGAGTGTGATGACTACGGCGATGACTACGGCCTCGCTGTACGATTGTTTTCTGCTGAGAATGATTTGAGACAATGTCGAGCAAACGCCGCCTGCAAGTCCATCTGCTCCAACATCTGCTCATCCTTGATTGGAATCGGATAGAATTTGAGTAAGATTCTACATGCATCATGTACGAAGTGTTGTGAGGGAAATGTCCGAAGGAAAAGTGTGAACCAGCGTCGTTGAATGAAACGTACCGTACATCGCTTCAACGTACGCACGGTGCCAGTACGACAGATACCCAACACCACTGCAAGATCACCAAAGATACTACCGGACTCAAGGACTCGTGTCACTGTCTTGCCGCGATCATCACCGAAGCTCACTTCCACTGTACCTTCTAAGAGGATATAGAAAGGTGAGACATCGACCGTACACTCACCCGATCGGAAGAGTACAGTATTTGGTTCGATGGTTGCATGGTCGAATATACTTGTGAGTAGTTGGAATTGTGTTGGGTTGAGTCCCCTCATCCATGGTGCACTTGACAATGACTCCAACACTTGCTCACCCAGATGTGCACGCACACGCTGGCAACGCTTGGAGTCAGGATCAGCAAGCAGCTCTTCAATCAGACTACGATGAATGGCGAGGAGACGCGTGCCGGGTGCATGACAGATGGCGGTTGAGAGATAGGCCTGTTGGGGACTTAGGAATCCATCTAAGCCGAACAATTGATAGGGCGACTTCATACAGATACGTATGACCCCTTCACCAATGGGCTCACTGTCGTCCATTGCGGCTGATTCACCGAAGCTCAATCCAACACTTCCATATCGATTATGGCCGAATCCCGGTTTAGCGAGTCCATCTCGTTGTGAGTAAGAATTTGAGTGAGCATGAGCCTGAGCATGCTTGACACCAACAGGCACGCCTTGAGGAGTATGAACATTGATGGCTGGGCTAGCGCTGCTCCATGGATCTTCTTGCATGTTGCCAGATGAGCGGGCTCGAGATGGTTGAAGGCGACGAAGTTGACCAGTTGGAGTACGACGATGACCAGGATGACTAGGACCAGCAGGCCCTGACCCAGGTACATGCACATGCATATGCACATGCCCATCTGTGCGTGCATTGCCCTTTGACTTAGTTGTCGCAGTCGATGTTGTGCCATTCCCATTGTCTGATACATGTGTGGTGTTGCTGCATACACTGCTGGTTTGTGATGTTGGTGTGGCTGGGCGAAGCATCGTAGTATGACTGCTGGTCGCCTCTGCTATGAGCGTGGTCGTACCTGTTGTGACGTGAGTGGACGTGTCATTCGCCCCTCCACCCCCTACGATGCTCTTCTTATGTGCATGCATGCCATTGGATGAGATGAGCACAGCGGCAGATGCAGCTCCATCACTCGTATGATTCGATGATCCATCTGCGAGTGATGCTGGTGGTGGCAGTTGGGAGGAAGTGGTGGATGGAGAGGCGGATGGCTGGGACGATACTGATGACGATGATGATGAGGATCGTGGTCTCGAACTGGTGTCATTGCCATTGCCATTGTCATTGTCATTGTCATTGTCATTGCGTGCACTCGCATCTGAGGTTGCGCGCACTCGTGGCGCAAGTTGAAGGACATCTTCATTAAAATGAACGCCAGTCACAGCCTTCTTGAGTCGATGACTGTGTGGCGTGCGAGGAGTATGAGTGGGATGGGAAGAGAGGGGAGCAGGACGAGGAGGAGTGGGCGTGGAAGGACGAACAACATCCTTGTGAGGCACATCGTTAGTCGACTTGGATCGAGTTAGGCGATGTGAGGGAGGCTTGCTTCCGTTGCACTCGGCAACATCTCCATCACCGTCCCTATCAGCCTCCCCATTCGCCTCTTCATTGGTCTGGCCACCATCATCCTTGTCAGCATCTATCGTAGCCTTCTCACGCTCCATGCATGGTATGGATTCCTGCATGGGTGGTGGTGCGGAATCCGACAGTGCTGAAGCCAGCGGTGGTGGTTGTTGAATGATGGATGATTGTGAGTGTGGTGACGGGAGTGATGGTGGCGGTTGGGAGACTGACTGAGTGGAGAGATGGCGCGAGTACGATGAGGTGGTGGATGCGATGATGCCCCCACCACCTGAGCCTAAGTCGAGCAGTGATGCTGCCATATCACGATATCGCTTATCGCTACTGCTCTTTAACCGCTGCGAACGCTCACGATCAGAGATGGGTGACAATGGCTGACGACGAACGGATGAGGGAGTGGACCTCTTACGCCGCATACTCCTAGTGCCACCAGTAGGACCGCCCATTAAGCCCCCACCAAATCCCTCCTTCTCTGCTTTCAATGCTTGAAGCTGTACTAGAGTCATCTCACTGGCATTGGGTGAGAGGAATGTGCCAAGATTATTCCCCGCATAGATGAATGATTGTTCATCATCGCACTGCTCACACTCCTCTGGGTCATTTTCCTCCTCTCCATAGTCGAAGTGTGCAGCATAGGGGCAGTCACGATCGACGACTTGATTACAGAACTTGGTTCGAACATCCAAACCATACACCTCCAAACGAACACAACCGCTCGACACTATATACAGAAAGTCAGCGGAGGAAGACGGACAGGAGGAGGAGGAGGAGGAGGAGGAGGACGAAGATGACGCTGCAGTGCAGTCGGAGGCAGATGCAGGGGAGGATGAGAAAGCAGATGGTGGTGCGCCATCCTGTGTATAGATATGTGTGAATGGCGGGCATGCGAGGAGGGACGAGGATGCAGCGAGTCGTTTGCATTCCGCTTCACTTAAGCAAGGACTAAACAGTGAACGCTGAATGGCATCCAGTTTCGTTCGCTCCTTGTCGGACTCATCCATGTGCGACATCATCGATGCTTGAGTGGCGGGGGTTGCCCAGGATGGCAGTGGGAGGGAGACGGGGCAGGGGCAGGGGTAGGGGGCAGATGGAGCAGGCTCGGATGAGGAGGAAGAATTGGCCGCAGCACCGCTGGAAGCACCAGCCGCATCCTTGCCCTTCATCGCGCTCGCATTCTCTTTGATGTATTGTTGCGATGTTGCATCTCCCTTGATTGGCGATCGTTGAGTGGTTGAACGTCTGCCACCACCACCAAGGATGCTTGATTTCGCTGCGTGCAGTGCTTCGACAGTAATGAGAGGGCGATGATCATGATCAGGGAAGGGTGAAGGAGAGCATGCGGCGGTCGTCCCATCTTCCTCATCTCGGCGTGTATCCCAACTCGCGCGACGTGAGTGTTGCGGCTTCACATCATCCTTCTCATGGTTGAGTGGTGGGTCACCTGGCGCATAGGTGTCATGCTTACTACTGCTACTGCATGCACTGCCCATGCCTGCTGATGAAAGAATGCAATGGAAGGGTGCGTTGTCTACTAGCAGCTCAATCCCCCATCGTTCTGTGGTGAGAGGTTGCAATTGAGCTGATCATGATTGTCCCAATCAGCCTTATCTTCATCACCCTCACCACCAATCCCACCAACATCATGCGCTTCAATGCTACTTGCTCGCCGCGCCGATTTGGTAAATTAGATACCGCTACTTGCTCGCCGCGCCGATGAGGTAAAATAGATTGCAACTCGGCTGAAGTGTCACTCACTCTGTCAGCAACGATGCCATCAGTCGGTTGAAGTGAAGTGAAATGGCAAGGTGAACACGAATAATAAAAGACGGTTGAGCGCTCCTCAAACGGTTCAAGGAAGTCACCAACCAAAGGAGCGACTTGCTTTCTGATGATGAGTGAGAGTACCAGTTGCTTTGGTCTCATCATCGATATTCCCTTCAGCTTTCCACATCACGACGAGCGCCAAGACTCTTTGACAGAAGAAAAATCTTTGAGACGCGCACCAAAGTCAGAGCAGCCCTGCTAGTACTAGCAAGACGGGTTCATCATCAGCATCATGAGGAAAAAGCCGACGAGTGCCAGTGACGTGATCTGCTCTCAATTTCTCTCTGATCGACCAATATGAATGATTCGAATCGATGATCTTCTTCAGCTTGAGTCTAACACGCACCGACGGCACATGAGAGATGACATCGAGTGAATGCAACGCCGATAGATTCTGACCATCAGCGAAACTGGAAAAAACTGCTAAGCCTTTCATCTTTGGCTCTCTCAGGAAGGTAGTTAGCTACACCATGCACGTTGTTTTGTCGCTTCCATGAGGTGATGTTCTTCCAAATATTGCAATTGCTTGTTTCAATGCATATTCAACGACACGGAATCGACTTCGGCGATGTCGAACGAGGGCATCAGTCTGAGAGGGGGATTTCGGTTTTCTTGGCACCGTCACAGCACGGCTCGGCACATTGCTGTCTTCTGCTCTTCTCCTTCATTGATGTTGTTGCATGAGTATGTTGCTGTTGTTCCTCTCTCCTCGACAATGTTCCTCTCCATGGCAGGCCTGCCATTCGTTGTTTCTCAGCCTCACAGCTGATCGTGACTGTCACAGTGGCACAGGACCAGTTGGCAGGTGACAGGGCAGCAGTCGAAGGCCTTCGATGGCCATTTGCAAATGGAAAAGCGGCAAGTATGGATCATATTTATCCCGAGAGAGTCTGTAGGCTCGATGCTTCCATTCAACCTCTCTCTCCCTCCCTCTCTCTGCGTTTCCATCCCGTTGGTCTCCCTGCGTATGTGTCATTGCCGAGTTCGTTCCATGATCGAACAAATCTACAACTTGACTCCACTTTGAATTGTACAATTGATCTCCTTCTTGCCTCGTGACTCAAGATCCAGCTGGCCCCATTCAACCAATTGCACTCTATCAGGGAAGGTAGATGAAGATGATGATGCACGTTGTTTTGTTCTACCAACTCTTCCCGATACATATGATCATTGTGGTCTCTCCAAACTTCCAATGTTTTGAGTTCCAATGAGCACGGGAACGACGATTGATCGCCTCTTCTACATGTCAATCCGGTCACGCTTCGACATGATTCTCGATCTCCTTTCTCTGTCGAAAATGCCTCCCATTGCCAATTCTTCTGGGAAGAAAGTTAGAAATGGATCCGATTCAAGGTTGGGTGAATCCTCACAGTGAGTCGACTCGGAGATAATTCGACCAGATGAACGGTACGTCAGGAGGTGTGGAGGAGTCATACAGTGGCTCACACATGACGCTGATGCGTGGCTGGCAATGACATGCAGAGTGAGTTTGAGGATGTGACAGTCGTAGAATGAAGAGGAGGCGGATGAATTGACGCTCACGCCGTTGCATCATTGATTTTCCAAATATCTTCATCTTCCACCTTCTCCACTTCCCGTCCTCGCAGAAGCCCACTCTGCAATCGAATCCTCGCTGAGTACTCCGCTTCATCGATGGCGACCAACGAGGCCAGCTCACTTCGCTCACCTCGATACCATTGACCACTCGGACCACTTTGCCAGGAACAGGGAGCTCCCTCTCATCCTCCAATTCTTCTTGATCGATTCTCACGATGATCGAGGCATCATTCAAGAGTCGTACTTCACCAATATATATGGACATGAAGCACGACACCTTTCTGCTTGTACAATCGACCATTCAATAGCTTCTTGTTCAATATCTTCACGATCAAATTCGGGAATAACCAATGATCGACGCGAAAGGCTGATGAGGAGGACGAAGAGGAGGAAGAGGAGGATGAGGGTCGGTGTTTCACTTTTCATGTTCTTCAATGCTCTTGTTGTTTCATTCGTTCCGTTTCGGCTTTGAGTTGTTCCAATGTTGACATCGTGTTCGTCTTTCGTCTCGATCGATGTATTGGAGGGCCCGCATCCTGCTCCATGGCCACCTTACACAGGCCCGTCTTGCCTAGATACGTCACGAAGTTGGTGAGTGTTGACAACGGCAGATCATCCTCAACTCATCTTAGCATAGCTAGCGTAGCACTTGTTGGAAGGTGCCATGATAGAGAGGTGAGGACAGGGTGGAGAGGGGGTGCCATCGCGCCCATCATGATCATCGTCACCATCATTCTCATCCAGCTTGTCATCGACCCTGCACATGTTGCATACTCTGTGTGCGTGATGCTTGCTTGCCATCACTGCTTTCTGAATCCACCTACTAGACGACGAGTGGGAGAGATTGAGATCGAACTGTACGAGGGGATAGGCTGTGACGGTGCCGTGCAAGGAGGAGACAGGACGCAGACGGGGGAATGACTGCACTGCACTGCGGCTGACTTTCAGGAGTCAGTGAGTAGCTTCTCACTGCGATGACGATGACGATGACTCCCGTCCAAGGCTCAACGAACAAGTCGACGATGTTGGTGAAGTAGCGCCAGCAGGAGCGCATTCAACACCACTGACGATGGAGGCGTTACCATTGATCGGATGAATCAACTCGCATTCATACTGCTTGGATTGACGTCGCTTCCCACGCTGTCTGGCTAAGAAGTGTGGATCCCGCGCAATCTTCACGTTGGTTAGGAAGTGTGGAATTCTCATTGACGTCAGTCCTGAGGTCGATCGTGGACCTCCGCTCCCACCCTCATCAGGACGACTCGCAATGCCAATTCCACTTCCGCTACCGCTGCCACCACCATTCCCCGTGTCATTCCCAGCAGCTGTTTGGAGGAAGTACTTCCACTGTTTGGCGATTGCTAACGTTGGAATGACATCATTCAAACGAGCTGCACGAGCGTCGAAATCAGTCGGATCAACACCAGACGTCGCGAGATCGACGTCAATGATCGCTGACTTGCCCGTGGTACGTTTACGCGGTGATGATGCATCAGCATGATCTTCCCTCTCCTTCTCTTCGACACGTGGTAGAGTCAGATGCCTTTCTGCACTCTCTCTGTTGGAAGCAAATTGCATTGGTGCATTTCCTCGATTGGCATGATGGCGCATGACACGGACACGAGCCTGTTCTTGTCGTTGTTTGATTTCTTGTTCGGCTTGAACACGCTTCTGTTGCTCCTTCAGATGCTTGCGACGAAGGCGACGATCAAGCTCGATGCATTTCAGACGACGCCGATGCGCACCAACATCGAGGCTCGAATGGAGGCCATCGTCATCATCATTGTCAACATCCCATGAACCTCGGGCACGACGGTGGAACTTGGATTCTGTACGGCCATGCTCTTCTTCATACTCGCCTGTCTCAGCCATTTCCAATGCCCACAGCATGCTTAATTGCCCTCCCATCGCCAATGCTCTCTTCTGACTCTCCTCCCATTCCGCCTCACCCTCACGCCTTGATTCATCTCCATGAAGGCTTCGACCCACTGCTGTGCGTGATGCATTGCCGAGATTCATATGTGGCTTGATGGTTGATGCGCGGGATGAGATCGATGTGGCTCGGCGTGATTTCGTCTCCACTACCCACTCACTGGCAGGAATATACCACGCGCCATACTTGATCGGTGTCGGAGGTCGGTAGGGCTTCGAAGTGAAGCTGCTGTCAGCAGGTGGAGCCGGCTTCGTTCGTGAAGTCCGCGCCACTGTCCGTGCCACGACGCCATGTCCCAGGCCCATCTCTCGTAACTTCTGCGCTAAGAGTGCACGACGAGCAGCCTTCGCTCGAAGCCTCTGTCCCTGCCGCTTGGGATCCAAATTGAACTCAAGCTCACGCAATGCAGCAGAATCTAAATTGAAGGCAGACGCAAGAGACAAATTGCCACGACCAGCCGCACCAAGACCAAAGGATGACAATGCACGCAGACTAATACCTCGAGCCAATGCCACACGCTCCAGAGTGCCTAAACGGCGAGGGATAGACAGATGAGATGACTTGGCGGGAAGAACACGACGGCGGGGGGATGAGGAGGTGGAGTATGTGCAGTCGTTTGCTTCGCCATATGCTTGATTAGTTGCATCATCGTCCTCGCTATTATTGCCATCCTCCATGTCCTCCATGAATACACTCCGCAATTGTGTCGGTATATCCGTCGCCTCTGTCACACGGCTGGACGTTCGCCACAGGATGGCAGGGGAAGTCGAGCGCGATGATGAGGCTGAGTAAGAAGCCGCATGCGAACTGGCGCCATCATCATCATCATCATCATCATCACCAGCATCGGAAGCGGAGATCGAGGTCGGGCTTGATGCGACACTGGTGCTGGATGGAATGGAGGGTGAATGGCGAGTGTTACGGTGATGCGGCCGAACATGCTCAACAGTAGCGGGACAAGGTGAAGTGGATGGAGAAGACGCGCACATTGATTGCGAAGAGATAGAGGTAGCGCGAATGTGAGAAGATGCAGACAATGGGCACGGAGCATTGTGCATATTCGCTCCAATTGGGTCACATGAGAGACTGCTTGCCTCGGTGCTGACGGGAGTGTAATGGACGGTATGTGCGTGCAGATATGAGGAGGAGTGAGGTGGGCGAGACACGACTGGTGGATGTGGCAGCGGTAGCATGTTGAGTCTGACTGTGCCATTTGGGTGTTGCAGAGTTTCTTTCTGCATGTTCTCGATCGAGATATGCTTCTGATGGAACGTTCGTTCATGCTGCTCCAGGTGCGCACACACCTCAGATGTCAATTCTACATCGTGTTGGTAGCTGCGCTTGTGCGGTCCATTGTGCTCACTCGATGTCCCTTCCGATGACACTGAGAGGAAGCGCCATTGCATGGCAGTGGACGACAGAGCAGAGAGGGAGGGAGATGGAGCATGGATCGTACCGCTACCACCGAGACGACGTGGATGGGCACGCCGTGATGTCAGCGATGCTGTGTTTACACTCGGTATGGCAGACAGTTGACGGAAGGAGTCACGCACAGTTCGTGCTGAGTACGGCGGAGGTTGAACATGACTGCTTCGATGCATGGGTAGTCTAAGAGGAGCGGCAACGCCAATGGATGCTGCTGCTGCACCTGTCGCGCCTCGGCTGGACTGTTGGTGGAAGTCAGCATGACGCTTAGTGCTGTTGTGAATTCGTGGTTTGGAGTGAGAAGGCTGGCGGCGAGGTGTGGCTGAGTGAAGGTCAGGCAGCTGCAGCTGCAGCGACAGATGCGGGATGGCAGATGGATGATTCACATGGCGGTGGGAGTCATGATGGATGGTCATGAGTGGCGCGGTGTAGGTCGATGCATATGCATGGTATGTTGTATGATGGGCTTGCACGTTTTCTTGTTTGTGATGCATTGCATTGATTGGTTGTGGACATATCGAATCGGAAATCGAGACGCCACGTAACAGACGACAGGTGGCTGCAGTGAATCCGACTCAGACTCAGAACCAGAGTCAGAGTCCGATGCTCGCAAGGGAAGGGAAGGGTCAGAATCTCAGAGTTCACCCTGTCTCATTAACATGGACGCACATTCATGTTGATGGATGAATGAGTGACTCCATCATTCTTACAATGACCGGCGCTTCGCCT
>Ga0256777_1000341_pt1 | contig 10771 bp, 1 predicted proteins | sample MC6MC0928MT_FD_186042 | JGI IMG/M metagenome (GOLD analysis project Ga0256777, IMG submission 186042) | Metatranscriptome of enriched soil aggregate microbial communities from Iowa State University, Ames, United States - MC6-MC0928-MT... | ecosystem: Environmental > Terrestrial > Soil >... | reverse complement strand
TTTCGAACGGTGGCGCTGTGTATGGTGACAGCACAAAGTTGCCAATCGTACTTTACATGTACAATCGAAGTCCCAAATCGAACGAGGAAGCAAGAAAACAACGCGGAGGCGCGGCTAACATCGGCTTGTCATCGTGCTGATGGAGCAAAACCGGGACTGATCATGAGTGAGATCGTTGCAGGATCATCATCAGCATCAGCATCATCATCGATGCCATGTCTAGGTAGAGTCGAGTGAGAATGCATGGGAACATATGAGATGTGCACTAGTGAGACGAGCCATCAACACTTGCTTGAATGGAATGTACACACGAGGATGAGACGGATCGAGATGAGTGAAGGCGAGTGAGAGGGATCATCGATGAGTTGCTTGCATGAGCGAGATGAATAGCTATCCGAATGAACGATTGGGTTGGCGGCCGGGCAAGACAAGGCAATAGTGCATGCACATCCTATTCCAATATCTCTCTTCCCCTCCGATATTTATGTTGCTTCTTGCACCTTCCCTTTTGTCTGATGTTTCGCTGCGGAGTTGTCTAATGTCCGCATACTGGCCGTGTGTTTCAATGGTGTTGTTGGTGCTGTTGTGGATGTTGGTGTGGATGGCTGTCTTGAATTTGCTGATACGAATCGTTGCAGCAGCATCATGCTATTGCGACGAGGATCAGCAATGGGACGAGGGAGGATGGGCTTGCTGCGACTGGAATGAGTCGAATGGGAATGGGGACGAGAAGAGGAGGAAGGGATGACAGCGACAGTCTGAGCACGTGACAGTGTTGGTGTAGGAGTGGATGAGGTGGATGCGGGTGACGACGAGGAGGATGAGTGTGCAGCGATGTGTGAGCCTGAACCACGATGTGTGCCAGCTGACGCAGAGAATCGTTTCATGGCCACGAAATGTTCCGTCTCATTCGTGGGGCGGGATCCACAACCAGATGCAGAATGTACACGAACACGACCGATCGATCCACTCAATCGTTGCTTGCGCAAGACACCGCCGTGTGGCGTGTGCGGGTCCGCATCACTCGACGCTTCATCGATCGCGAGGACTGCCCCGTTTGCATCTTCCTGAGTCCCATCCGATGGCGCACGACTGCGAATGGCTGCCTCGTCTGCTGGGTGATCTGTTGGCTCTTCGCATGGTGCGGCCTGTGCCGGTTCATGTTGGTGTTCCTGTTGTTGTTCTTGCCCTTCTTCCTGTTCCTGTTCCTGTTCTTCATCCATTTCATCAGGAGGGAAGAGTATCTCAAGGAACGTTTCTGTTCGTCTTGTTGCGCGTTCAATCTCCGCTGCTCGTTGCTCCTCATTCCATTTGGACGCCAGTGGACCTTGACCGCAACGAATCTGATCAATGTAGATCGCGGCCCACTTCTTACGATTATCACGAATATGATTGCAACACACACGCACCTCGGGTAACAAGTTACGTAACGACACGAAGATGGGTGCAACAATGAAATCGATGAAGCCAATACTGAGAGAAGATTGATCGGTGTTGGTCCGATCACAGTTTGGTGAGATGGGTAGACCACGCTGTCGTTCCATATCACCTTGATGTAAGAATTCCGCCAAGACTGCATCACTCCACTTCCGTTGTAAATGCCATGGCTTGGCTGGATTGCTGATGTCACATGCATGTAGCAATGCATTGAAGATGGTTGAGCGTGAGGAGTCGGGGATGGCAGAGAAGTGTGGAACAGGCAGGAAGCTGGATGAAGAGGAGAGAGTGGGTGAGGTACGATTGAAGCTTCCATCCGCCACCGCTGCCTCCTCCATCTTTGCCAACTCCTCGATGACCGTATTAAACTTCTCAATTAATCCGAAGTGTATTTGCATATCCGTACTGAGTATGCCCTGTGTGATGCGCTGTCGTACCGTTCGATATTCGATCGGCGTGAGATTGGCAAAAATGTTGAGTGAAACCTTCTCCAACATTCGGAATGTTGACGCCGCATGATGATGCTCCAATACACTCTGATCATTGTACAGTAAGGCGAGGGGAGTGCGAGCAGCGACATGGAACGCATTATTCAAACCAGGGTGACGGAGGTCATGGCACAGGGCAGCGACAAAGAGACCCATGGTGTCGAGTGGGGTGAGTACCGCCCGCGCACCCATCCTTGTCACCATACTAAACACCGACTGCAGTACATCCACAGCATGATGGAAGTTATGGAATGGATTCTCAAAGTACTCCGCATGTACTTGATGCAGCCATGCAGCAAATACATCCAATGGTATGCGATACATCGCTAGCAAGTCTACATGTGCGGTGAAGCATCGATACACGACGGGGAAGAGTGCAGATGAGTCCGTTGGTGCATAGGCAAATATATCCCAATCCCAACTACTGAGGTCGCCACCAAATGGATGGATGGCGAGATTGAGTGTTGGTGTCGGGAACATGGCAGCAACAGCGGGTGAGGCATCAGCAGGTGCAGCAGCAATAGGAAGCAATTGATTGGTGGAGAAGCGAAGAGTGGCTGTTGAGGTGAGTGAGACACGCTTCGCACTGCCACGATGAGCATTTCCAGGCTGAGGGGAGGATGTGCTGCTACCACTAGGTGGAGAGACGCTCGTGGACGCGGAGTTTGAGACATGCACAACAACGCCGCTCGTACCATTGGAGGTGGAGGTTGTGGCAGTTGACTCAGTCGTATTGCTGACGTCTGCAACCGCAATTTTCTCCTTTTCTGCTTTGACATGCGCTTCTTTCGTCATCTCCTTTGTCTCACTCTGTTTCTCTTCTGTCGGCGGCATCTTCTTATCCTCCACTGCTTCATCATTCTCCTCCTCCACCGCTGCTCCATCCTCCTTCGTATAATTCAATCTCAACCAATTGCGTGTGGTTGCATCAAGATCACACACGGATACGAGTCGTGAGAAGTTAGGAGGGGAATGTGGATGAACACCATCACCACTGCTGCTCTTGGTGGAGGATGGGCTGGTGAGTCGACTGCTCAGACTCTGGAAGCGAACATGTTTGACTTTCTGCTTGAGATTGTCGAGTAGTTGCTTCAATTCATCCTCATTGGCGATGACATATTTCGTTGTGCCATCATCAGTGTTGTTACTTGTTGTTGAGTCGGTGCGTCGATGCGACGTCGATCGTAGTGCCTCGAAGAAGACGGCATCCAATGCACGATCCTCCTCCTCGAACAAGTTGCCATCACCATCACCATCACCAGCTGTCGCGACAACAACTGGATTCAAGGATTTCGAGGAGTCAACACCAACAGCAGGTACCACTACACTCGCTCCATTTGTTTGTGCTTCATTCGTTCCATTCTTTACAACATCACCTTCAATAGCTGATGGTGCACTTCGATGTCGAGCTGATTGTGGCATTGTCAGACCATTCTTTGGCTGCGAGTCTGATTGAGGAATAGAGCGAGCAGGTGTGGATGGTGTCGTAGGCTGCGACGATGATCCATCGCCGCTAGCATTCTTGCTTGGTCCGTTCTTCGCATCACTCTGTGTCGCTTGTACAGGAGTGGTGGTAGCGCGTGTGAGGCCCGGCGGAGCCAGTGATGAGGGGGTGGTAGGAGGGGAGGATGTGGGCCCTGCTGAGGTGGCCGATGCCGATGCCGATGCTGGCTGTGATGCCGCTCCACCACTGGCCAACTGCCGCTGTGACGCACGAAGCTGCTTATACTCTCCACTACCACTGCCAGCGCTACTCCCACTGCTACTGCTAGTTGCAGTAGCGCTGGCCGGTGTGATGCGTGGTCTTTGTCGTGGCGGCGGTGCCTTGAATACTGGATAGGGTCTGGGTACACCAGGCATGGCGGCTAAGCTGCTGCGTGTAGCAATACTACGGCCACGTAATGTGCCACCAGCGCCAGCTGCATGATTCGATCCATCAGCAGTGGCGCCACCTTTATGCAAGAAGCTGCCCCATGTACCCGCACGCTGATGCACTGAGCCCGGGCCACCCCATGTCATATTATACATCTTCGTATTGCGATGCTGACGTGAGGCTGCAACATGATGCTTGAAAATGGTTTCACTGATTCGTTCACACCACGTATTCGCCTCATCCAGTGTTCGGAATCCCAATATGACACTGCGTCGATTCCAACATACAATTCCAGCCTTGTGCCACACATCCACCTCCACATTCAATTTATATACCTTACGAACGAGATCGAATGATGGATGCGAGGTGCCGGATGGTTGACTTGCTGCACTGCCCACACACACATTCGCCATCGCTGCCTGTGGTGCGCCCAGATTGAGAGAGAATGCTTGGGATGGTCGTGTCCATTGCGCCGATCCTGCTGCAGCGGGTGGTGTGGCCTTGTCATGAATGAGAATGCTCTCCTCCATCAGACTCACCCAGCGCTCCTTCCACTCCGAACCGAAGATACTGCCACGCTTCTTCCCACCACCGACCTTCTCCGCATGCTTGCGCACAGATAGGAGCACCGGTGGCAACAGTGGTCGTGCGAGTCGATTCTCCGTCGCTGCAAGGAATTGAAGTCGAATCGCATCCTTGTCTACGTTGGCTAAGGTTGACAGATCTTGAGTGGATGAGGAAGTGGAAGTGGGTGAATTCTGCAATTGGTCAGATGCGGATGGTGAGGCCATACCAGCAGGGGTGCTCTCACCGCCACCACCACCAGGAGTCCCAGCCGCACCGCTTGCACCAGTTGAGCGTGGAGTCGCTGTAGCAGGCCGAGTGGTCGCACCAGGAGGCATGGAGAAGCTTCCAGGTGGAGAAGCTCCCGCTGATCGCGATGCTGCACGAACACTGGGTGATGCATGAATGGGTGTGAGTTGCAGTGGTAACGATGATTGTCGACCAGTACGAGACGGGCTGCCACTCGGTCGATCCTTCGCTGGTGTGAATGGGCCTCCACTAACTGATGAACCATCACTGGCTCGTCGTCCTTCCACACCTGTGGCAGCAGGAGATGGAGCGACGCTACTGACACTACCAGTGGAGTTGGTGTAATTGGGAGCAGTGGCCGGGCGAGAGTTTGATGCATGTGAGGGAGCAGCAGTACGCCCATGGCCATCCGCTGCCGCCCCCGATTCACTCTGATCGAACAACGCCAGCCTCTCGGGAACTTGCTGCTGCAATCGAACTCCCCACTCCTCATAATCCTTCTCATTCAATGCTGCCAATCGGAAGATGCCACTGTTGCCATCAGGTGAATGGGCCGTGACGTGTGTGAAGCGATCCAGACTGACCACTGTTCGCAGGAGGAAGCCCCACGCATGGCCGCCACCATCACTCCCACTATCATCATTGCCGCCACTACCTGGTGCTCCAGTCGATCCCGTTCCTGACGTTCCAGGCGGTGGCATGGAGCTATCCATCCTATCCTCACCCGTTGCTGCATTCTCCTCCAACGACCAACAGCATATGGGTGCATCATGACGATCAAAGCTCTCCTCACTCAACCAACCAAATAGGAAGCCTTCAACCAACACACAGTAACGAAGCTTCCAATCGACGGGGCGCGGGGAGGAGGAAAATGAGACAGAAGGAGAGGCCGATCCATCCATCGTGCTGATTGGAGAACCTGTCATACCATCGTCCTTACCAGTACCAGCATCAACACCGGCAGCCGTATGCGGTTCATATTCACTGACATATAATGCCGATGCGCAGAATGGTTGTTTGGTCGGCATTGTCGGTTGTCCGTTAGCAGGAGAACTGTTGGGCATGATACTCTTGAGCGCCTGGTCACTCCTCTTCTTGAATACCTCCACACGTGCATCTGCCACTCGTTCATGCAAGGCTGACTTCTGTGACTCCAACATACGTGCTAAGAACATCTCACGCATGAAGCCACCGGGGAAATGAAACTTCGATGACGAATTGATGCGAACAGGTGAATGACCAGACCATAAGGATGTGGATGCTGAGTACGAGTTGCGATTGTTCGCATCGGCACCATTGCTCGTGCCGTCTGGTGGAGTGGGATTCGTTGGTGTAGTGGCAGAAGAATTCGAATTCGAATTGGACAGTTTGAGTATGCCAAATCGTATCAATCCTTCAATCTCCCTTTTGAGGTCTTCTTCTGGATGCTCGAGGTTACATGGATAGACACGTTGTAAGAGACGGAATTGGAATTCAGGTCCGAATAATGCTCCCACCTTCAGCAGCATCTTTTGAACATGACTCAAACGATCGATACGACAACCGAGAACATTTTGAAGCAAAGCTGGGATGGGAAGTTTCGGATTGCAATGAAGGATGTGTGGATGGAACTGTGGAGCAATCAACAAACGTGGAGTGGCAGATGGTCGGTGGCGTGTTCGATCCGTATCGCCATCACTGCCCTGCTCATTCCGTCCGGCTTCATCACCATCATCTTCCTCTCCACTACTCAATCCCAATGCGGATCGTTGACGTACGACTGTGGGCTCCATGACGAATTGCACGAGTTTACTACGCTTCATGCTCATGACCAGTTCCAGACAGACGAGTGGATTGCCAGCACTCTTGGTGAGAATGAGACGAGAGAGGGCAGGGGGTATAGGAAGTAGCATGGTACCACTGGGAAGGGTGGAGATATTGGGCGGAGAGGAGCGTGGGAAGGCACCACTCACACCAATGCCCACACCGTGCAGGAAGGACGATGATGCGAATGGTGAGGAAGTTGGCGGTACTGTACCCACAGCGGCAGTACTCGTGTTATTGGTTGTTGATGTCGGTATGTTTGTATCATCCATGTATGCCTCCCGTGCAATCATGAGTATACTTTCATCACTTCTCTCCCCCATCAGTATAAAGCTCGTCTGAACCTCATTCAACAACTCGACGTATTCCGTTGGTGCGCCTCCAGCCGTGAATGCACCTTGATAAGTCTTGTTGAGTGGTCGCGTGGCCAACATGAGCAGGAAGGGACCACGAATGGAGCGTGAGAGGGAGAGAAGTAACTTCCACGACCAACTATCCAGGAAGACACCATCATCGAGGATGACAACAGTGGATGAGGATGAGGAAGACGGAGTAGGCAATGGAGAGGTGGGACGGGCCGGAGAGGCGAGGCTCGATTGTTCATCGTTGTGTGCTGCATCAGCAGTTGCCACGTTGTGTGCATGTGTTTGTTCATCAACAATAGCTTGCATGAGTGCAACGAGTAGGTTGAGTGTGATTTTGGGACGAAGTTTTGGATCGATGGTACGTGCACGCTCAGACTCATCAAAATCGAGTTGAAGAACGTCGTTGAGGAGAGCGAGCAGATCAAGGCAGGAGTCATCATGATCAGCATGCGTGTGTGCAGACGCAGAGTCAGATGGAGGGGATGAGAAAAATTCTTCACATGCCATACGACATCGGATGGCAAGCACAGCAGATACGAATGCTCGTCGGCGGGCTCGTCGAAGTGCTGCTTGCATACTGCTTGAGCGCACACTTTCAACAGTGAGAAGCGAGGGTGATAGGGACTCTTTGGCTGCGGGGTTCGAGTCATCATCATGCTTCTCTTCTTCTAGTGTCATCTTGCTGATGAATCGATCAATGGCATTCCAATAGATATCCCTCCATGCACGGAATGGTTTGCACATCTCGAATGGATTGGCGACGGATGAGTAGACGACGATCTCAGACGATGGTGAAGATAGTTGCACACGTTGCAGACTCGCTGATAATGCGGCCATCATGAGGTGGGACTTCCCAACACCGACATCTCCTTCAATAACAACCGTACCTCCACGCCCTTGAGCTACCAGGCGCTGTAGCATCGTATGTAGAAGTAGGTCATATTGCTTGCGTGGGAGTACATCGATGGTATACTCCGCCACACAGCGACACAGCTGAAGGACGACTAGATCAACCTCCTGAAGGGGAGGATAGGCAAGGGTTTGGGGTGAGCGTGATGGAGTGGAGTCAGTTGAGAGTGGTGCATCCATGGCAACAGTTGATGAGGAGGATGGGAGGAGTTGCTGCTCTTCTTCCGCGGTGAGTTGATTATTCCTCTTGCATGTGTCATATCGCTTGCGTTGGAGCTCCGCGAGCGGACCCAACGCATCGTCAATCGATACGTGTAATGTACGAGTCGGTGAATCGATTTCGATTGGAAATGCATCTGCAGATCCAGCATCGTTGCTTTCAGCATTTCCATCAGTCGCATTGTTGGCAGTGGTTTTGCCTTTGGCTTGCTCCTCCATTCGTTGTCGCTGAACTTCAGTCCATGCTTCGTCATCCGCCACTTGCAAGAAGAAGTCTTGATGTGTGAATCCATTCATGCTCGGTGCAAGCATGATTGATTTCTTGCGTAATAGGACGCTCAACTCCTCCTTCAACTGCATGATGGATTCAAGATGCATGGTGGACAACACGAGGGAACCGACGCCATCTGGAAGGATGACGCGCACACCACGCACACGCTTATGCCACAGATGGTTGATGAGTGGAGAGGATGAGGATGGTGAGGGAGATGGTTGAAGTGAGAGTGACGAGCGAGGTGAGGCTCCACTAGCGCCAACATTTCCACTTGCAGTGGGATTGAGAGCTTGGATGCGTGAGAGGAAGTCGGATGGGTCCGGTGCGATACCTTCGGACACATTGTCGAAGGAGCCAACTTTGGAGTAATGGGAGAGATGGGCGTGTGAAAGGGCTGGACGTGATGCTTCTGATGATATGGATGCATGGGCTGATTCTCGCCGCTGTTTGACAGCAGCGAATTGTTCTTCCATGCGTGGATCCAACACAGAAGTAATTGATGGGGGCAGTGTGTGGATTGTTTCTTTGCCAATGAGTGCCTCTGGTCTATCCTTCTTATGTTCCTGCGCTCCAGTAGGCTTGGTGTCGATCGCTTGTGCGAGTGGTGTGCCACCTCTTTCGAGTGCGCCAGATTGCACCAGACCAACAACATCGATGGTATCACCCGTGCCACCCGATGGAGGAGAACTTTCATGCATAGTGAGGGAACGAGGAGAGGAGGGGTCTGCGGTGGCAGTGGATGCGGAGGCAGCCGATGATGGAGATGAAGCTGTTGACGTAGCTGAGGGTACACATACAAGGTTGAATGGGTCCACACCATTCATACTCTTACGACGAAGATGCAAGGTCTCATCCTCGACAAGTTTCAAGGAGGAGGTTGGTGTGGAAGGAACTGGTGCATGGCTACCGCCGGCATCTGCAGCACCATTCTCCGCCTGTTGAATGAAAAACGGTGTGAGGAGATTACTATATGGTTGCCAGATTGCCATCGGTTTCGCTTTGCCTTTAACCGAGATTCTTCCACGACTCTCAAAATGTAATCGATGTTTCGCTGCATGCTGTGTGGCACTATCCGTAATGACTCCACCACCCTGCTTTGTTGCATGTTGCATTAATCGTGCACTCTGATTGACAGTATCGCCCAATACACTGTACTCCCTCCGTCCTCTACTTCCCACCACACCACAGAAAGCCGTGCCGGTCGAACATCCAACTGCCGGCTTGAAGCCCAGATCACCAAGCTTCGTACAGATCTTGAGTGCAGCCAACACCGCGCGCACACTGTCATCCTCATGGGCCAAGGGTGGAAGACCAAACACAGCGATCAAGGTTGAGCCCTTATCATCCATCAAGAATTTATTGAGTGATCCCTCATACTTGTAGACGGCGGTCTGAACGGCTCGCAGCACCTCATGCACCACACCGATGTAGTTGACATTCGTAGCAATCTCATGCATATGCTTCTCCTTCAAACCTAAATTCACAAATAATACCGCGATCCTTCTCAATTCACTCGCCCATTTCTCCTCATGATGATTCATGAATGGCAGCACGGCACTGGGTACATACTTGCCGATATTCTTCAATACGTCTTCCTTCAGATTCCTGCCTCCACCCGTTGTCGTCGTCTTGAACACACTCACCTTCTTCAGTGGACCCGTGCATTTATGAAGGAATGCATGACGATCATTAATCTCCGCCTCGAAATGTTTGTGGATCAATGCCCAGGCCTCGGGACTACAGATGACATCAGGCTGCGAGCAATGATGCTCAGCGGCAAAGGCCTGAAGGAGGGGAGCACCGGTCGCCACATACTCCATACGACCAAACACACCGCCGACATGCAAGATACTAATCTCACCCACTCCGACACCAATCTTCACTGACAGTGTGATGCCCGGTGCCAATGTCACATCCTGTAATCCACGCTTGATCTCCAGGCCACATTGCGCTGCACGTCTGGTCAGGGTTGTGAGATCCTCATCGGATGGTGGCCAGAGGACGATCAATGCATCACCAGCAAATTTAAACACATCTCCACCACTGCCTGAGAGAATCTTCACAAGCTGCTCGAAGTAAGAATTCAGATGTCTGGCTAAGTACTCATCACCTGCTGCTCCCTTGCTGGCAACTGCCTCACACAGGGCTGTATAGCCACTCACATCAGCGAACAGCACAGACGTCTTGTATGATTGTCTGCATGGAGGTAGTAGGTTCGGTGAGTCTCCCGTTGTTGCCACTCGTTGGCTATGATCGAGCAGGAAGGAGAGAATCGACGCGGGCAGATAGCTGCAGAGGGCATCCATGATGAAGGATGAGGAGGAGGGGCCAGAGGAGAGGAGGCGAAGTAAACTGCACTCAAGCCAACCTGAAGCCTTCAATCACCATCACTAGTTTGGAGGGGGAGTAATCTAGACGTGTGAGGGAGGATGTGAGTGGGGTTGACTTAGCTGAGCTTGGTTTGAGCGGAGCCTTGCTGCACAGTGCAGCGTGCAGTGAGCCCAGTCAAGTGAGCGTCAAGTGTGACCTGTGACTTGCACTGGGCCGCTGAGTCTCCCACGTCGAGGTACAAGAATGAACAATAAGGATC
>Ga0256777_1000339_pt1 | contig 10786 bp, 8 predicted proteins | sample MC6MC0928MT_FD_186042 | JGI IMG/M metagenome (GOLD analysis project Ga0256777, IMG submission 186042) | Metatranscriptome of enriched soil aggregate microbial communities from Iowa State University, Ames, United States - MC6-MC0928-MT... | ecosystem: Environmental > Terrestrial > Soil >... | reverse complement strand
TATTTGTCTATGCAATTTTAGGGTTTGCTTTAACCGAAGCAATTGCTTTATTCGGTTTAATGATGGCATTTTTAATTCTTTATAGTTAAATATATTAGTTTTAAACCCAAAGGTCATCCTCAGAAAGTTCCTATGTCTCTGTGTATTTTTTGTTAAATAATAAAAATTCTTCATGGCTACTTATAATAATTTACTAGTAAAAAAACATATAAACTGAGTACAATCTTCCGGAATAAATAATAAAAAATATAATCCCTGGGTTGGTGCACAACTATTAGGTGTACGCGATCAATTTCTAATATTTCACCCCTTAATTTTACTTTGAGACTTAAAACGAATTCAATTATTTTTAAATCGAGTACAAAGTTATACGAATTATTCGATCTTATTAGTCGATTCTCGTCCGATTGTTCAAGAGGCTATTGAACATTATTTAGTTTTAAATAATATTCCAAAAAGTGTATGCCATGTATTGCATTTTGATTTTCCGGGTACCTTGACGAATCAATATTACTTGGCTGCGCAGTCACAAGCCTCTAGTTTAATTATGCCCCGCCAAATTATGGTTTTTTTTGACTATTTTTTAAATAAGCAATTTTATGCCGAAAGCTTAATAGTACCTAGTATACGTTTCAGTCTTTATAGTTTACACAACTTACCAATCAATATGCAATACGGTTTACCTTCTAAATCTGGACTTCTTTTAGCCATACGCCTGTTGTTAAAATTATTACTTAGGTCTGTAGTTAATACAGCTTCGGTACGCACAGACCATTATAGGGCGCTTATAACACCTTTTCAAAAACAATTGCCTTCGTATTTAAAACAGCGCACCAAGTGAACATCGGCAAACTTTTATGGAGGAAAAAATAATCTGCAAGTCAATACTTTCCTCGCGCGACGCACTTATAAAAAACTCGTACCTTGGAGAATTACAAAAGAATACAGGGTATTAAAAACACGTTGATCTAAAGTCAATACACACTTACGCACTAAAACAACAAGTCGAAAAATAACCTCGTTTAAAACATACAATAAGTTTTTAAAAAAAAAAATGAAATTCAAGGTGTCTGCATTGACGTGTACTCACTTAATGGTCTTTGTAAAAAAGCAGTCTGTTTGTCAACTTTTTAGTACTCCTCAAAAAATTATTACAAAAAATTTACTCGCCTCTTATTTTTCTAATACTTTTTTTTCTCGGCGTAAATTACGTCGTACTAGCAGAAAAAAAAAAATTAAAATTACTCGGGATTGCTCTAAATGTAAGTGTAGGGAAAAAAAGAATTAAGCGGTCAAAAAATTTAAAACAGAACCCGCGCAAGAACAGCTATCGTCCTCGGTGTGTTTCGCCTAAAAAGATATTTCAACGAACGGCTAAAATTTTCTCCGGCCTTGGATTAATGGCGTTGTTGATTGGTAGTGTTGCTTTAAAACAACGAAAAAAAAAATTAATAGAAAAATTCGCGCGTACCTGTAATATTAAAACACAAAAAGATTGGCAAGCACTTAAACGGAAAAAAAAAATTTGAATGGATACTAACAAACGTGGGCAGCAGGAAAAACAAAAAGCCCCTTTACGTAAAAGATCCCTTAAACAATTAAAACCTCGGGGTCCTTTCAAAAAAACTTATCAAAAAAAGACAAATCACCCTAAACACAACTCGTGACAAAAATCTCCCTCCGTTCCACGAAAAGAGCAATCGGACCTCCGAGACTTCTTAAGCTTTAAATCAGGTCGGCGATTTTTGTCTACCTCCGTTAAAATAAAAGAGGCTAAAGAAAATATAAAAAAGGCTAAGTCTTGTGATTTTTGGGCCGCCTCCTTCCTATCTAAAGCTGTCTGGCGGTATTTAGATATAGGTTTTCGTAGAATAGCTCCTACTCGTCGTGCGATTATTGTGTGAAATCGTTATTATGGGTACCCTGTATCTCCTCTGAAGGCTACATTAAAATTAAAACGCCGTAATAAGGGACATTTACGTGGCCTGTGTTTTACAGATTACGCCAACTCCTTTTTAATATATAGGCGCAATCTTTGTTTGTCCCACCATAAGTTACAATTTGATTCTATGCTTCTTAGTGTGGGGGGGGGGTTACGTACTTGAAAGAATAGGTCAAAACAGGAAAATCGTATTTTACAATTCCGTCAATGGCGTCGCGTGATGAAGCGTAGTTCCAAAAAAGCGGAACGACGTTGACTCAAACGTAACTGAAAAGTTGCGACAATGCAACACTTACGTAAAGCTTACCAGTGTATTTATACAGAAACTTCTCGTTGGTCAGGATATAGCTACTGAAAGCGCTGACGCGTCTATAGCTACATTCGTTCTTTGAAGCGAAGGAAACGACGTAGTCGTTACGCTCGCCGTTATGCCCGCAGAGAACAATTTCGTATCGAGTTACGTTATAAAAAACCTGTAAATTTTCTTAGGCGTGCGAAGCTTTATAAAAAATGTGCCTTTAAAAAAACATCTTATTTCTATTCTACAAAACCTAATAATTTACCCAAGATACTAAATTGTGCCGGTCAAATAAAATATTTACGTAAAATAAACCGCGTTGGCTACCCAAAACGATTTGATGGTCGTTTAAGTCAGAAATTTACTAAAAAGCGTTTTATTTCTAGAACGAAATTGTGAAAACGTGTTTTACGTAGATTACCCAAATTTGTGGCTCACCTTCGGAAGATTAAAACCTCTGAGAAATTACTAAAAAAATACTTAAATCGTATCAGTTCTCGGCTCATTGTAAATTCGTCGGCTGTATTTGCTAGTGGCGAAGCTATTAGAAAAAAAAATTATACAAATCAGCTATGATATCGAATTTATCGTAATGCGAAATTAAATGGAGATACAATTCAAAAGCAGCTTTCGAAAAGTTTTCGACAAGCCGTAGGACAAAAGAAAAGGTTTTTGCATCGCAAGCAATTCGTTGGTAGTTATTGGTCATCCAGCCTTAAACTTAAATCTTTGTTAAAATATAAAAAAGCTTCATTATGAAATTGGCGTTTATTTAAAAATCGGCGCCGTACCAAGGAAGAATTTAAACGATTTGTACAAAACTTTCAACATACTCGTATTAAATTACACAAACATAAAGTCTTGTCTGTTGTTGTGGCAAAAGAAATTCGTAAAGAAAAAATTCAAAAGGTTTTAATTAAATATAAATTTCGCAGTACGCCTACAATTTCTGGCGTAGATATTCTGACTTTGTTTCAAAAAAAACCTATACGAATTTCTAAGCTGGCGTTTTTAAAGTTTAATGGAAAATTAATGCAAAATAAGAATATTTTGCTTGGCTTTAATCCCAGACCTAATATAGCACCTGTAAGTTTTCTTCAGTGTTACAAAGAACGTCGCTTTTGAGCTAATGATAATTTTGGGCCCTCTCCGTTAGTCTTCTGAATTTCTCCAAAAGCTCGTAGACGAAAAACTCCGAAGCAGTGAGCTTTAGATTCGTCTCTGCTAAACTTTAGATTGCATATAAAACTGCCTAATTTTTCATGTTTATCTGAACCCCGCTCTATGGCAAACAATGGAGGAATTACGCTTGTGCGTCCTACGCTGAACTATACCGCGCGTCTTAAAGAGTTAAATAAGTCCAATATTTTTAAGCCTACGTTTAAATTTATTTTAAAATCTCGAAGTGTCTTCAGTCGAAAAAAAGAGCGCTGAATTTGATATGTTTTAAAAAATCAATACCTAGCACCAGCAATTATGTGACAGCAAGGGTTGAATTATACGAAAAAAACACAGGGTATTCTAAGAAAAAATAAGGCAAAAAAGGCATTATATACTCATTATCAAAAACCAAGATCTTTATCAAAATATATTGAATATTTATTAAGATGTAACAGGCGACGCAGGAAACGTCTAAGAGAGCGGACCTTTAAAGGTCCTATTCGTTATAGGCGTAAATATCGGACTCACTATATGTTTGCTAACCTAGTCCGTTTAAATAGTCATAGGGCTCGATATGGTAAACCCGATACGCGTAACCGCGTTAATCATTATTTTATTCGAAAGCTTGTATTGCGTCGCTTTTTACGTTTAATTTATGGTCCAAAACTTACCAATCGCTATTTTAAGCACTTCAGTAATTTATTATTTGTGAAAAAATTTAAATTCTGGACGCTGTATACGTTCTTTTACCTAAGATTAGATTTTGTGGCGATTTTATTAAAATTTGCAATAAATTTAACTTGATCTCGTTATCTTATTCAACAGGGTTTAGTCTTAGTTAATGATAAAAAAGAAAAAATTTCTTATAGTATTTTTTTAGGTGATGTCATACGTTTACAACGTGTCTACCCGTGTAATTCAATGGGAACAGGGCAATCCCTCGACATTATTAGGAATGTATATGCTTTTGCCCCACGTGTTGCAAGTAGTTTAAAATATCAAACGCGGTTACGTATCCCTTCTTTTTTTGAATATAGTAGTCGTAGTAAAGCCGGTATGATGTTTCGATTACCTTGATATTATGAAGTACGCGGTAAATTAGTTAATAAAGAAAATTTTTTACTTCTAGCTCGTGGTCATAACTCTATTTAACTAAACTATGTATAATATTAATGCTAATTTATTTCGTGCTTCAGAAACGCAAGCTTGACTGCTTAGTTCAGCGCTTTCTGATAATTATTCCCTAGCCACCAAACTCGAGTGGACTTTTTATTATTTAATTAAAACTGAATTTTTGTATTATAATTTATCTCTTTTAAATTTTACATTTTTACATCATTTTCAACCTGCAAAACAGGTTAATAGTTTCAAATGTTTTTGCACTTTTTTTAAACAGATTGAAATTTTGAGAAAACCTCGCGGATGAAAAAACGAATATTTTAAGGCTTTATCCTTTAAGAGTACAAAAAACAGATTCGGAAAAATTCCTAAATTTTTTTTTATATGGAAATCGAAAGATTTTATAAATACTACATTTTTTCAAGCGCGCCGGAAAGCCTTTGTTCGTTGGTCCGATCAGTATAAAAAGACTTTTGTATTGACAAAACTCAAAAAAGTAGCATATTTTTTTTTTTCGCAAGCCTGTGTGTCTTCTTCTCTTAAAGTCAAGCAGTTCGCATCTCTCAGGAATAAATTAAAAGAAAAAACAACTCCCAAAAACACATTACCAAAAAAAGCTTTTCGCATTTTAAGCAGGTGCTTAACGCGCCTAGTTGCTTTAGAAGACCGCTGGTATTCTACTATGAAGCCTTCGATCCCTGAGATTTACCGTAGCAGTTTTTACACGATAAAGGTCTTACAAAAAAAAATATTTGAAAAAAAATTGGGCACTTATCTTCGCAAACCCCTAGAGCTCAACTTTTTAAATGTATTTAATAAAATTGAATCTTCACTAAATTTTAACAAAATTGAGAAGGATTGACAATTATCTAGATACAAAAGAAATAGGCCCCGGGTATTCAAAGATATGATTTTTGCTTTTGGTTTAATTGCACAAAAACCTGTTATTTCTTGGGTGATTGAACTCGTAGCCAATGCCTTTGAACGTAATCAAAAAAAACAAAAACAGTATATTTACTTTATTAAAAGTGTTTTGGGCGTTTTATCGAAATACGGTTACGGCTTTCGTGCCTACCGAATAGCCTTTAATGGGAAGTTACAGGGATCTCGCCGTACTCGACTTAAAGTGATTAAATACGGTCCGTTACCTTTATTTACTGTTGATTCTATGATTATCTATTCCCGGAGTACTGCTTTAACTAAGTTTGGTGCGCAAGGTATTAAAGCTTGATTTAGGTATTAATCTTATATTGTATGCGTAAACTAATTCAAAAAACTACAAAATTAAATAAACAGGCTCTTTTAAATGCGGTTGATTTACAAATCTATGTAACTTTAACAAAAAATGAATTGATCCCTTTTAGGTATCGTACAAAAGCTTATCTTTTATTAAATAAAGAAATACAAAAAGGGTACCTTACGCGTGTGACTACATTTTGTCATGCAACTCAAAGAGGTCGCGGTTCCTATCGGGTTTTCAATATGTCTCGTTCCGTCTTAAAAGACGCAGTAAACGCAGGTCTTTTAAAAGGTGTAGTAAACTCCAGTTGGTAAGACAGCACTCCTATGTTACAAAAAAAACGAGATTTTTTTTCACCTCATTTTAATATAAATAAAGAATCTTATGTCTTTTGAATGTTGAAACAAGGTTATCTTCATAGGATGAATTTCATAATTGTCCCGTACTCTGCGTCCGTCCTAGATATCCTCAAACTTACTTACAAACGTGGATTTATCTCGGGGTTTCAGTTTTCTGGTAACGCTATTAAGATTTTTTTAAAATGAACGCCAGCCGGGGACGCCGGTTTACAAACCCTGCAAACTTACAGTAAACCTTCCAGACCGCACCAGCTCCATTTCCGTACTTTTGTACAAACACATATTCAAAGTTGTGCCATAACCCCTATATGAATTTTTAAGACCAAACACGGTTATATTGACCACTTCTCGGTTTATAAATATAAAGTAGGTGGCGATTTGATTGCAATTTTTAACTAAATTAAATGTATTTCACCCTTAAAGAAAAATATAGCTATGTCTTTCAATTTATCGATTCTATGGAAAATTTTCGCGTTTCAATCACAGTTCCGTCCTTAATTAACAATTCCGTATTACAAACTTTTTTCCTTAATATTCTTAATAGTTTGCTGATTTTGCTATCTGTTCTCGTTATGGTTGCTTGATATACGTGAACTGAACGTAAATTATTATCCACTGCGCAGCGACGGTCTGGGCCAAACGTACAGGGATTTTGAGGTATTTTACAAGCTTTTGCTGATGGCCTAAAACTTCTTTTAAAAGAAATTATTATTCCAGTAAAAGCGAACCAAACTATATACTTACTTTCTGCAATTTGAAGTTTTGCCGTATCCATTGTAGGGTGGGGTGTTATTCCTTTTACCCCAGATTTTGTATTATTTCATACGGAGTATTCTGTTCTTTATACACTATGTTTTTCATCCTTAGGTGTATATGGGATTATTTTTGCCGGTTGGGCCAGTAATTCTAAATACGCTTTTCTCGGAGCATTGCGTTCGGCTGCACAAATGATTTCTTATGAGGTTTCCATGAGTCTAGTATTGATACCCGTAATCATGCTTGCCGGTTCTTTTAATTATGGGAAGATTATCATTAGTCAAACCTCATACTGAAACGGTTTTCTACTGTTCCCGCTTTTTATAATTTTTTTTGTGTCAATATTAGCGGAAACAAATCGTGCGCCTTTTGATCTCCCTGAAGCAGAGGCGGAACTTGTTGCCGGGTATCACATAGAACATTCGGGTTTTACTTTTGCTCTGTTCTTTTTAGCAGAATACAGTAATATGTTATTATACTCTGTAATAACTACTATTTTATTCTTAGGGGGCTGATTAGCGCCACTTAACTACTTTGAACCTTCTCTTTTTTGATTAATAGCTAAAACTTTATTTGTTGCATTTCTTTTTGTTTTTGTCCGTGCAAATTTTCCTCGATATAGATACGATCAATTAATGCGTCTAGGTTGAAAAACTTTCTTACCTTTTTGTCTAGGCTATTTGATTTTTATTGCTGCCTTTCTTCAAGAAATAAAAATCTTTCCTGCTCAGCAAGACATGACAGCTTTCAGTTTATTATATACGGACAGCCTTTTTGTGTACAGGCTCTCCGGAGAAAAACGTTTTGCATTACTATGCTTTTATTTATTAGTCATTTTAAGGGCTTGGAGAGCACGAATTATTCCTTTAGTTCAAAAAAAATGGCAAGAACCTCTATATTTATTTTACACTGATAAAGAATTATATCGAGTCTTACATCGGCAGATTGACCTTTATGCAACTATTTCTGCTAAAATGAAATTACCCTTCCCGAATCCGTATTTGGACCAATTATATACTCCTATACCTATTTGGGCGGCCATAAATCAACGTATACCACGCAAGTATATTGATAATTATATTGCGCAGGTTAAAGTTCGAAAATGAAGGCCACGCCGTAATTGAAAAATAAGTTACTATATACGTTCTTATTTGTGCGGTAAACATGATTTTTGAATCTAAACAATTATAAAGCTACACGTTCACACCATCCTGTATAACTAACCCATGCTTTTAAACAACATTTGATGATTAACTGATCCTATGGAACAATTTATTATATTCTCCGGAGATTATAGTGATAATATCTTAGTAACACAACGTGTTCTCTCACGTATTTTCCCCACGGGTATGGTGGGTTTCAATTTATTCACAATTGCGACTAGTTTCGTTCTATTACTGTCTTCGTTAGGTAGTCGTCGTCGTCGCTGAGCACCTTACATTCGTTGATTTAGCATGCGCATGCGCTCCATGGCTCGAAAAGTTGTAACAAATACTACTTTCGCCCCTTTTGGTTTTATGCTAAGTTCTATTTATTTATCTATCTGATTTAGCAACTTCATTGGTTTAATGCCCTATAGCCCAACACCTACCGCATCTGTTGTAGGTCCGGCTACACACGTTTTTGCTTGTTTATTTACAACGTATGTCTATGCCGTTATTTTACATAAACTCGCTGTTTTTCGTGCACTTTTTCCAAAAAGTACTCCTACTTATTTAATGTGATTAATTATTTCTATCGAGGCCGTTTCCTTTGCTGCAAAAAGTGTTAGTTTAATTGTACGTTTATTTGCGAACATGTTAGCTGGCCACGCACTATTAAAAATTATTATATCCTCCATTATTGGATTTTTTCAGTCTGATGCTTATTGAGCATTATGTATAGCTGTTGCAACGTTAGCCGAACCCATTTTTCTTTGTATTTACTACTTAGAATTAATTATTGCTTTCCTACAAGCGTATGTCTTTATCACTATGTCTTCAATTTATATTGCTGAGGTTATACATTTAGATCATTAAACTTTCGTTTTTAAAACAGATGGCTTTATTATTAACAACACTATATTCTTGAGATATACATTCGTTGCTAAATTTTACGGTTAACCCGGTTTTGTTTCTCTTGCCTATGAAATTACAATTCCATCTTTGTCTTGATTCTATAATACTCTTTCTTATTGCATTTTGTTTGTTATTATTACGAAAACGTTTCACTGCGTTTTATTCTATTCAAACATTTATGATAGCTTTTAGTGCATTACTGCTGGCAATTTATATTAATTGTGCGAGTCAGGATACGCTGTACGATTTAATACAGTTCACAAAAACCCAAAATTTAGCGCTGTTTTGAGGTTCGTTCGAAATCAGTCCACTAATTTTAAAATTAAAATTTTGGTTTTTTGTGGGTAATGTATTTCTTCTTCTTTTACTATACTCCGGGTTTAAACAAACATCCGACAAAGAAAATTTATATTTTACGGTCCCGTTAATGATATTGTTACTGTCCTCCGTCGGTTCTATGGTATTAAGTGCAGCAAATTTATTGAGCTTACTGTTATGTATTGAAACATTCAGCTTCTTAAGTTTATATATAATACGCTTTAGTTCTAATAGAATGGCTGCGGAGGCTAGTTTATTATACTTTTTTATGAATTTATTAGCGACCGGGTTTCTTTCCTTAGGGCTACTTTTACTTTATCTCGGGACGGGTGAGTTTATTATTTCCAATATATCCGATTTCATTCTTGCTCATTATAACCATCCAGAACACTTTACACTCAATAGTAATATAACGATAGGTCTAGGTTTAATTTTAGGTACGTTCTTATTTAAAATTGCAGCCTTCCCCTGCTTTTTTTGAATGCCGCTTACTTTTAAAGCAATGTCTTTTTCCGGCATTGCCATTACTAGTTATACTATCAAATATATTAATATTTGCTTATTCGTTAAATTAAGCTATTTGGTTCTACCTGCTTATCTATTAACAACCTCCAATGCAATTTGAATATTAATTTGTGCTTTTGGTTCTATTTTAATTGGTACGTTTCTTGCATTAAATGAGTTTAATTTTCGAAAATTTTTAGCTTTTACCTCGGTTAATCAGATGGGTTATATTTTACTTGGCTTTTTAGCTTTTGCTTCTAATAGCTATGACGCCCTCGATAGTATACTTTATTTTATTTTTATTTACTTTTTAAGCAGTTTATTATTTTTATCTAGTTTAATCAATATTCGTATTAACAATATACCCCTAAATACTTTAAGTGATTTGCGGACCCTTTATCAACAGAATCCTGCGAATTTATGATTCTGCTTATTAGCTGTGTTTACAATGGCAGGTTTACCTCCGACTGCCGGTTTTTGGGCAAAATATTATATTATTCGTAATTGTTGGGATGCGGGGCTAGCAGTAACTTGGGACGCCGCTTTCATCGGTTTCCTCCAAAGTGTGCTAGGTATTATTGTATTTATGAACTTTTTCAGCGCCGTTTACTACATTCGATTAATTATTATGTTAATTTTTAATCCGTTAACTATTAGTTGACCTAACTTTAAATTGACTGCCAGTCGCGCTAAGTCAGTTATAACTCGCCTGCACACAGCCTGTAAATCCTCAGTTATTCCCAATTTTAAGCAGGGTTTTCGGCATGTTATTATCATCCAGTGGGGCTCTGTGCCAGAAATCCTAAAACAAAATGTTAACGAGTATTTAAATATTGAGTTCGTAGTAAAAACATTCCAAATATTTTGTGTACTTTATATTTTAATTGATTTTATTATTCGATTATTTTAAATGCTACGTTAAAAAGCGTTACTGTCATAAGCTATAGTAAGGTATACAAGTGGCCTAGGTTTAGTATAAAACTTTGTTATAAAAACGACTATTAAGGGAGGGATTAATTTAATTGTCAGTTA
>Ga0256777_1000337_pt1 | contig 10808 bp, 2 predicted proteins | sample MC6MC0928MT_FD_186042 | JGI IMG/M metagenome (GOLD analysis project Ga0256777, IMG submission 186042) | Metatranscriptome of enriched soil aggregate microbial communities from Iowa State University, Ames, United States - MC6-MC0928-MT... | ecosystem: Environmental > Terrestrial > Soil >... | reverse complement strand
ATGGCAAGAGCATGGTGCCTTGCCTTTAGGCTGATCTCCCATCGGACAATTAGGATGAACAATTTGGATTGAATGCAGCCATCTCTTCATCCTTGCCGCACCCTTCATTCACATTGCTGGAGGTCATGGAATGAATGCAAAGGATGATAGACGAAGTGAGGTGTGTGCTTGCTCTCTGTGTTGTCTGACATTGTTGACTCATAACATTCTCATTGCCTGCTCTTCCCATACTTGTCTTTCATCCCATCCACAACAGCGTCAGACACGAGAGGAGACGCCATCAACAGCCGCATCTGCATTGCACCCTCATCAGTTGCATTCGTTCATCCACAACATATCCACTCCTTGCATTGGCCGCTCGAGGACTTCTTTTTATCATTCCGCCTGGCCCGGAGTGGCCACCATCACTCTCCATCACCATGACACCCTCCGCATCCGATCCCCCCTCCTCTGTACCCTCCGCCATGTCAGCGGGTGGCTCCTCTCCCTCCCCATTCGCTGTTGCTGCTCTTGATGCGGCTGCATCAGCTGCACGCATGGATCCAGACAACTACAGACGAATGATGGATGATAAGGCACGCAAATGGGCAGCAATGAATAAGAAGAGATATGCTGCAAAACATAAATTCGGCTATGTGGACATGCAGAAGGAAGACATGCCGCCTGAGCATCTGCGCAAGATCGTTGCTGATCATGGTGATATGACGAATCGAAAGTATCGTCAAGATAAGCGTGTGTATCTTGGTGCGTTGAAGTACGTTCCCCATGCCGTGTTGAAGTTACTGGAGAACATGCCCATGCCATGGGAGGCCGTGAGGAATGTCAAGGTTCTCTATCATATCACCGGTGCCATCACATTCGTCAATGAGATTCCATGGGTCATTGAACCAATCTACTTTGCACAATGGAGCTCGATGTGGATTATGATGAGAAGAGAGAAGAGAGACAGACATCACTTCAAGCGTATGCGTTTCCCGCCATTCGACGATGAGGAGGCCCCGTTGAATTATGGCGAGAACTTGCTGGACGTTGAGCCGATGCTTGATGCCATCCAGATGGAGTTGGATGAGGATGAGGATGATGCCATCTTTGACTTCTTCTATGATCATCAGCCACTGAAATACGTCAAGCAATATGTGAAGGGTCCATCCTATCGTCAATGGCAGCTGCCCATCCCCATCCTTGCCAACCTTCATCGTATCGCCAATCAACTCCTCTCGGACCTCGTCAATGATAAGAATTATTTCTATCTATTTGATAAGAAGGCGTTCTTCACTGCCAAGGCACTCAATATGGCCATTCCTGGTGGACCGAAATTTGAACCACTGTTCAAGGACTTGGAGAATGAGAATGAGGATTGGAATGAGTTCAACGATATTCATAAGATCATCATCCGCAATCATATCCGTACCGAGTATAAGATTGCCTTCCCCTATCTGTACAACTCCAGACCAAGACGAGTCTATCTTGAGACCTATCACTATCCTACGAACTGCTACATCAAAGCAGAGGATCCTGACCTTCCCGCGTATTACTTTGATCCCATCCTCAGCCCTCTCACACATTACAAGACTGGTAAAGTATCAAGTGGCTCATTGTTACCCGAGGATGTGTTGGATGAGGATTCATTCGAGTTACCTGATGATGTTGAACCCATCCTTGCTGAAGCTCCGTTGTTTGGTGAGCACACTGCAAATGGTATTGCACTCTATCATGCACCTCGTCCATACAATCAACGTACTGGTCGTACACGTCGTGCCATTGATGTACCATTGATTGGGTCATGGATCAAAGAACACGTGGATGCATCATTGCCTGTGAAAGTAAAAGTGTCATACCAAAAGCTTCTTAAGGTCTTCGTGTTAAATGCTCTTCAGCATCGTCCTCCTAAGGCTCTCAACAAGAAGAGGCTCTTCTCCAGTTTCCGTGCGACGAAATTCTTCCAGTCGACTGAGATTGATTGGGTTGAGGCTGGATTACAAGTGTGTCGTCAAGGATACAATATGTTGAATCTACTCATTCATCGTAAGAATCTCAACTATCTACACTTGGATTATAACTTCAATCTCAAACCAATCAAGACGCTCACGACAAAGGAGAGAAAGAAGAGTCGATTCGGTAATGCATTCCATCTTTGTCGTGAGATTCTTCGTTTGACGAAGCTCGTCGTTGACAGTCATGTTCAGTATCGTTTGGGTAATGTTGATGCATTCCAATTAGCGGATGGTCTACAGTATGTATTCGCACATGTTGGACAATTGACGGGAATGTATCGATACAAGTACAAATTGATGAGACAAATCAGAATGTGCAAAGATCTCAAACATGTCATCTACTACAGGTTCAACACAGGTCCAGTTGGCAAGGGTCCTGGTGTTGGTTTCTGGGCTCCTACATGGCGTGTTTGGATGTTTTTCCTTCGTGGCATCACCCCTCTACTCGAGCGTTGGTTGGGCAATTTGCTTGCACGTCAGTTTGAGGGTCGTGCCAATAAGGGCATTGCCAAGACCGTCACCAAGCAGAGAGTGGAGAGTCAGTATGACCTCGAACTACGAGCTGCCGTCATGCATGATATACTTGACCTCATGCCAGAAGGAGTCAAGGCAAATAAGAGTCGAACCATTCTACAACATCTCAGTGAGGCATGGAGATGCTGGAAGAGTAACATCCCTTGGAAGGTTCCCGGCCTCCCTGTGCAGATTGAGTCCATGATTCTGAGGTTTGTCAAAGCCAAGGCAGATTGGTATACGAATGCCACACATTACAACAGGGAGAGGATTAAGAGAGGGGCAACAGTGGATAAGACTGTTTGTCGCAAGAATCTTGGTCGATTGACTCGACTGTGGTTGAAGCAGGAACAGGAGCGTCAACACAACTATCTCAAGGATGGCCCATATATCTCAGGTGAAGAAGCAGTCGCCATCTATACCACCACGGTGCATTGGCTGGAATCACGAAAATTCTCACCCATCCCCTTCCCACCCGTATCGTACAAACATGACACCAAGCTACTCATTCTGGCCCTGGAGCGGTTGAAAGAGGGGTACACCGCTGCCGTGCGTTTGAATCAGCGTCAGCGTGAGGAGCTGGGTCTCATCGAGCAGGCGTATGACAATCCACATGAGACGTTGAGTCGTATCAAGCGCCATCTACTCACTCAGCGTGCCTTCAAGGAGGTTGGTATTGCCATGATGGATTTGTACAGTCATCTGTTGCCAACGTATGATATTGAACCGTTGGAGAAGATTACCGATGCCTACCTCGATTCATACCTGTGGTATGAGGCAACCAAGCGAGGTCTGTTCCCGAATTGGATCAAGCCCTCCGACAATGAGCCTCCACCCATGCTCGTGTACAAGTTCTGTCAGGGCATCAACAACCTGCATGGAGTGTGGGATACGAGTGGTGATGAGTGTGTGTGTCTGGTGCAGAGTAAGTTTGAGAAGGTGTTTGATAAGATCGACCTCACACTACTCAATCGGCTACTCAGACTCATTCTCGATCATAACTTGGCGGATTATATGACATCAAAGAATAATGTCGTCTTGAGCTATAAGGATATGAGTCACACACAATCGTATGGATTGATCAGGGGATTACAGTTCGCATCATTCATCTTCCAATATCATGGACTCGTACTCGACCTACTCATGCTGGGATTGACACGCGCAAGTGAACTGGCAGGACCACCGGAGCTGCCACATGAACATATGCAGTTCAGTGATGTTGCAACAGAGACACGCCATCCCATCCGTCTATACCTGCGCTACACTGACAAGATCTATATGCTACTGCGATTCGAACCAGATGAGAGTAGAGATTTGATTCAACGCTATTTAACCGAGCATCCTGACCCCAATGGTCAGAACGTTGTCGGTTATGCGAACCGCAGCTGTTGGCCTCGTGATTGTCGCATGCGTCTATTGAAGCATGATGTGAATCTTGGTCGTGCGGTCTTTTGGGATTTGAAGAATCGACTTCCACGATCACTCACATCAATTGAATGGGAAACAAGCTTCGTATCAGTGTACAGTAAGGACAATCCCAATCTACTGTTCAACTTGTGTGGATTTGAAGTTCGCATCCTGCCCAAGCAACGCATGGCCAATGAGGAGTTCACTCAGAAGGAGAGTACATGGACGCTGCAGAATGAGCAGACGAAGGAGAGAACTGCACTCGCATTCCTACGTGTCGATCAAGATGCAATTGATGCATTTAATAACAGAGTGAGACAGATTCTCATGAGTTCAGGTGCGGTTGCATTCACCAAAGTTGCAAACAAGTGGAATACTGCGTTGATCGGTTTGATGACTTACTATCGTGAGGCCGTCATTCATACCCCTGAGCTATTGGATGTGTTAGTGAAGTGTGAGACGAAGATTCAGACTCGTATTAAGATTGGTCTCAACAGTAAGATGCCGAGTCGATTCCCTCCTGTCGTCTTCTACTGCTACGCACCCGACACTCCAGTGATGCTCGCAGATGGCAATGTGTGCGCTGTGCGTGACCTGCGCAAGGGATCAGTCCTGATGGGTGCTGATGGTGAGCCAGCTGTCGTGACGGACACACCTCACGTTGGCAGGGGACCGCTCTACCGCATCACTGAGTCATTTCGTGACTCATCACGTTTTGCTCCTCCTCCACACGGCTTTCCTTCCTTGCCACCTGTATGGGATGAGCCCGGCTTCGTCGTCAATGACACACACATCCTCGTGCTTGCCCCCAAGTCAGCCTCTCCCTATGTTGTTGTCGAGAGTGCTCTCGATCCACGATCCGGAAAGCGCCGTCGGCTCGACGAAGAGCCTGCTGCTACTGCCTCATCTTCTCCGTCGCCTCTCGAACATCTTGGTGAGGGTGAGGGCGAGGCAGCAGTGACAATCACGATGGACACTCCGCCAGCAGCTGACGCAGCAGGTGCTAATGCCATCACCGGTCAGGTGACCGTGATGTACTGGACCATTGCTCCACATGCCTCGTTGGGCTTCGATGCGCTCAAACAGGCCTCCACTACCTTCCGCTTCAACTCACACAACTACTCACATGAACAGAACGGTGAGACATTGGCTGAGCAGGAAGCAAAGGCCCTTGCATCCCGTCTCAACGATCCTCTCCGTGCTGCTGGCATCACGCAGAAGACTGCACTGGTCTACGTGTACAATGAGCCATCCTTGGGGTTGTGGCGTGTCAAGAATGGTACCAAGTGCAGTGTGCGGATCAATCGTGCTTTCTTCTACAATGTACGAGAGAAGTTCGGCAGGCCGGAGTACCGCACGCAGGCAGATGCCGTCGTAGCTGCACGCGCATTCGCTGAAGGCAAGGCGAGGAACATACGCTGGCACGTCAAAGTCAGAGACTTCCTTGCCTTCAAGGCACGGCATCCGACACTGGCAGCAGCATGTGGTATCGTGCGAGCAACTGTTCCCTCCTTCCCTGCCCCGTCAACCCTCAGCATGCAGGCCATTCTGGCAGAGGCTGCAGAAGCGACAGGCGTCCATCTCCATCCTAGCATCTCAGCCGAAGACCTAGCGTGGCTGATAGGCTACTGGCTTGGTGACGGTTCGGTTGGCAAGACGATGTTCACGGTTGGCGTGGATGATCGTGAGGAGATTCTCCCTCATCTCACCACATTGGCACAACGCATGAGTCTGATCGTTTCTGAACCGGCACCTGGTTCCGGCGTGTGGCAGCTCGTGCAGGAAGGCACGAAAGGATCATGGCAGGTGTTGCTGTCGCCGGCAACGGGATCCGTCAGAGCGTCAAACAGCACACTGGCGGATGAGGCATATCGTGCGAGCAATGTCACCGCACACAACCCCTTCGCTCACATACTCAGCAAGATGCAACTTCTGTACAGCAAAGACAAGGTGGTGAGCGATGATCTGCGATACGGCCTCACTAATCAGCCTGAATCTGTTCGTCTCTCCCTGCTGGCCGGTCTCATCGACTCGGATGGTACGGTGCACCGTGCTCCTGGCCAACAGTCAGGCTATCGTATCTCACAGGCAGTGCAGCACGCATCCATCATCAAGTTAGCTCGACACATCGCTCGTTCACTGGGCATGCGTGCGCAGGTGTACCAGCACTGGTCAGCAAACGTCAACCCACACCCATCGCAAGGACGCGAGGCCCTCCACATGCTGCGTCTGTCCATCGGTGGCCCACGCATCTGCGACATCCCATGTGTGCTGCTGCGCAAGCGCGTCGCTCCAAGCAGTGGTCAGTACGTGCATTCCGCACTGCGCTCTGCCTTCAGTGTGGCTCCGCTGCAGGAAGGTGAGTTCATCGGCTTCGAGCTCAGCAATGCGTCACGGTGCTTCCTACAAGGTGATTTCGTCGTTGGACACAATTCACCAAAGGAGTTGGGTGGATTGGGTATGCTATCCATGGCCCATGTTCTCATCCCTGCCGCCGATCGACGATTTGCCTCACAGACGACAGCGGAGGTGACGCACTTCCGATCAGGCATGAGTCATGATGAGGACACACTCATACCGAACTTGTTCAGGTATATCCAACCATGGGAGAGTGAATTCCAAGACTCTCAACGAGTTTGGAGTGAGTACGCCCTCAAGCGCCAGGAAGCGAATGCACAGAATCGACGTTTGACCTTGGAGGATTTGGAGGATTCATGGGATCGTGGCATTCCTCGAATCAACACATTATTCGCCAAGGATCGTCATACACTGGCGTATGATAAGGGTTGGAGAATTCGAACAGAGTGGAAGCAGTATCAGGTGCTGCGACAGAACTCATTCTGGTGGACGAGCCAGCGTCATGATGGCAAGTTGTGGAATTTGAACAATTATCGTACCGATGTCATCCAGGCATTGGGAGGAGTCGAAGGAATACTCGAACACACACTTTTCAAAGGCACAGCTCATGCGACGTGGGAAGGCTTATTTTGGGAGAAAGCGTCTGGTTTTGAGGATTCGATGCAGATGAAGAAGTTAACGAATGCTCAGCGCAGCGGTCTCAATCAGATTCCCAATCGTCGATTCACTCTGTGGTGGTCACCAACCATCAACCGTGCCAACGTATATGTCGGATTCCAAGTGCAACTGGATTTGACTGGCATCTTCATGCATGGTAAGATCCCAACGTTGAAGATTTCACTCATTCAGATCTTCCGCGCTCACCTCTGGCAGAAGATCCATGAGAGCTTAGTTATGGACCTCTGTCAAGTCTTCGATCAAGAACTGGATGCACTGGAAATCGAAACAGTGCAAAAGGAAACTATCCACCCAAGAAAGTCGTACAAGATGTCGAGTTCATGCGCTGACGTCCTCCTGTTTGCAGCGTACAAGTGGCAGATTTCCCGTCCCTCACTCATCACCGATACGAATGATGCATATGATGGCACCACCTCGACTCGTTACTGGGTGGATGTTCAGCTTCGTTGGGGAGACTTCGACTCGCATGATATTGAACGATACGTTCGTGCCAAGTTCCTTGATTACACAACGGATAACATGAGTTTGTATCCATCACCGACAGGAGTCTTACTCGGCATTGACTTGGCCTATAATGTTCAGTCTGGATTCGGCAACTGGGCGCCTGGATTCAAACCACTGCTACAACAAGCAATGGCAAAGATTATGAAGGCGAATCCTGCATTATACGTGTTGAGAGAGAGAATTCGGAAGGGATTACAACTCTACTCGTCTGAACCAACGGAGCCGTATCTAAACAGTACCAACTATAGCGAGCTGTTCAGCAATCAAGTCATTTGGTTCGTCGATGACACGAATGTCTACCGTGTCACCATTCATAAGACATTTGAAGGAAATCTGACGACGAAGCCCATCAATGGTGCGATTTTCATTTTCAATCCTCGTACCGGTCAACTCTTCCTCAAGGTGATTCATACCTCAGTGTGGGCGGGTCAGAAGCGATTGGGTCAGCTGGCCAAATGGAAGACGGCTGAAGAGACGTGTGCACTCATTCGAGCATTGCCGACGGAGGAACAACCGAAACAACTCATCGTCACAAGGAAAGGATTACTCGACCCACTCGAGGTGCACTGTCTCGATTTTCCCAACGTCGTGATCAAGGGCAGTGAGCTGCAGCTCCCATTCCAGGCATGTCTCAAGATTGAGAAGTTTGGTGATCTCATCCTCAAGGCGACTGGACCACAAATGCTCATCTTCAATTTGTACGATGACTGGTTGAAGAGCATCTCATCTTACACCGCCTTCTCTCGTCTCATCCTTATCCTTCGTGCCTTACATGTCAATCATGAGCGTGCACGAATCATTCTGAAGCCGAGTAAGAATACGATCACTGAGCCTCATCATATATGGCCGACACTGTCTGATGATGAATGGATTAAGGTTGAGGTTGCATTGAAGGATTTGATCTTGGCTGATTATGGCAAGAAGAATAATGTCGCACCCGCCTCATTGACACAGTCGGAGATTCGTGACATCATCTTGGGTGCGGAGATTGCACCTCCATCGGAGCAACGACAAGAGATTGCGGAGATTGAGAAGCAGAATAAGGAGGAGGCACAATTGACTGCCGTCACCACCAAGAGTCATGATGTGCATGGGAATGAGATCATTGTCACGACGACGAGTGCCTATGCACAGAAGACATTCTCAAGTAAGACGGATTGGCGGGTGCGCGCCATCAGTGCCACGCATCTCCATCTACGTACGAATCATATCTATGTATCGAGTGATGAGGTGGATGAGAGTGGATTCACCTATATCCTACCCAAGAACTTACTCAAGAAGCTCATCACCATCGCTGACCTGCGTACGCAGATCGCTGCCTACATGTATGGCCGATCGCCGCCGGACAATCCACTCGTCAAGGAGATCCTCGTACTCGTTCTCCCACCGCAGTGGGGAAACCATCAGACGGTTCACCTACCTCAAGCATTGCCCTCACATCCATACTTACAATCATTGGAGCCATTGGGATGGATTCATACCCAACCGAATGAGCTGCCACAACTCGCCCCACAGGATGTGGTGACGCATAGTAAGATCATGAGCGAGCATAAGGAATGGCAGTCTGATCAGACCATCACACTCACCTGTAGCTTCACGCCGGGTAGTTGCTCACTCAGTGGCTATCGTCTGACCCCATCCGGTGTGGAGTGGGGGAAGGTGCAGCGTGATGCCCTCCATGCATCGGCTGGCTACTCTCCATCGCACTATGTCAAGGTTCCCATCCTCCTCAGTGATCGACTCGTTGGTTCATGGATGGTGCCCGATACGACGGCATGGAATTTAAATTTTCAAGGCATGAAACACAGTGCCGGAATGAAATACGGTGTGAAACTTGACAATCCGAAGGAGTTCTACCATCCCGAGCATCGACCGGGCCATTTCCTGCGATTCACGACGATGGAGGAAGGAGATGAAGATGGAAATGATCGAGAAGACTTCTACCAATGATGACACATTATGATTGAGGTCAAACTGACATGCAATGTGCAAACAACGACGCCACATTGCCCTGCTTTGTGCTCAACACTCGAGCTGCGCACCAGCACACCGCATGCCGATTGGTTGCATTGACCTCTCAACCACGATGCGACATGGTGCGGGCATGCGCAGTGGCATATGCGTTCATCCAACAATTGTCATAAGTGTTCCAATCCTTTTGCATATATTCTTGTGTATATTTAATGCTATTCATTCTCATGGATTCTGGTCAAAATGTGATGAAATCAGGGAGAGGTGAGAGAGAGGGGACGAAAGCGCTCGTGGACGCGTGCACGTAGGTTCAGAGAGACACATGACCATACCATCACACAATGGTATTTCTGCTTCATTTCTTTCATCTTTTGAATTCGTTGATGTGGTCGCTGCATGTGTAGTTGTGTGATGAGCGTGACCAATTTTTGGTGTCTTTGAGACGCATTTGAATTTCGTTCAAACTTGCCTCATCAAACACAGGCAAATCTTAGCACAGGCTGAAGGACGAACAATGCCAATGCCGCCAGCATCATCATCTGCATCTGTCATCCCCACCACCATACACATACCAAACGCTGGTACACCATTACCATCCGTCCCACATCAACCTCATCGACAGTTCATCGATGCCATCGCCATCCTTGTTGCATTTTGATTGATTGATTGATTGAGGCCATTCGGTCACCAATCGGCCGAGCGAGATGCATCCGAGTCCGACCCATCATCAGCACCAGCATCATCATCCAACTCGACCCACTCAACATACCAACCAACCATCATCCACGTCGGCTACGCAATTAGCACATCAGCATGTGTCAACACAGACGCGATCCTTGCCACCCTCCCCCTCATCCTCGTCCTCTTCCTCTCTGCAACAAGTCACATCCGCCGCACGCCCGCCAATGAGCCATGCATCGATTCTTGCCGCCTCACCCGCGCATACTCCAACCTCTGTTCCGACGCTCGCACCTGCACCAACCTCTGGGTCGATTGGGCCATCTGTCCAACCATTCCCCATTCCTAACAATCATGCTCATTCTACAATGACTGCCAGTGTTAGTGCAAGCTCCCAACCCGCCAACCCCAACCCCATCGCTTCCTCTCATATCATCACACCGAACTTCATGCCCTACTCTATCAATATGCAACCTTCCTATGGTGTGTTCGCTGCATCTCCGCGCCGCAATGATGGCAGCGTTGGTGTTGGTAGTGGTAGTGGTGTGAGTATGAGCAGTGTCGGCAGTCTCGCGCCACCAAGCAAGAAATGCAATTGCAAGAAGTCGCACTGCCTCAAACTGTCAGGCTAGACGCGTAGGCGTGGGTGACATGATGGGACATCTTAGCGCGATGACCATCGTGATGCAGTGTTCTGACTGCTTT
>Ga0256777_1000335_pt1 | contig 10835 bp, 3 predicted proteins | sample MC6MC0928MT_FD_186042 | JGI IMG/M metagenome (GOLD analysis project Ga0256777, IMG submission 186042) | Metatranscriptome of enriched soil aggregate microbial communities from Iowa State University, Ames, United States - MC6-MC0928-MT... | ecosystem: Environmental > Terrestrial > Soil >... | reverse complement strand
GATTTTCTTACGTTTTAAGAAGTACATGTTTGCTGGTGCTCAGGATAAGAAGAAAATGGTACAGGAATGATCGACCTCCCTCAGGCTGCCATCTCTTTCTTGCTAATTTCATCTCACCCGTTACTGCGTCTCCACTGTCGCCGACGGATCTGATCGATACCACTCGCCACTTCGATTTCATGCAGGCAGGCTGCACTTTCTGGTGGCCTCCGTATTTAGATCAGAACACGATTAATATGCGACATCAGCTCAAATGCATTGTTCGACAGTTTTTTGATCGAGAGATCCAGATATATAGTGTCAAATCCCGTCATTTGCGATCTACTGTATGCATTGCAGCCGACCCTGCAGGAACTGGAGCTATTCTTTCCCTTAACAACTCGGTCAACTGCATGCACTCACGTCTGTACATGTCCAGTGCGCCGACATAGATACATCAACTCCTCGAAGCACATTACCTTGCAGTTCGTGGTGTGCCCATGCTGCTGCCGCTGTTCACTGCTGTGCCACCGGTGAATTTCCCCATCGCCATCTCATCCTTCTTATGTTTCCATCGTCGCTCGAATGCTTCATGAGCCAACGCTTCGACTTGGCGAGGAGTGAGCCGGCCGCGACGTGAAGTGAAACTGCCTGATGGAGCCGCCGGTGGAGGCAGCGGAGCGCGAGATGATGCAGGCCGGGATGAGATCGATTGAGGGATGACTGCATGGGCAAGTTGAAATGTCGTCTCACCCTGTCCTTGTTGGTCATGGTGCAAGAGCTCTTTCAAGGACGATGGCATGCGTAACCTTGGTGCCGCTCTCTTGATTGTCGTTGCTTTGGCTCGTTTCCCTTCTCTTTCATGAAGTTCCTTGGCTTCGACATGCATCTTGTTCTTTTTCTTTTTACCTCTCCGTTTGAGTGTGACAGCAATTCGATTTCGATTGGCAAAGTCGATTGCATCTTTGAGATGTTGCGCGGCACGACACAATAATGGAGAAGGTCCAGGAATTCGAACAGCAGATTCAGAAGCAGGATCAACATCAACGATATCATCGTACATCTCATCCTCATCCTCATCTCCATTCAAGTTGCCAGCCGAGGTCACACTAGGTCCAGATAGCAAAGACGAAGATGAAGAAGACGCTAAGATCGCGGCAACAAGAGAAGTAGCTGGTGAGTGAGAAGATAATACACGACGACGAGGCGAGGAAGTGACGGTTTGCTTCTCATCCTCGACGGTAGTTGATTGATCTCGCGTCTCCTCTCCTAATGTCTGATCCGACGCAGCTATTGCGTTGGTGCCGCTCTGTGAGTTTGTGGTCCCAACATGGTCTCGATGCTTCATTGCGCCTACCATGCCGGCTTGTCCATGCAGATGCAAGGGCAATGCGGATGAAGAGGATGATGAAATCGCTGCAGCAGCTGAAGCATTGGAGGTCGGGTCAGAATCGGAGAAAGGAGCCGAGGAATCCGCGCGAGACGACAGCGAGCCAATATGCGGCGTCGATTGCGAAGAGGTGGTTGGCTCCTTGCTGTCATTCGTTGACGTTGACTGAGACTGTGGCGGATGATCCTGAGACATTCTGTGCTTTTCTTCCTGCGTTTGATGCACATACGATGCGATGAGCTGATGACGCTGCTCATGAGAAGACAGATCAAGTATCGCACTGGGTAGAGACAACGCATTCAATGGTGAGGAGAGCACATCGTCAGATGCGGCAACACTTTGCTGCTCCTGTTGCGACGGCCGTTGTGTCCCCTCCGTTGGTATGCCTTCACCTGCACGATTCAAAGGAACGTCCGTGACTTGATACTCCCGTTCAGATGGTGGATCAGCCATAGCATGGTCACTGCTTTGCTGGTGCTTCAACTTCTCCATCATTCTTCTTTGAGCCCGTTGAACTTCCCTGTGTTGCTGTTGTACGGCCCGATACATCGTGTTGCTCTCCGATGTGTAAAGTGTTGCATCTTTCGACAACGACAATGACAGAGATAAACGTTGCGCGGATGGTAATGGCTTCGTTGAGCTCATCGGCATGTGTGCTGGGATGGTGGGAGGGCGCGAGGATGGAGCAGCGTTGCGTTGAGAGGGAGCCTCCGTAGCTGCGGTCAATGAGGTGAGCGGTTGGGCGTAGGACACGTGGACCTCATGCGTCGTCGTTGTAGTTGTCGTCGTCGTATGAGTGAGCGTATACATAGCAGAACGCGGGAATTTGCGTACATTTCTTGTCGTTATGCGTCTCGCTCTTCGCTCCACTGTCTCGACTTGTGTCATCATCCTTTGACACAAAGCTTCGTAATAGCGTCCGACACCAATGATACTCAATGCTGGTGCATCGATCGTACGCAAATGCTGCATGTGTCGCACACCACTCATATCGGGAGGAAGAGGTGCAGCGCTGCTGCCCGAACGAAGAGACGAAGCAAACGGGTGCATGTCTGGAGGGAACGACGAAACGACTCCGCTGGGCACAACAACGTTGGCGTTTACACGTGGTTGGAACTGTTGGGCTCCATCTGCTGCATGTGGTCGGTTGGTGATTTGCCCATGCATATGTATAGCATGTCGGCTATGCTCCTCGTCCATTGACAGATAGATCCTCTTCTTGCCAGGCATGGCTGCAGAGGAGATACGACGATGTGAGGTAGACGTGGAAGCAGAGGCAGTAAGCTGAACGTCAACCTCATCCACTTCATCATCACTCAACGGTACGTCCCTGTCTGCATCACCAGTCATATATGTCGCGATAAACTGGCGATACAACAGTTGATGATCGAGTAGCATGTCCAGCTTCCTCTGCTCAGCTTCACTGAGACGTAGAGGTACAACTTGTGGTGGCTGCAAGGAGACGATGCTTGGGCGGCCGACTTGTTTCGACGGATGTCCCACAGCAACCGTGGATGATGCATCGGATGCGAGTGCATGGGATGAAGGCGATGTTAAAGCGAGTTGCTCGCCGAGATTTTGAACATGGTCAACCACGCCCTCTTCGTCATTCAAGGAATGAATCCATGCTTCATCTATCAACATCTTTTCAACATACTCCACACACTTGGATGCGTGGGAGGGTGCAGCGCTTGATGCAGCTGCCAGCGTTTCCTGTGGACTTGCATTCCTATGTTGCATCTCACCTTTGTTCTGCTGCTGCATTCCATCTCCATACCAGAGGACATCACCGAATCGAATGCGAATTTGAATGAGTGTGGTGAATACTTTCCTTGTCAATGTTCGCATTTCATTCTTGCACATTCTCACAAATGCCTCCTCCACCTCCTGTTGCTCGAGTGAGAGCGCAGCAAATCTTGTGCGTGTCTGCGGGAAGCGGTGTACGAAGGAGCGAAGGGCAGCAAGGAGTTGCTCACGAGCAGCAATCAGAGTGGCAGCATGCTCATGTGCAGCAAGTGAGGCGAGGAGACGAGGTGCGTGAACAAGCTGCTGATACTTCTCCAAATACTCCAGGTGCTTCTCAGCTGGATAGCGCAGCATGGACCAAACATCCATCAATCGAGACATGATGGCCAATTGGAATGCCTCATTACTCTTCGACATGGATTGAGTCAGCTCGCGTTGACGCTGCTCCTCGGACCCGCAAGAATGATCATCACGCGCCGTTTCAGACACAAGTTGGGCATGAGCCAGAGCACGCACATGCTGGGATGGATGTGGCACTGGTGGTGTATCCTGCCCTTCATCATGCTGGCCATGCACTTCAGACGCAGATGTGGCCGGAGAGTTTGACTCTGAGAAGAGTGCATAGAGCGAGGAGGTTGGATCGAATCGACGGAAGACATCGTCAGGATTCTGATAGGAGCCGATGAAGGTTTGTCCATGATGGTGATCATCTGAAGCCAATGGATCAGACGATAACAACATGTCAAGGTAGGGGGCACCACGAGCAGGAGATTTCGACCGCTTACGAATAACAGCACGGGAGTTGGGTGGCTGCACTTTCTCCACTCGTTTTCTCTGCTCCTCCCTCTCCGTCTTTCTCTTCTTCTTCCATTCCTTTTTCTTCTCTTCCCTTTCCATCTTTCGTTTGTGCCTTCGAGCTTGTTTCGCTGCCTGTCTCCTCGTTGCACGCGCGACTTCAACCGCTTGCTGGACGACCAGGGCTCGTTGCAACTCGGAGGAGATGGAATCATGCATATCACGGGTGAAAGCATCGAGATCGACGAGACGGCTGTTGACATCAGATGATGGAGAGGTAGATGAGATGTTGGTCGAGCGCTCCTCGTTGAATTGTTGCTGCTTCCACATCATGTAGCCGCGTAACAATGGTTGCATGTCACGCATTCGATTCGGTGAGTTCGCTCGAGATTTTCTTCGTGCTGACGACGATGATGATGGAGGCGGCAGCGGTGGTCCAAATGGATTCTTGCGAATGATCTCCACGAGCTTCCTTCGAAGCATCCCAGGAGAGATCGGTCGAACACTCCCTTCCTTCACCTTTGCACAACTTGATGGATCGTCATCATCATCATTCTCATTGAGACCAGTCATGTCATTCACACCTCCAATGCCTTGCAAGCTACCAAGACGTGATCGCGCCTCTTCGAGTAAGCCTGATACAGCCGACATGGTGGCAGAGAGGAGCTGATTGAATGCTTGCTTCCTATCGACAACAGGTGCAAAGGAGTCGGATGATCGGGTCGCAACCGCGCGGGTTGATGGAGGTCCAGTAGCCATGGGTGGACTCACGCCACCAGCACCAGCACCAGCACGAGTAGAAGTGGGTGAGCGAAGATCGCGAGGACGGTGTCGACGAAGCCTCATACCTTCGTCTTCACTCGTGTCTGATGGTGATGATTCTGTCACGGATGAGATCGAGATTCCACTACTCATACTCACATCGCTTTCCTCGGCAGCATTGTCGATTTCACGCTGCATGTTGATGATCTCCGGTGGTCGCTCACCTCGCATCGCTGCTTCTTTCGCTAATTGTTGCCATCTCAATTCAGCATCCGCTGCTTTCTGTGCCGCCTTCTCTGCTCGCTTCTGCTCCAATCGTGCTTGTCTTCGTTGCTCCTTCTCCAACAGCATCTGCTGCTGTCTGCTCTCCTCCTCCTCCCTCTCACGTTCAGCTTGAGTTGCAGCAGCCTCAGCTGCAGTGCGAGCCTTGAGATAGAGTTCCGCCTCCAATTGTCGTTGCCGTTCCGCGACCGCACTCATATCAATGCTACCAAACGCAGTGTGGATCGGCTGAGAAGATTGAGGCGATGATGGCGAGGATGGTAATTGTGCACGACTGGCATGATGACTCTGTACCGCACTCACGTCTCCAGAACTGAAGCCACCATTTTCTGTTGCTTGTGCAGCAGCGACGGCTGCAGCAGCTTCCTCTTCCTTCGATCGTTGCCACTTTCCCACGACCTCCTTGCGCTGATCTGCCGCAAACAGTTGTCGAAACAATTTCTTGCGTGCACTCTTTCGTTCCGTTTGTTGTTTGCTGTCCATCCATGCACTGACTTCATTCGATCCCGCAGCGGCGGCAGCGGCATTCTCACCATTGCTCTCGAGGAACTGCTTCCATGCAGATTCGAATGACATCTCATCCTCATCATCATCGTTGTCCGTAGCTTTGGATGACTTTGTAGGACGTTTGATGCTCTTCCTCCTGCCTGCTTTCTTCTTCAATGAGTGGAATGCATGTAATGCATGACCAAGACCTTGGAAAGAAAGTCGCTTCTTCTTCTTGTTGGTGGTGACACTTGGAACATTGAGACGGTCAACACTACTGACATCAGCAACATCAGTGGAGACCTTGAGTGAACATTCACGCTCATTCTTGTCGTCGCCAGACGCAACTTGACTCTTGGGTGAAGACGAATTCGATGGTCGTCTGCTCCTCAATTTCCATCGCCTCCTGCCCTTCTTACTCGAAGTAGATGCGCTGTCACTTGCACTCTCATGTTCGTCGACTGCATCCCGATCTCTCCTCTTATGCTTCTTCTTCTTCTTCTTCTTCTTCTTCTTCTTCTTGCCCTTCTTTGCTCTCCTCACCATGATTTCCAATTGTTGAATATTTTCTTCAACCTGAACATTGAACTTGTTGTCATTGTCATGCTCATCCCCCTCCTCATCTTCAATTCTTCCATCCTGTCCTTGCCCATTTTCACTCATTGTCAACTGCTGGGCCAATGCAGCATACGCAGCCAACTCGCTGGAACGGGGCTGCGAGGAGGAGGAAGAAGAGGAGTCGTCATCGGACGAGGAAGAGTACATGGATGACGAATCAGAATCCGACTCTGTACCTGATGCTGCACTTGAATCTGAATCTTGAGGATCTCCATGTGCCGAGGATGGGTCGTTGAGCAATGCCATGGAGAGCGCCAGTGCTTCACTATCAATGTTGGCAGAAGAGCCACGGGCACGTCGCATCGTTTGGCGTCGAGAGCGTACCAATGGTGATTGCTGAGCTGGTGTCGCAACATGTTTGGCAGATTCCTTGCGCGTGATTTCATCGTCCGTACCAGCATCTTCAGTTGGCTCGTATGGCGAGGAGGGTGTAAGAGGCTCTGATTCAGGCTGAGGATGTGTGACAGTGGGTGACATAGGTGGTGAGTCATCTGTTGGTTGAGTCGGTATTGGAGTCGTTCGTGTTGGTACTGGCACCGTCGCTTGACTCGTTTTCCTCTTGTGCTTTTTCCTCTCACTCTTCACCAACTGTTCAACAACGGTGGTCGAGAAGCTACCCATCTGGATCGAGCCTCCGATAGGAGCAGCTCCATGTAGCGAGCCACCTCTTTTGTGCGAGCGTGATGATGAAACACTAACAGCAAGAGAAGACATGGAATGATTGGCGCGTGTCGTGTTGCCGATGGCACGTTTCGATGGAGAGGAAACAGACGATTGGGAGGGTGTACGTGATATACCACGTGCAGTCGACGCTGGCGAAGCGGAAGTGTCACCGACAACACCCTCTGCTTCCGCTTGCTCCAGCAGTCTGATCCTCTCCGCTTCTTCCGCCTCCATCTTACTCATTTGCACGAGCAACGGAACATCCATTGTTTCTTCCATGTCTGTCAGCAGGATGGAGTCTAATATGACATCTTCCACAGACACATTCTTTCGACTCCGATCTGCTGCACGACTGCATGTATTGTACATGAATTCATCGTGCAGCAGCATCTCTGCTCCATGCTCATTGCCCAATGATCCCGGTGCGATGTTGACACACTCCTCCTTCGCCAAGGAGAGGATCAGTGGCTGTGCACCGAGTTCCAATGCACTGTCCGCGAAGTCACGATTGAATTCCGAATCTCCCAGTCGCAAGTGGTTGGATGAACGGGATGAGATGGGAGGTGGGGTGAGGGAATCAAAACTTGGGAAGAATGACTGATCCGTTGGTAAGATGTCACTCATGGGATGATCGAGATCGAGATCCGGTTGCCGTTGCTGTCGCGTTCTGCTTGATGATGCATGGTCATCCTCTGGCATATATCCATGTGGCTCGACGAACTGTTGATGAAAGCGTTCACGCATCGACTGCAACTCAAACTCGATAGCTGGATCATTGTGAAGCATGGATGAAGGAGATAGAGGTAAGGATGGTGCAAGCGAGGAGGAAGTTGCTCGGCTGTCATTCGTCGATTGGGGAAGTTGTTGTCCATCAATCTGCTTCGTTTGGCGAGTTGTAATTTGTTTTTCGCCAATCCTCCACCTTCGTTCTTTCTCATCTGCTTCGCGTACTTCTTTCAATGGCAAACCCTCTCCCTCCAGGAAGTGTGCATCCATAAACTTCCAGATCCGTTGACGCGCTTCAGATTCAAGATGTAACTTCTCGGCAACGATGCGATTGACGATGGAAGTAGAAGAAGAAGCCATAACAGACACGGAGGGACGAGCAGCATCAATGGTATTGGGTGGATCATCCACGGCTGGGGAAGGGGAAGATGAAGATGAAGCCTCCTCTTTTTCAATGACTTCCTCCGCATCAATAGTTTTGCTCTCTTCACTCATCGATTTGGGTTCGACGGGTCCATGTATGTTTCGTGGATTGAGTGAGGACGAGGACGAGAGTTGGCTGAGTTGAAGGAGGAGGTTGGTGCTGTCCCGTTGAGTCACATCGCTACGCGCAGAAGTCTCCTTGACATGATGTCGGCGCGCGGAGTGTGGAACGGGGGGAAGCAAAGGCTTCGATGAGAGTGATCTGGCCAATGAGGAGGATGGGCGCACAGCACGAGCAGACAATGATCCAGCAGCTGCTTTCTGTTGCAGATACTTCGCCTTGTGAAGATCGATAGGAAAGTTGCGAGGGAGCTTGTGGATGTGCTTTGAATCACCCGTCGACTGAAGCTGTAGTTGGCGATGAGAAGCGGACAGAGGGAAAGGAAGTTTATTCCCGAAGCGCGTTGGGCGGGACACATCTTGATGGCTGGTGGGGAATGGTTGCTTGCCCTCTTCTTCTTCTTCATGGTCAGCTTCCTCTCCACTCCCATTACCGTCTCCTTCATCCTCTTCATTGATGACATCTTTTGCTAGTGATTGGAATGGTGGCCACGGTGATCCTGATGATGAGCCAGCGCCGGCGGCGGCAGCAACTGCAGAGTTGGCGAACGATGAAAGTGGCGCCACATCCACATATCCATCAGTTGTGTTCTCGCGTCGGTGGATAAAGGAGTGTGAAATGGGCGGAGGAAGGTCGTCGCTATTGGCATCGGGAAGGTTCCGGGCACGGGAATGAGAGGATGATGGCCCTGTCCCGCCATTCTGCTTCGATTCAGTCTTATCTTCCTTCCCATTTCTAGCACTCCGGCCCATCCGTTTGAGCATGGTCACCACCACTTTCTTTCTCATCTTTCCATTCTCCAACTCCTTGATGAGTTGCTCCTTGAATTTCGTTTGGATTCTCGTCCGATTTGCCAGTGGATCCAGGGTGCCTCGCTGATTCCAGGTGGCATAGCGTCGTAGGAAGGATTGATGAAAAGTGCGCAAACAATGACGAACACATTGCAGGAATAGATCGCACACATCGAGATGCTTGTCTGCTGGCAGTGCTGAGAAAGATGATGTCGATGATGTCGATGTGAGAGGGGATGTTTTGATGGCAGACGCAAAGGTATCGGCAGAGAGAGCCGTTTCCGATGCTGCCGGTTTCATCATATGACGTCTGGGAATGTGAGCATGTTTCGGTTGCAAGAGTGTGGCATCCTCGCCACATTGTTCAACCAACTTCATCTCGTGCCAAACTTGGTCGATGGATGTGAATTGTAATGCACGTAACCATTCCATCACCTGCTGCCTGAATGCTTCACTGCTGTCACGATCACTATTGTTGCCATTGCGGCAACTGTTGTCATCGTTTAAAGCAGTCAAAGATAAGATGGAATCGAGCAGATTCTTGTTCGAAGACGGTGGTGGAGCAGAGGAAGCCACAGTGCCAAATGCCATTTCCACATCAGCACTCGATGGAGATGTGGTGTGATCTGCATCTTCTGAAGGATTGGGTGATGGCGTTGTGGTCACGCTGGGCTCCAGCAATACTGCGCTTTTCGTGTTCATGAGTAATGGTCTCTCCTCACTCGTACTAGCCAGGTACTTCTTCAATCGATTCGTCACATCAATCTGCGCGGATAGCTGTCCTCGTGTGTAACTATCAGAGTCGAATTGACGAGTATCCTTCGTCTGGTTGCCACCAATGAGTATAAATTCTTGTTGTTGCATTCCCCCTCCTCTCCAATCATGCTCGCCGCCATCCCCGCCATCATCTTTCGCTTCTAGTCGCTCTTTCCCGATTCGTTCCGCCCGCACCTTCATCATCTCTTCTCTTCGATCATTAATCTTCTCCACAACTAGAATGCGTTTGTGCCCCTCGCCTGACCAGCGTGACACATGTGTGAGCACCATGGATAGCTGATCAGTGATGATGTTGTGAATGTGTGCACGCCTGAAGGATGGCAGCTCGAACACTGTCGAGCGGAGTGAGGAACGTAAGAAGGAATTAAGATTGCCACAATCACTGCACTCACAGGAGACATGACGGTTCAGTGAAAGATTGGAGGATGAGGATGTGGATGAGGATGAGGAAGAGGATGGGGCAAGGGTATGGGAAGGTGATGGAACAGACACAGCCATAGTGGATGCGGCTGCAGTCACAGTGGCAGACGCCGCATGAGGAGCGTGTGTCGAATTTTGATGACGCGCACTTACCAATCTCCTTGCAAGCGCAGGCAGAGAACGAGGAGAAGCTGTTGGTTCCTGGAGCATTGCGACGGATCGGAGTGGTTCTAACGCATAGATGACTCGCGCATGCTTCGCCAAGTTGGAGAGATCGACTGTCGCAGAACCAAGATGTCCTTCTTTCATTGCTTTTCTGTGTCTCTCTCTCTTCATCTGTGCCTTTTCTCTCTCATTCTGCCTCTGTGACTCATGTCGTGCGTGCGCCATGAAATCATGACTGTCATGATGCGGATGATGTGACGAGGACGCGGAGTCAAGCAGCTGTTGCCGGCGAGTACTCACCGTCACGATGGGGGTCGGCGCAGGGGGAGGACGTGGCAAACGAACAGAGGGAATTGGCAACAGCGGATGGGAAGGCACAGGCGGGGAGATGATGGGATGGTCAGTGGCGGATGAGGATGACAGTGATGAGGATGCGGATGAGTGTGAGGCACGGTGCGGTTGGGCACGGCGTGATGTCCGCGTCTCATAAGACGTCATGTTACAAGCCCGATCGTGTGGAGATGCCACAGGACGCACGAACTGCAACTCGCTCAGTGGTTGGTTGATGGTCAGCTATTTGAGTTGATGCATGAATTGGATGAGTTGACAGTGATAGTGACCAGTGACAATATCCAGTGGCAGTACGGAGCGAATCCCAGTCAATCACTCAAACTGATCATGAGTCGCCTCT
>Ga0256777_1000331_pt1 | contig 10897 bp, 6 predicted proteins | sample MC6MC0928MT_FD_186042 | JGI IMG/M metagenome (GOLD analysis project Ga0256777, IMG submission 186042) | Metatranscriptome of enriched soil aggregate microbial communities from Iowa State University, Ames, United States - MC6-MC0928-MT... | ecosystem: Environmental > Terrestrial > Soil >... | reverse complement strand
GAGCAAGTCACGACACAGATTTGTCACTAGTATAAGAAGCAACGAAGGATCCAACAACAGACAAAAGGATAATTCCCAAAAATAAAAGAGAAGGAAGAACTGGGCAAGATGCGCAAAAGAGAAGAGAAGAGAAGAAAAGATGACAGGTTGGGAACGATATGAACAATAGAGTTGGAATGTGTAAGAAACGGGGGAAAAAAGGCCAAATGAGCGGGAGAGGGGTAAACTGTGATGAAGTCAAACTCGATCGAATGAAGCATAGAACGATCGCCATCGGAAGGTCCAAATAAAATCAAAGAGGTTTCCTTCGGAATATACACACGCCACAATGGAATGGAATGGAATGGGATGGAATGGGGTGATTGGAGATGAATGAAACATACCGTGCAACAGACAAACCAATCGAAGAAAGCACCAGGTTACCAAGAGGTGGAGAAGAACAATGATCAAGTCTACTAGGCCTGCGCATGAGGCCGCTTGCTATGTTGCGTGTGTGTGTTGAGTCGCGGTCTGCTGCTGATGTCTATGTTGACACTGGCGCAGAGGGCATGGTGGACTGGTGGAGTGCAGTAGTGCATGAGTGCGGGTAGATGCACGTGCACGTGCACGGATGGGGAAGCACAGTAGACTGGTGGCGTGGATGAACGGACTGACATCCATGGATGGATGGATGCGTTGACGGATAGATAGATGGAGGAGGGGGCAGTTCCAGCAACGCCATATCGAAGCAGGATCGGTTCATCGCAATCATCACTCGGAGAGACGAAGCAGAGCTGGTGGGTGGGAGCAGCATTCAAGACGGCATGGGCAGATTTCCACTCTGCTGAAGACCTTCAGCCACCATGACAACAACAGATGGCAATGACTATGGCATGGAAACGGTCGACGCGGCCTCAGTTGACGACATGGCGCGTGCAGCCGCCGCCGCATTAGTCAGTGCAAGTGCACTGGAGACCGTGATCCGCTGCGCTGCTTGTCTCTGACGTGTATTTAGCATCGTACGGCGTTCATAGGACGGTGTGGAGATGGCAGAGTTGTTGGTATGAGCGCTGAAGGATCGCACCGATGCAGGCAGTGGGCTCAGTGGCGACATGTTCGGATTCGGCCCATCCGCTGTCGTGCTGGCAGAATGGAGCGTATGTCTCTGTCTCTGTCTCTGTCTATGCCCTTGTCCTTGTCCTTGCTTCTCTTTCACCTGTACGTGTTGCGTGTGTTGGACAGGTCGTCGCATATGTGCGTTCCATTCATTCGATGTCGGTGAGCGTGGAGTGTACGGGGATGGATATGGGGAGGATTGGTTGAGAGGCGGCTGATCCATGGTGAATGGGTCGGGAGAGACAGTGGATGAGGGGGATGAGGAGAGATCAAACCTATCCCCAACACAGCCCACGCCACTATCTGGCACGATGATGGAGAGACTTGATGGACGCACGGTAGAAGTGGAACGGGAAACGGCCTGATACTGATACTGGTGGGTGCGGAAAGGATATGGAACAGTCCCGTGCATCTGCATCCGCATCTCAACAACCGATGCCTCCGCCACTTGTGTGGTGTGCGTTGGTGGCGTATGCGTCAACATCGAGCCCTCACCAACTGTTGGTAGCGGCATTTCCTCTTTCGCTTGCCATTGCTTCGTTGCTTGAGCCGAGTCGCAGCGTGCGACGGGTGAGGATGAGGGAGTGCACAATGAGGAGGGGAGAAGCATCGATACATGAGGCTTCGCTGCATCACCATGAGGTTGGGGGCGTGAGGATCCACTTGTCGTACGTAAGAATGTGAAGATGGTGTTCTCATGTCCATCCAATTTGGTGTGCTCATCCGGCAATGGTTGTGCTGGTGCCGTCTTCCAATCGATGCCCTGTGTGCGAAAGGCATCCGCTCCAAACAATGACAGCGGTGTGTCTGCTGCTGTCGCTGCCTTCCATGCAGCTCTCGCTGCGAGTAATTGAATTCGATACTCCAATTGAGACAAGTTCTCACCTGGCGGTGGGCCGGATGGTCGCATGGATGGGAGTGCGGGAGAGTGAGGGGGAGTCGATGGAGAGCCAGTCGATGAATGCACACGACAACCATAACGTAAGCTTGCAGACGCCTCCATGCGATCAGTCAGGAAACCCATCAGTTGATGCAATGAATGACAGCCGAGACACACAGACTCCTCACCAGCACTCACACGCTCCAATGTTGCTTGTACATGCTGTTGTGCGAGTGGCGTGAAGACGGGCCTTGGTTCGTATATCTGTGTGTGCGTTGTTCCATCCTCTGCGCGTACTGCATGTGCCATCGGTGTGTTGCATGTCGACCAGCTGCGCATGGCGATCGGTGCGATACGGGCTGGTTGCACTGGTGCAGCGTGTGAGGCGAGAGCATTGAGGGAGAGCGCAACGGGTGGCTGCCGCAGCATCGCCTCCATTCGACGCTCCAACTCACGTGCACGATGCTGTTGAATGGGCATGGGCAGTAGGAGAGGATGAGTCGGAGGGGAATCTCGATTGTTGTCACCATCGGCGCGCTGTTCATCTCCAGTCTTATTAGCGTGCGTCTCCGCCACTGCCTCCGGCAGATCATTCATTGGAGTTGGGTCATGGGTGGCAGCATGTGAGCCATCATCAGCATTGTGTGGCAACAGCTTCGATGTTTCTGTGTTGATGGTCGGCGATGGTGCGATGGCCATGCTAACGTTGCTTTCCCCATGCATTCGACCATCATGCACCGATGTGCGCCGTGTTGGCAGTATGGCGGAGCGTGAACGTACATGTCGGCCAGCACGTGCAATCTTCCCATGCTCGACAACACTGTTCATGCCAATCAGCATCGAACCTTTGCTGCTTCTTTCTCTGCCACGAATTTCTCCTCCACCAACTGTGCCACTCCTTGCGCGGTACGTTTGCATCTGCTGCCCTTGTTCTGTTGCCTGGTCAGTCACCGAATGTGGATGAGTGAATGCATCCTGGCCACTCTCACTGCCATTGCCATTTCCATGCGGATCATCCTGCAATACCGGTGTGCTGCGGCATGAGCAGCCACATCGGCAGCGTTCAGCACCCACACTATCATTCATGCTCATACTCGCTTGATGGTGGGATGGTTGAGTGGGTGAGTGGCGTGAGCATGCTGTACATGAGCAGTTGCATGCTCGTTGAGTGGTGGCAGTCGGCGATGATGGGGCGTGGGAGAAGAGGGAGGAAGGGATCGGGGGAGCAGATGTTTGCTGCAATCGATCATGTTGATGCTCCTTGGTTGATGACGTATGATTGGGTATGTTGATCGGTTTGGAATTAGTGTCGCTTGCATGTGGGCTCATGGGTGATGGCGTACACATCGATGATGCTCGCCGATGAGATGCTTGTTTGTGTTGGGAACGTGACGCCAGCTCATCGGCTCCCAACCATCCTGATCCCGCTCTCGAACCATCATGCATGCCAAGCGCCTGCTGATGGGAGCGAGTACGCCCATGACGATGGTGATAATGTATATGTGTGGGATGAAATCCAGGCGATGGTGATGGTGAGATGGAGAATGATGTGGCCGACACCAGCGCTGCCGCGGTACTGCTCACGCCAATATGTTGAGGGGGTGGACGAGAGTCAGAGATGGAGCGGTTGGAGAATGGTTGACTACTTTCAACCAACGAGCGTGAGCGTCGGTGGAGGGGATGATGAAGGGAGCGCGGCGAAGGGCCAACCTTCGAATTTCTCCGATGATGATGCTGCGGTTGTGGCTGCTTCTGCTTGGCATTCAATGCAGGATGGGCTCCACCTTGTCCTACCCCTTGCACCTGTACATGTGTGAGTGATGCAGACGGCTTGCGAAAGTGTGATGGAGAGGGTGAGGATGGAGCATGAAGCTTTGGCTTGGGATGGCTTGGATGGTGATGATGATTAGGATGAGGGTGAGGATGAGGGTGAGGATGAGGGTGAGGGCAGTGGGGATGTTGATATTGGAGCTGCTGCTCCTGGGACCAGCACGCCCCCATACTGGCACTGGCTGGCTGACTCCTCAGCCAATGCTCACACTCCTCTCCTGATCACTCGATCAATGATGTTACCCAAGATACGGCTACGGCTACGGCTGGCCTAGCTGAGGAGGGAGAGAGAGAGAGAGGAATCTGAATGAAGCTTGGTGCTGAGGCTTGGGGTTAGGCTTAGGCTTAGGCTGGGGCTGAGGCTGAAGCAAAAATCACTCGAGGCTCAGAGTCGGCTCGATCGATCAATTCCATTCCAACTCACCCAACACATCGAACAAGGATAGATCCAACCTCAACGTTGAATGATGGGATGGGATGGGATGGGATGGGGGTGGAAAAAAGAAGCCGAAGCTAAACTGCTCACTGCTCACTGCTCACTGCTCTGCCTCCTTGCTAAGCTTGCTGAGCTGGGGAGGGGAGGCCGGAGGAAGTTCGTCGTCCTCTCAATCCTGACTAGACGACCACTTCTCATACAGGACTTGATTAACTCCAGAGTGAATTGGAGGGAAGAGTCGAGCGGAGGAGGGAGGCTTTGCGAGAGGAGATGAGGCGAGGCTGGCTGGGCCAATGGTTTCAGTGCGGCACGGCGCGGTGGAATGGGACAGGGACAGGGTTTTAGATTGCACAGTGCACAGCCCACTCAACCCGACTCAACCCAGTGCAGTTGAGTCGAGCGGCGTTCATGGTTTGTGTTTTCTCACTCCGGTCCGTTGCGTTTGACTGCCGCACCGCTCCCGCGCTGACCAACCACTGGACCGAACCACCGTGCATGTCCGTCGCATGTGTGGATCAAACATCGAAACACTCGATGGAAACATTGTTCTAGAAAGTTTGCTTTCGTCAACTTCCAGTAGCTCTGTTGCTAGTGTTCGTCGCACGGGGTCGATTGTTTGGCGTTCACGTTTTGCGTGCTTGCTTGACACAGGCAGAGACAGAGGCCGAGCCACCATTCAACAATCACAGAAGCATCTCATAGCATGGCCACTCTCGCCCCTTCCTCTCATACTTTTATTCACTTGTTCGACTCAAGCTTTTGCCACGTTCAGTTGAGTGAGCGGCCGAGTGGAGTTGAGCCGTCGCATCCATTCGTACTCCTAGTGGCATTGGGAGCAGCAGCAGCGAGCAGCGACAGCGACACAGACAGAGACAGAAAGAACCCATAGAGAAACTTGTCTGACACACATCGCGTGCACAACACGGACTCCCATTGGGTAAATGGGCCGTCTCCTTTTTTTATGAGTCCCATGATTGACGATCTGATCCAACTCGCCAAACTAACCAGCCTTGGGCTGGCGCTGATGCTGCCCTTGGCCAACCCGCTGACCTCCATGACGCTGTTGCTGTCGCTGGGCGCGCAAATTCCCTATAAAGAGCGCGAACGCCAGGTGACGCAGGCGGCGTATTACGTGGTGGGCATCATGCTGGTGACCTACTACGCGGGTGCGTGGATCATGCACACGTTCGGCATTTCGATTCCGGGCTTGCGCATCGCGGGCGGGCTGATCGTGGTCAGCATCGGTTTCAGCATGCTGTTTCCGCCTGCCGAACCGCGCTCGCTGGCGGCGGAAGCGGCCGCCGACGCCAAAGCGCGGGAGACGCCGAACATCGCGTTCGTGCCCTTGGCGCTACCAGGAACCGCGGGGCCAGGCACCATCGCCATGATCATCAGTGGGGCCGCCTCGGTCGACGGCGCGATCACGCCGCAGTACCCGACGTGGGTGGTGGCGGTAACGCCCATCATCGTGTTCGCCTTGCTGGGCGTGCTGTTCTGGATCTGCCTGCGTTCGGCGGGCCGCATCGTGGCGGTGATCGGGCAAAGCGGCGTGGAAGCCATTTCGCGCGTCATGGGCTTTTTGCTCGTGTGCATGGGGGTTCAATTCGTGATCAACGGCGTGCTGGAAATCGTGGGCAAGCATGTTGGCGGATAAGCCGGTGCGCCGCGCAGGGCGCTTGCGTCGGGGCCTGGTGGTCGTAGGGCGCCTGTTGCTGACGTTGCTGGTGGCCGCGTCCGCGCTGTGGGGTTGTCTTGCCCTGTGGTATCAGGCGCCGGGAGGCGTGTGGGGCAAGGGGGCGGCGGCTGTTGTGTGGGCCGCGCTATGCCTGGGCGCGATGGTGGCGTTGTGGCGCGCGGGGCCGTGGCGGCGGCGGGCAGGGTGGGCGTATCTGATCGGGCTGGCTCTGCTGGCCGGCTGGTGGCAAACGCTTGCGCCGTCGAATGACCGCATCTGGGCGGACGACGTGGCGAAGATGCTGCACGGCACGGTGCAAGGTTCGACGGTCACGCTCGAGAACGTGCGCAACTTCGATTGGCGCAGCGACACCGACTACACCGCCCGCTGGGAAACGCAGCAATACGATCTGGACAAGCTCGTGTCCGTGGACATGGCGCTGTCTTACTGGGCAGGCCCGGCCATTGCGCACACGCTCGTCTCCTTCGGTTTTTCCGACGGGCGGCACGTGGTGTTCTCGGTTGAGATCCGCAAAGAACGCGGCGAACAATTCTCCGAGATCGGCGGATTCTTCAAGCAGTTCGAATTGAGCGTGGTGGCGGCCGAAGAGCGCGACATCCTGTACGTGCGCGCCGGCCCGCGTGGGGAAAGCGTGTATCTGTACCCGGTGCGCATGCCCGAACGCGCGATGCGCGAGCTGTTTCTGTCCTACGTCAACACCGCTAATGCGCTGGTGACGACGCCGCGCTTCTACCACACGGTTACGGCCAACTGCACGACATTGGTCTACCGCATGGTCAACGCCATCGTGCCGGGCTTGCCGCTGGACTTACGCATTCTGCTGTCGGGCTATCTGCCCGAGTATCTGTACGACCAGGGTGGACTGGATACGAACGTCCCGCTGGACGTGCTGCGAGAGCGTGCATCAATTGGCCCTCAAGCGCCGCCGGGTGACGACCCCCTGGCGTTCTCCCGGCGAATTCGGCCTTAAACCTGATACGCGCGCAGCAACGTATCCACGCCGTAACGACAGGTGGCCAGCGCTTCGGCGGGAGGCCCGTCGGCATAACCGCCGACCAGCCGCGCGTGGAACGCGATGCCGTTGATCAGGTTGCCTAACGTCAGCGCCGCCTGGCGCGGATCGTCAATCTTCAGTTCGCCTTGTTCACAGGCGGCGCGCAGGCATTGTTCCAGCGGCGCATGGACTTGCGTGTCGACGGCATGTTGCAGCGACGCGGCCAACTGCGGCATGCGGTGGCACTCCGACACCAGCAGCCGGTGCAGCGCGGCAGATTTGGGTTGCACCGCATAGGTCAAGAGCCGCACCGCCAACTGCTGCAACGCCGGCCCGACCGCCTGGCCGGGCGGCGCCTTCAGGAACACCGCGGCGCGCATGTTGTCCAACTCGAATTGCAGCACGGCAGCCAGCATGCCTTCCTTGCTGCCAAACAACTGATACGCCGTGGCGGCGGACCCGCCAGCCTGCTGCACGATGCGTTGGATGGACGTTTGTGCGTACCCAAGTTCCAGTAGCAACTGACTGGCCACTTCAAGCAGCCGCAGCCGCCTGGCTTCGCCCTTGGTGGTCAGGGCGCGCGGCATCGGATCGGCCGAATCGCTCATCACCTGTTTCTCCCGGTTTCCATGGCATGGACATCACAGGATTTTACCCCGTTTCGTCATGTAATGTAGAGTACATTTCATTCTTGAGCGCCGCAAAAGCGCGCTTCAAAAGCGGGTATTTCCCACGCGAGTTGTTGACCCGGGACGAGTCCGGGCTGTTTTTGTAGGAGGGCGCCCGAATGTCCTGGCTGACCCTGAGCAGTGTCATGATTGTTGCGGCTGCCGCTGGCGCCGCTTTGCTTCGCCACCCCGGCGTGATGTTGTATGACTGGATCGCCACTCGTAAGGCCGGCGCCCGTACACGCGCAGCGCTGGCCGCCCCGAAAGCGCGTCCGCAAGCGGCTTCCGCCGAGCGCGCCGAACCCGCCGCTCTGGCGGGTTAAAAAAACCACACATAAAAAAAGCCACCCGGTTCCGGGTGGCTTAAGTCTTCAAGGGCGCCCCGACTCTGCTCAGTTGGGGCGGCCCGCAGCCTGCTTAGAAGCGATGGCGGATGCCGACGCCAACCGTGCTCATCTTGTCACCGTTGATGAAGGCGGCGCCATCGGCGTAGGACGCCAGAGCGTACAGGTTGGTCCGCTTGGACAGATCATACGTGTAGCCCAGGCTGTAGATGTCCATGGCGTACAGGTTCTTGTTCGGATCAGCACGCTGCCACGACGCGAAGACGTTGCTGGCGGCGCCGATGGGGGCGCTTACGCCGACCATGTACGAGTTGATCCGCAGGCCGTCCCACGTGAAGCGGCCATTCGTGAAGCCCTGGCCGTTGGCCGAGCCGCCAGCTTGCTGGCGGCCGCCCATCAACGAGAAATCCTGGCCGGCGAAAACGCCGTCTTCGGAACGGCCATAAGCCAGCGACAGCTTGACCACTTCGAAGTCGTAGGCGGCGCCGATGATGAACTGCTGCGGTTGCGGCTGGTTCGGCTTGCGGTATTGCACGTCATAGGACAAGGCCACCTTCAGCGGGCCGTTGTCGTAACGCACACCCGCCGTCCAGGCGCGGTTGTTTTCCTTGGTCTTGAAGCCCGTCGGGCCTTCGACGTCATCGGTCGAGAACGAGTAGCCCACGCCGCCTTGGAAGCCGCTCCAGACCGGGGTCTGGTACATGACCATGTTGTCATAGCGAACCGTGTTGGCCGCGCTGAAAGCCATACCCATGTTGGCGTTCAGGTAGTCGAGCGCGAACGGATCAATGTCGCCGAAGTACTTGGACGCGATGTTGGTTTGGCGGCCCAGTTCCAGCAAACCGAACTGCTCGCTGTTCAGGCCGACAGTGGCTTGACGGCCGAACAGGCGGTCGCCTTGCGAACGGTTGCCGTTATTGGCGGTGAAGCCGCTTTCCAACGTGAAGACAGCCGACAGGCCATCGCCCAGGTCTTCCGTTCCACGCAGGCCAAAACGGGAACCGTTCTGGATGCCGTCATTCATGCCGATCCGGGAGGAATAGTCGCCGCCGTTCACGCCACGGTTTGCGTCCGTGGTGCCAACCTTGCCACGTTGATAGGTCAGGCCCAGATCGACAATGCCGTACAGGGTGACAGACGTTTCAGCTTGGGCCGCGCCAGCCATGCCAGCCAGAATCGCGCCGACGAGCAAAGTTTTCGTTAGTTTCATATCCACATCCGGTTCTAAGGCTTTTGTTGCCTGCTTTCAGCATTGCGAAAGCAGCCCTGGTGTCCACAATAGGGAACACCGCCGGAATACATGAAACTGAAAACTACATAATGGTTCGGAATATACAAATTGGGGTCGTATTCTGATGACTTACCCCTGACTGCTGCCTTAATGATTAAGATTCAGTTACTCGAGACACATATAAAAACCTCCGATTTATTGCGAGATAACAACAGTTCCTTAGAGGAATGAACCGGCGTTAATCGCAAATGCAGGGAGAGTCACGATTTGCAGGGTGAATCTAAGCAGGGCCGCTTTCGTACAAATTGATAACTTGTGTCTATCATTTCGTTGCGATGAAGGCCTCGAAGGGGCGTTCAGGCGCCGTGCACCCGGGTTCGCGCAACTCGGGGGGCGCTGGAGAGTCCGCTACGGCAGCATGTAGCTTTCAAGAACGTAACGGTGTCATCGCCCTCACGACGCGCTGCGCAAGGTATTACCGGCCAGGTCTTTCCAGCCCGAGATGGCCACGCAGCGTGCGATGTTCGTATTCGGTACGGAACAGCCCGCGTCGTTGCAGCACGGGAATCACGTGGTCCACAAAGTCGTCGATGCCGCCGGGCAGAGACGGTGGCATCAGGTTGAAGCCGTCGGCGCCTTCGTTTCTGAACCAATGCTCCATCTTGTCCGCGATCTGTTCCGGCGTGCCGACCATCGTGCAATGACCACCGCCCGCCGCCAACCGGCCCAGCAATTGGCGCACGGTGGGTTGTTCGGTTTCGATGATCCGCAGAATGGTGCCGTACCGGCCCTTGGGACCCTTGAAATCTTCCAGCGGCGGCAGCGGCGGCACAGGCGCATCCAGCTGCCACGCGCTGCAATCCTGTAGCACAAAGGTACCCAGTTGGCGCAACGATGCGTCGCTGGGCAGCAGCACGTCCAGCTCGCGTTGCTTGGCCCGGGCCTCGGCTTCGGTCGACCCCACATACGTGACCAGCCCTGGCATGATCGGCACAAAGGCGCTGCGGCCGGCCGCAAGCACGCGTTGTTTGATGTCGCGGTAATAGGACTGCGCGGCGGGCAGGTCGTAGGCCACCGCATAGATGGCTTCCGCGCGCCGGGCGGCCAGGTCGCGGCCCTGGTCCGATGCGCCGGCCTGGAACAGCACCGGATGGCCCTGCGGCGGGCGCGGCACCGTCAGCGGGCCGTCGACCAGGAAATGCTCGCCTTGATGATGGATGGCTTGCACGCGTTCGGGCACGCCATAGACGCCGTTGCGGTCGATGGCCAGCGCATCGTCGTGCCAGGAATCGAACAAGCGCAACGCCACGTCGACGAATTCTTCAGCGCGCGCGTAGCGCCATTCATGGCCGGGCATGGCCTCATAGCCATGGTTGCGGGCCTCGGCGTCGAACATCGAGGTGACCACGTTCCAGCCCATGCGGCCGCCCGAGATGTGGTCCAGCGACGCCACCATGCGCGCCGCGTGAAAGGGCGTGAAGAAGGTGCTGGACACGGTGCTGATCAGGCCGATGTGCGTGGTGGCGCGCGCGATGGCGGCCATGGTCGTCAGCGGTTCCAGATACCAGCGCGGGCCGTCGCCGATGTTGTCCATCGACTGCCCATCCGCAAAGAAAATGGCGTCCAGCTTGCCGCGTTCGGCCGTGCGCGCCAGCGACTCGTAGTAGCTGATGTCGCCCAGCCGTTCGGCCGCCGAATCGGGGTGGCGCCACGCCGCGCGGTG
>Ga0256777_1000328_pt1 | contig 10913 bp, 4 predicted proteins | sample MC6MC0928MT_FD_186042 | JGI IMG/M metagenome (GOLD analysis project Ga0256777, IMG submission 186042) | Metatranscriptome of enriched soil aggregate microbial communities from Iowa State University, Ames, United States - MC6-MC0928-MT... | ecosystem: Environmental > Terrestrial > Soil >... | reverse complement strand
GCGTGACGATTTGCGTGCTCATTCGATTAGCACGACGGCATCCAGTTCAGCATTGCCACCAGCAGCACCAACGAGCCATCGGAAGAAGACGGGGGAGAAACGAAGAATGGAAGGAGACACGGAACAAGACGACAAACGCCCACGAAAGGTGAAATAAACTGCTCACAGCATAAAGTCATATCCAGCAATTGAATGAATGTTGCTGTTTGGAAAGTGTTTGGGCCTTACAGTCTCACGCGACCCATGTGTCGATACATACAGCAGTCGACCTGAAGAAATTAAAGCTTGAGAACCATCGTGATATTGTATGAGGCTAGACTTCGAAGCGAGAACCCCACCCGGGTTCGGTTTTAATTTGCGGTTCGTGCCAGAGACATCCGAACAGGCTACAACGTTAACATAACAAGTCAAGATCTGCGTCTCCTGTAATTTTCTGATATGGGCATTAATTCAAATTCGCGGATTTTTTTTTTTTGTGACCGCAACACTGATTCTGAAGGATGTAATGTCGAAGGTTGCAGTATTGCGTTGACTAGTGTTCCAGTACTAGTACCGGCACGAACTATATATCATAAAAAGCGTGTAGAAATTCGAGCGCTGTTTGCCTGGCCAGTTGATCGTGCGACCTGTCCCAGTAACAGATGAGCTCTACTTCTGCCTGGCATCGGCATCGTGTGAGTCATGGATTGTTCGCTGTTGCACTAATGAATCGGAGCTTACAAGGCTTCCTCGCTATTCTTGCACTAACGACACAGCCGTCGTATCGACTATCACCAACCTCACTCGTCATTTGAATCCTAGGCTGCATTAACATCGTCCGTTGTTGACGCCATCAATACCGACATTGGCAAGCGCCGGACAAGTTCCGTTGTCCAACGGATCGAAATGTGGCTTGCCCTTGGCAGAAGAAGAGGCAGTCGCACCAGCCTTCGGAATTGCCATTCACATGTCGAAGTCACAACTGAAGTGGTAAGGAGAGTGGCACCATGCCAAAACTTAGATGTGTATGACGGAAGAGGATAGGGTGCAAGGCAGAGTGAGATTGATCGGAAGCACCATCCACTGCACCAGACGCGCAGTGCGAAGAACAAGTCGATGGTAGGGTTGTGACCATTGCTCCTCATCTAATGAGCTTGAAATTGGTAGTGCGGTTTGATGGAGGAATTGTGTAGAGGGAGTGGGTGAGAGAATGGAGAGTAATGGATGAATCAGGCAACAATGCATCGTCCATCTTCTGCATTCAAACCGTATCATCTGACGTCAAGTAGGCATTGGAAAATGCAATCCGTTGTTGTAAACAGAACTACCAGAGGCAATCATCACCAATTTCAGGGCATATTGCTTCAGTTGTTGTGCACATAGCTCTGGAGAAGGCGCGGTGGAATCGATTGGGGACTTGGCAGAGGTCGACGCAATAGGAGCAGGAATGGGAGGGAGGCGGAACAGCGACGAGGATGCAACAACTTCTGAGGGAGGAGTAGATGGCGTGGTGGTGTTGTTCTTCCTCCCTCTGTCCATCTTGTCTTGTTTTTGCGCGGGAGAAGCATCAAGTGGTTGGTGCCGACATACATGTGCCTCGCTGTTCGGTCAAGCAACATCCAAATCTTTCCTGTTGAGTGGGGTGGAGTGGACAGTGGCTCTGATGGTTGAAGCCAAGCCTGGCAGAGGGTGCAGCACAGCAGGGAGAGTCAATGCGTGGGTGGCCACAAAAACTCCCAAATCCGAAGGAATGATGATGCCACACCCACTGACACATGAATACTTCAAATGCACATGATGTTCATGTGGCCAACGTCATGATTGCAAGTTGCTGCAGCGGACGATGGATTCATCCAATGATGTCACAGGGCAGATGATGATTCTCCAATACCCATCCCGGATGCGTCAGACGCGAGGTGGTGGCAGGTGCGATGGGACCGCGCGAACTCACGCTCGAGTCGGCCGAATGATCATGAGTCCACGCAACGGTCATGCTCATTGCACTGCTTGACCTTGTTGGCACATGGCTCTCCCATCTCGCAACTGCATCTGAGGCGAATGGATATAAATCCAACGGCGGCTCCATACTGATGGCTCAAACAGAAAGTCTGGTGATCAACGTTGGGATGATCGCGGTGGAAAATACACGAATCCACACCGCTGCATGACGAATGCAGAGTTGGCGGTCCGTGAAGCACTAACACTTAACCAAACAGCCATGCCTCCGCCCGAGTGACAACATCGTCCTCTTGCGTGGCTGTTGTTGGCGGCGCGCTCGCCTCCTTCATCATCTGCTGCATGCGTGCTTGGCTTCTTGGCGTGAGGCCAACACCATCGTCAAACAAAGGTGAGTCATCAATCGCACCGGTCCATAACATCTTGCGTGCATAGGTGTGCGCGCGAGTACGAGGACGTTGGACAGTGATGGATTCTGCCTCACGACGATGGGAGCGTTGTTGTTGATGTTGTTGAATGGGCGGAGTGAATGTGACACTTGGCTTGGCTGAGGTTGAGGACGAGGGCGATTGAGACGGTGAGGTGGAGGATGCCGATGGTAGCTTGTCGGCCGTTGGGGCAGGTTTTGGGCGTGCTGGCGGATGTTGAGTTGAACCAACGGGTTTCTTACTTTCTGTATTCTTGTGCACAGCAGGTATGGAGGGAAGTGAATCAGATGCATTCATCGGCTCATGGCGCCGTGACTCAGCATGAATGGAGTCGGCTTGCCCGTTGAGATGCGACGTAATTGACGATGCGTCTGATTCTGAATGCTGATTCGATCGTCTCCTTCCATTCTTCCGTTGGTATGGTGACATGTTCAATGCGAACATTCCTGCATTGGGATAGCCATTCTCTGCGATGTACGAACGAACTTGGTCGTCGTAGGTGGGAAGCGGGGGAGGGGGAGGAGTGGCTTGAGCGGCGCTGGATAGGGTTGGCATGGCGAAGCGTGGTAAAGGGAGCGAGCTCGAGCTGGCTCGTGCGGGTGAGGCAGTGCACGGTCGAGAGGGTGCAGTGGCATTGGTATTCGGTGCAGCCATCGATGTGGAGTCGAGCAGGTCATCGACCTTCATCATCCCAGATGCAAACTGGTGTCGATTCGGCAGGTTTAGTGGTGGCGTCATTGAATTGTTCCCCGACGACATTGCAGCTGCAGTCGAGGGCCGCTGTGGAGTGCGTGCTGGTGAAGAAGAAGTGGTACGAGGAAGTGGAGATGTGTGCAAGAATGGATTGGATAGCTGAGGCGAATGCATATGCATGCGTGCACCAGAGCTCGACCTCCTGCTCTGCCCATCTGACATGATGGCCGTCCTTGACACATATTTCGTCGGAATGCCATACGGACTGCTACCAGTAGCATCGGTGCGTCGAGATGCATCATCTGCTTCATCCATGGTGTGACGTCGTTGGTTTGGTAAGGGTGGGCAGGATATGGAGGAGGAGGAGGAGGAAAGCTGGGCCTCTGGCAACAAGTCTTCATCAGGCGATGCTTGATTCATAACACCCACCTCACTCGCTGATCGTTGAGGTGAGCGTGCTTTCGACCTTTCTTTCTCGACATGAGCAATGTGTGCGAGCATCTCTTGTTGTTGTCGTCTCGCCCACCAAATTTCCAATGCCACATCAGCACGCGCACGCTCCATCTCGACCAACGCCTCAGCATCGGGTTCAAATGGCGCGAATGGATTGTACTCTCTCTTTGGATTCTTCTTGCGACCTGGACTGGCAGTACGAGATGCTTCTTGCTTGCTCTCTTCTCTCGTGCCTTCACTCGTAACTGGCTTCTGTGAACGCTTACGACGAAGCACCTCGGCACGGCCAGGGTCCACTGCTGCCAGCCGTGCCAGTATGACTTCATAGGGATCATCCGCATCATACGGATTCAGATTGGCTAGATCATTATTGGTGTTTGATTCTGCTCCATCCTGCTCACCGTCACCTGATCCATTCAAACGTTTGAGCTTCGATCGTATATGTTGATATTCATCCTTGTTCCATTCAGGCGCCCAACCTCCTGATTCCAGATATTTCCTTTCCTTCTCCATGACTTCTGCCTTCCTCCTTCGTTCATCTCGCTCCTTCTTTGATTCCAATCGTGCTCTGCGTGCACGCTCTCTTGCACTCTTGTTCGATGGGAGGATGGGTCGACCGAATGCATCGGAGGTGCCCAATGGACGATTGGTGAGACGCTCAAACAAGGAAGGACCCATCGGCACATCTGCCTCAGCAGCTAATAAAGCAGCAACATCAGCCGGGGAGGGAATGAGAGGATCCGGATCGAGTGGTAGACGGGAGGGAGAATGGAGACGAGACGGTGATGATGTGTCTGATTCATAATCGTCGAATTCATACTCTCCGTATGGATCCCATTCACTGCCCCAGCGAGATGTGGCAGATTGATTTGCGTACGTCCCAGCGCCGGATGAAGATAGAATGTTTGGCGAAGACGATGGTCGACGGAGTTCACGTGACTTATCGTGCTCCCCGCCGATGTCAATATTTGGGTTCGGTGAACGCATGAAGCCCTTGGGACCAGAGCTTGGGGCGAGCCGATTAGGCGGTAGAAGGGACGATGACGGTGGCTGGGATTCGGTGTGTTTCTCGTGTGATTGGGTAGGATGAGCGACGTCGAGTGTATCGGCAGAAGGATGGCCAAGTGCGAAATTGGCATTGTCATTGCCATTCATTTGCACCTTGCCTATTGCTCGATCTTGGATATATGCACGAACAAGTTCATCCAATTTAGCAGCGATGTCTGTGCACCGGGCATGATCGCAGGCAATGGAGGCAGCGGAGTCATGACAGGATGAGCAGATGAAGATTGGGCTGGACCACAGCGTGGCTGGGGGCGGAGAAGGCGAGGGACCAGAGGAAGTGGTAGGTTGAGTGTCACCATTGTTCAACGCCTCTGGATGGTCTACTGTGTTTGCTGTCTGATTTTGCTCCAGTTGGAGTTGGAATTCTAATACCTGCATGAACATTTGCTCATCTTTGACATGTGCTGGAATCAATATATGACGAACCAGGTCCCACAACATGTCAGCTCGTCGCTTCTCCACGTCGGCGGCAGTGTCAGTGATAGGCTTAGATTCATCGGATGGCAAGAGGTGCAAGCGGGTTGAGAGATTGAAAATCAGAAGTGATCGAAGGTCCAGACTCAGTGTGCGCGCAGAGGATGGGTGAGGAGATGACGTATTTGCAATGCCTGTCTCTGCCTCTGCCTCGGCCTCTGTGTCAGGTGCTGCATCATCTTGGACTTCGCCTTCGGGGTTGTGGTGCAATTGTGAGAGTCGCACATCACAGTGAGCACAGTGCATGTCCTCGGGTGGAACGTTGGGAGTAAGAGGGAATGGATATGAGGATGGATCTTGGCTGTTGTTATCAGATGCGATTTGGGAGGATGAAGACGGTGTTCTCGATGAATGGCCCTCAGCGAATGACACAGTGGATGCAGTCTGAGGTCGATGTTGTCCGGCATGTGATGTGTGTCTCAACGAGGATGTTGGTCTTGTCGACGCTTTCGATCCGTTGGTGAGGGCTTGGCGTGAGCTTGGAGGAGCTGTGACGATGATCGATGTCCGTCGCGACATCTGCCGTGTTTTCATGCTACTGCCATTGCCACTACCACTGCCGTTGTGATTGTGTGCGGACGATGCCGAAGTATGGCTTGAAATCACTGCCCCTAAGCGTACCTTGCCTGCTGTCCCTTCTTCTTCCATCAATACCTCTGGTGGTGTGCTCCATCGAACCTCATCACATAGCAAGAGGTATAGTTGATTTCGATTACTCAGTTTGAAATAGATAGTTAGTTTGGAGGGTGAGCATGGAAATCGTGCATGATGGATGCGGCTCTGTCTCATGGCCACACTCCTGCCAGAGACAATGGTTAAATGTTTCGCGATGGCTCGACAGCGTTCATCGAGTACATAGCGCAATCGAGACGTATCGTGAACGAGTTCTTCACGTACTTCCACTCCCAGGCCCATCGGTACCTCATACGTTTGAATTCGCTCAGCTAAGCGAATACGATTCGAATCCAACTTGTAGGTCGAACTGCGCCTCTCCACCAGACAAATAGATGGAGTCCATGTCACACGAAGCATCGAGTTCTGTACTCCAGCCGACGGCACGAACTTCTGCAATACTCCGCTGACTCTTGCCCGTCGTGCCCCCTCACGCACGAATTGTACCAATTGTTGCGCATCGAAGAATGTTGCTGAGCAAGGAGAGCCTGGTCGAGGTGGTGCAGAAGGATAGAATGCGGCAACAACAGCTACCTCACGTTGAGTCTGCCATGGAGTGCGGAAGGCCAAGTTGCCGACGGTCAGACTGTTGCGGTAAGTGAAGTCATCATCGTTGCCTTGTGACGAGGAAGAGGCTGATGCAGCGCTGGGCGGATTCAATGATAGCATCTCCTGTACAATCCTTTCCACCGTGAGATTCCTTGAGTGTTTGCGTTTGATCGAGTGATCAATTTTCGAGCTGAAGTACCAACTCTGCACCTGTCCATGTGAGTAGGTGATCGTGGCGGGCAGGGTCACATCCTTCAACACCAAGCGATGATGCCGACCGCCACCATTATCATTCTCTCCAATGTCCTCATCATCACGCGATGACGATGGACGCAGCATACTCTGCCCCATCACCTCAACTTCATCGTTGTCCTCCTCACGTAAGAGCTCAGCCAGACGAGCTCGAGCTGCAGCGGATGCACCACTGCCCGCTGCATGACGGCCGCGTAAGGGGGAGGCAGAGAATGGTCGACTTCCCATCTTCGATTTCGATCTTGATCTTGATCGTCCTCCATCCCGGCGTTCCCGTGCTTCCCTCGTCTTGAGTTCCTCCATCCGTATGCGATTCTCAAATGCCCGAGTGAATGCACCGGACTTGTTGATGAGCTCTGGGCCCGATGATGACTTCCAATCAGGCTTCTGCTCAGATGGCATCACATCCATCTCACGCTCAGTCGCACGAAGGAGAGAATAGAAAGATTCAGTCAGGACACCGCCCATCCTTGAACGAAGCTTGAATGGACTCTCGGATGCATCACCATGCCGCGTCTGCATACCACTCGCTGAGCCAGCTGCACGCCGTGTCTTCTCGTCTGTCATCGATGCATCATCCGCCTCATCCTCATCATTTCGATCACGATGCCCTGCCACTCCTCCTACAAGACTCGATGCAGCGCCATATCCGTAACGATGCCGAGACTCACGATGGATGCGAGCAAGACGGCCAGCAGAGGCAAGGAAGCCACCAACACTGATGGGATCAAGCAGGGAAGGATGGAGACGACTGGTGGGAGTGGAGGCGAGAAGAGGAGATTCGGATGGAGGTGAAGCTGTTACAGTTTGTCGGAAGCGTGATGCAGTGACAGACGCAGCCGCAGGAGGTCGATTAGCTACAATCACACTCCTCCTACGGACTTTGCTCTGCTGGGTCCCACTCCCACTCTCTGTGCTATCCGTATTCCCGTCCTCCATGGTGGCAGTTGGTTGCGTGTTCGTCTAGTCGTCTCGTGAGTCCCACCTCACGTCAGACACTCACGTGACCACTTCAATGTGTGGTGATGCAATGCGTCTGGCTGTATGCTAGCGCACGTCACGCCCGTTCGTGATGGCGCGTGGCTGGTGGGCAGACGACAGACGGATGCTGGATGAGAGAGAGAGGGAGAACGAGAATGGCTGAGCGAATGGATGATGAGCCACGGCCCAATATTATATGATGATTGCTACCTTATGTACGCATAGAGTGTGTGAGAAAATGAATGTGAATGAACAATGGACAATGATCCGGCCATGTCAATGACTTGACAAGTTTGTTGCCTCTCAGTCAATCAATCAACCGCGTGCATGCTTGTACAGCTTGTGCTTGTGCATGTCCTACCAAAGCCATCGAGTGGGAAGGCGGAACGGACGATGACGATGAAACAGAAACCGGGCCGATCATGCGAGGCTAACACAAGGTACAACACTTATCTCATTCTTTGGGGCATACCAATCGATAGAAAAACATACATAGAATGCATTGATGTCATGAAGTTGTCAAGCAATGTGTAGTGTGACCATGAATGAATGTGTCCAAATCGAACTGTTCGGCAACGGAAAGAAAGCTCTCACTGTATCGACTTCTCCTCGAATCCCCATTTTCCAGCAAGGATATGACAGCATCCGCGCACAACAATGAATAAGAAGTAGATGACAGTGAGTGTGGAGCTGAAAAGAGTGTTCCACTGGCCATGACTTTCCGAAAGGAAGCGAGGAAAGAGTCAGGCATCGGTCGGAAGCAGCAAAGGATGAAATAGAATAGAATAGAATAGGTGGGAACGATGACAGTTGGATGATGGGAGATGCTCCATCGATTGGATGATGACAGCATCAGTTAGTGTCGTGGCGTGTGTTTTTAGTTGGCGCCGTCAGCCTTCTTGTTGAGTAGGTTGCATGGTTTGAAGAAGTTTGCCACGGTGGGGTTGTTGGCCCCTCCCCATTGTTGTTCCATTTCGCGAAGTCGATCACGGATATATTTGAATCCCCCCTTTGGATGTTGTGACGCCCAATGCAGGAGACCTCCACGCCATGCAGGCGCACCATAGCCCATGACGGTGACGACATCCACATCGGACTCCTTCAATGCGAAGCCCTCCTCTAAGATGCGCAAGGCCTCATTGACGACGGGGAAGAGTGTGGCCTCAACGATCTGTTCATCACTCAACTTGGAGGCATCAATGGCAGGCTTATTGCGCGCCTCTGCACGGGCAGCATCCAGCAGTGGCTTCAAGGTTGGGTCCGGTACGGGTTTGCCCTTGGGGTATTGATAGTAGCCTCGCTTGGTCTTCTGACCGAAGCGCTTCGCTTCAAACAACTTCTCACCGAGACTGGAATTGTAGCAACGAGGACCATACGCCGCATTGATGGTGCCACTCACATGCTTGAATACATCAATTCCGGATAGATCAGCCATCTGGAATACTCCCATTGGCATTCCCCACTTCCTCAAGGCTGCATCGATTCTGTATGGCTCGGCGCCGGCATCCACCAACATGCCGGCTGATTGACCATAGGGGAAGAACGCACGGTTGGCGGTGAATCCAACACAGTTCCCAACCACGACCGGGGTCTTGCCAACCCGCTTCGCCATCTGCAATGACAATGCGACCGTATTCTCTGATGTATGGCGAGTGCGAATAATCTCCAACAGTGGCATGACATGTGCCGGTGAGAAGTAGTGTAATCCAATGATGCGATCCTGGCATGATGTCTTTGCACCAATCAATTCAATATCGATGGTGGAGGTATTGGTGGCGAGGATGGCGTGTGGTGGGCATCGCTTCTCCAATTCGGCGAATATTTCTTGTTTCAGCTTCAAGTTCTCAATGACGGCCTCAACGACAAGGTCAACCTTACCAAATCCATCATACGTCGCCTGTGGGGTCAAATTGCGCATCAATGCCTCCACCATGAAGATGGGCAACTTGCGTGCCTTGGCGACGCGCGTCAAATCCTTGACGATGCGCTCCACACCAGCCAACACAAGCTTGTCATTGATCTCCTTGAGGATGACATTGTAGCCCTTCAACAGGTAGACGATACAGATGGCTGCGCCCATGGTGCCGCCACCCAACACGGCAACATTCTGAATGGGCTTGCCCTGGAACTTCGTTGGACAGCCCTTGGTGGTTGCACGCGTGGCAAAGAAGAAATGGATGAGGGACTTGGACACGGGATGAAGGACCAAACCGGACATCAACTCAATCTCCTTCTGTAAGCCAGCATCGAATCCATCCTTCAAGCCAGCATCAACTGCCTCAAGATAAGCGAATGGTTGAGGAATATTCCTGTTCTTCTTCAATGCATTGGCGCGCGCCATCTCAATGACCGCATGGCCCATCTCATACGTGCCAATCTTATCATTGAGCTTGGATGAGACACGACGAGGCACAGAGCCGGCTGCGATATCGAGAGCGAGTTTACCAGCTGCCATCATCAATTGATCTGGTTTGACTACGGCATCCGCTAATCCCATCTTGAGTGCTTGCTTGGCCTTGATCTTCTTACCAGTCAGCGTGGCTTGAACAGCGGCCTGAAGTCCAATCAAACGGGGCAAACGTTGAGTACCGCCCAAACCGGGAATAATTCCAAGACTCAACTCAGGTAAACCAAACACGGCATTGGGAGTGGCAACACGCGCTGCACACACCATGGCCAACTCACACCCACCACCGAGTGCGATGCCATTCACGGCTGCAACAATCGGCTTGGGACCGTTCTCAAGGAAATTGAAAATTCTGTTTCCCTCCGCCACGAAATCTTTCACTTCCTGCTTGCTGATCCCCTTCTTCTGCATCGCAGCAATCAATCCAATATCTGCTCCAGCCACGAAGTTTGCCTTCTCTCCAACGATGACCACAGCCTTGATCGATTGATCGTCACATGCCTCCTTGTAGCATGACTCCAGGCCAGCTTGCACACGGGGGTGCAGGGAATTGACGGGGGGATTGCTAATCTGAATGACGGCAACGCCATGAACACGGCTGACGATGCGGACGGGGCCTTCACTCGATGCACCAGTCAGGTGAGAGACGAGCTGAGCGGCACGAGCATGAGCCGTCGAGGAGGAAGGAAGATGAGACATGATTGGGATGGATGGATGGATAGGAGGGGAGGGCTAATGAACGCAGTCACAAGAGGGCGCATGACAATATGCGAGCAAAACAAAAAAACCTTTCCATTAGCACATGAATAGCATATCCGCATGATTGATGGCATCTCCGTTATGCTTCCTTTCATCTCGATTGGCGCCCTCGTGGCTGAGGCAGAGTGCACACAGTCATCATTCATATCGTTGCATAGGATGGACTCAACGAAGCCGACTGGAGGCGAAGACAGACAGACGTTGAGCTCCATGCAGACACACATGCATGCATAGATTGCTTGAAT
>Ga0256777_1000324_pt1 | contig 10945 bp, 10 predicted proteins | sample MC6MC0928MT_FD_186042 | JGI IMG/M metagenome (GOLD analysis project Ga0256777, IMG submission 186042) | Metatranscriptome of enriched soil aggregate microbial communities from Iowa State University, Ames, United States - MC6-MC0928-MT... | ecosystem: Environmental > Terrestrial > Soil >... | reverse complement strand
GCCGTGACGATGCATGCGAAACGACCTTGAACCCGGGGTTCAAGTGGGTACGCTGGGGTTCCATCGGGCTTCCCGCTACAAGGCGGACTTGCACTCCCGGCGCCGTCGCGCACCCGTGCGCAACTATTTCTTAGCTTCTTCAGTTGGCTTAGCTGCTGGCGTTGTAGCCGGAGTTTTTTGTTCTGATTGCGCCGGAGCAGCTTGCTCTTGTCCTGCTGGAGCACCTGCAGGTTTCTGTGCTGGTGTACCCAAGTTCAAAGGTCCTGGTTGTTGAGCTGGGGCTTCAATTTGACCACCCAAACCACCTTTAGATGTACTTGGTGATGACCCCATAATGTTAACACCCAAACTAAAAATCATAATAGCAATAACCATGATCCATGTACCTTTTTCCAAAAAGTCTCCTGTACGTTTTACACCCATTAAGTTTGTTCCTCCGGAAAAACCAGATGATAAACCACCACCTTTTGGATTTTGGATTAAAACCAAAAATGCTAAAATAATACTAGCTAATATGATAAGACCAATTAATAATCCTTGCATCTCTTTATGTAATTAATTTAATTTCTTTTCTAATTCTGTTATGCGTGCCGCAAAGTAAGCATTTTTTTCTGGATATTTCAAAACTAATTTTTCGTAAACCTCTATTGCTTTAGGATATAAACCTTGTTCGGTATATATTTTTGCAAGGGTCTCCGTCACCAATGAATGCTGATCTTCCGAGCTCTTTCTCGCTTTATTCTCCAAATCTAACTTTTCAGCCTGCAATGGTTGGATAATAGGCTCTTCGCGGATAAATTTCTCGATCACCTCATCCGTTTTGCGCGGAATATGGAAAGAGATTGTTGTTTTCACTTCATCACTGAGTTTTGCCTCCGGTGATTGTAGGTGGAAAATATTTTCCCGAATTTGTTGATCCAATAGCTGGCTATCCAATTTTTCATGGATCTTTGCAATATCATCATTTGATGGTGTCATTGGGCCCAACGGCGACTTTACATAAGGTTGGTACGTTTCAGCATACTCAAGTCTCGTCTTATGCAACCACCATAGGAAACTATAGGGCATTGTATCATCATCGTAGACTGTGACACGCTCCTGCGTATCCTCCAATGACTGAACTGCAATTTCGGAATGAGCGGGCTCAACAGTTTCAGTTGACTCAATAATGGTGGTCTGTTGTTTTGCTTCACGCGAACGAAAATAATCCTGCGCTACACCTGCTTGAATCAAACGGTCCAATTCATCTGTCTTCTCCACCTCTTCAACATCATTTTCCTCCAGCTCAACCTCAGCATCTACCGCTTCCTCAACGACAACACCTTCCGACAAGCCACCCTCAATTTCCTCATCAAGAACGATGTCTTCCAATTGGATTTCTTTCACTGCCACCCCTGGCCTGCTATGCATAAATTCGTATAACCAATTTGGGGACGAAGCATACAACAATGCAGATGATAGATTCTGAACAGGTTTGCTTTCACCAAAAACTTTACGTTCATATATAAATCGCAAACTTTGCGCATAGGGATATTTTTCAATCAAAGCCAAAATTACATCTTCATCAATAGACTCCGGATGATTGATTGCTCGAAAGAAAAGGTCGTTATTCGATAGTGGCATAGTAATATTCATCTTGGAACAGGATTACCAGTTAGCAAATGCCTTATTATAAATATCCTCTGTCAACATTTGGATAATCTCCTTACCCAAGGTCTCCTCCTGTGCACTCTGAAGATTTCCCGCGAACTCTTTGAAACGTGTAAAAGGTTGCTCAAAGTCATCTTTAGGATTAATCTTATTATGATAGGAGACTTTAATTGTAATCGTCATTCTATTCATCGCAGCGCGGTCTGTTCCTGCTTCAACGGCGGCTGGACTGATTGTATAGTCTGTAATGAACCCTTCAAAAGTAGCATCACCATCTTGGTTGACCTGGCTTAATCGGGATTGGTTTCGAATACGTTCCTTTAATGCCTCTGTAAAATTCTGGCTTAAAGTCGGATAAACCAAAGGTGCGATATTTTCGAAATATTGAATATTGACGGTCTTCATTCCTTCTGGAATGGATCCTCCTGTAAATCCATATTTCACACCACAACTATTCATGATGAATAGAAAAGCGGTTGTGAGAAAGGTATATAAAATTCTTCTTGACAACATGTGCAAAACCTTAGTCTAAATTTAAGTCTTTAATTTTCCGATACAAAGTTCTTTCGGAAATTCCCAATTCTTGTGCTGCAGCTTTCCGTTTACCGCGATGTTTTTTCAAGGCTTTTTTGATCAGATCCGACTCCTTATCTACCAAAGACAAAGACTCTTCCACCTCTTGTGCATCTTGCAGATAATCGTCCTGCGCAACAGGGTTCTTCAATACATTTGCGGTATTATTATTATTCGGCGAATGTATCGTCAAGGTTGGCGCGATACCGTATCCTTCGGTATCGGATTTTATCTGTGGTTCAATTTCCTGATAGAGCTGATTGATATAAGGAGAATTTTGATCGAATGTAGAAGAATCCACACCTTTCTGGATCAACTCGACTACGAGCTTTTTCAGATCGACCATATCTTTCTTCATATCGAACAGAACCTTATACAGGAGATCTCTCTCAGAGAAATCCTCTTTTGCGTTATTATTGGATGAAACTATAGCTGGTAGACTCGTACGTGATTCATTTGGCAAATAGTTTTGAAGTATATGCGCGTCAACAATACGTTCTTTCTCTAAAACAGCAATTTGTTCGGCGACATTTTTCAATTGACGCACATTCCCTGGCCAGTTATAGTTACGCAGCATATTTTGTGCATCTTCAGTAAGTTGCACGCCAGGAGAGCGATATTTTTCCGAAAAATCGACAATAAACTTGCGGAACAATAAATTGATGTCTTCGGGACGTTCTCTGAGTGAAGGCACACGCAGAGGGACGGTATTTAGACGGTAATAAAGATCCTCCCTAAATTTACCTTTTTGAACAGCTTCAAACATATTGACGTTTGTCGCAGCAACCACACGCACATTGGTTTTTTGAACCTTCGATGATCCCACACGAATATACTCCCCGGATTCCAGAACACGTAGTAATCGGGCTTGTGTACCTAAAGGTAACTCCCCAACCTCGTCCAAGAAAATTGTCCCACCATCAACCACTTCAAAATAGCCCTTACGTGCTTCATGCGCTCCTGTAAAGGAACCTTTCTCATGTCCGAATAATTCAGAGTCTATTGTTCCCTCTGGTATTGCTCCACAGTTGACCGCTATAAATGGGCCATGCTTACGGGAACTCAATTGATGGATAATATGCGAAAAAACTTCTTTACCACTACCGCTTTCACCTTGTATTAATACAGAAATATCAGTTGGAGCCACCTGCCGGGCAATATCTATCGCCCGATTTAACAACGGTGAATTACCGATGATTCCAAACCTATTTTTTATATCTTGGTTATCCATAAATTTCCAGTTGGAAATAAATTTATATTAAGTTTTCTTAATCAACAATTTTACCGAGCAAGGTTGCTGATGTACATGATTCCACAAGCACATTGACATAATCCCCTTGTTTGTAGCGAGGGTCTATAGGAAACACAACCAAGGCATTCTGATCATTACGACCACAAAAATCAAACTCAGATCTTTTTGAAAAACCTTCTATCAGAACTTTACAAACTTTTCCAATAAAATGTTGGTAACGATATAAGCTATGGTCACGTTGTTTGTTGATTACCTCAGTCAAACGACGTTTTTTGACATCTTCTGGAATATCATCTTCATAACGCTTTGCAGCTAATGTACCTGGTCTTTCAGAATAAGCAAACATGTATGCAAAATCATATTTCACATAATCCATCATGGATAACGTTTCCTGATGTTCTGCTTCCGTTTCTGTACAGAATCCTGTAATTACGTCAGTAGAAATCGCACAATCTGGAATAATTTTGCGGATAGCGTCTACACGTTCCATATACCACTCACGATCGTAAGTACGATTCATAAGCTCCAATACCCTAGTATTCCCAGATTGCACTGGCAAATGGATATAGTTACAAACATTTTCATGTGATGCGATTGCATACAAAACTTCATCCGTAATATCTTTTGGATGGGAAGTCGAAAAACGAACCCGTAAAAGTGGACTCACCTCTGCGACCATGGTCAATAATTTAGCAAACGTCACTGTCTCACCAGGAGTTTCTCCTTCTGCAACTGGCGCTGTATGCTTATAGGAATCTACATTTTGACCCAATAAGGTCACTTCTTTATATCCAGCGTTGAATAAATCCTGTGCTTCTTTCACAATAGAATGTGGATCGCGGCTACGCTCACGTCCTCTGGTAAAAGGAACCACACAGAACGAACACATGTTATCGCAACCACGCATGATAGAAATAAAGGCCGTTACACCATTTGAATTTAATCGAACCGGATTAATATCAGCATAAGTCTCCTCACGTGAAAGCAATACGTTCACTGCTTTTGCTCCGTCATCTACCTTTTCAATTAAGTTAGGAAGATCACGATACGCATCAGGACCTACTACAACATCAACTAATTTTTCTTCCTCTAGAAACTTCGATTTTAAGCGCTCAGCCATACAGCCTAGTACGCCGACGATCATTCCAGGATTTCTGGTCTTAGCCGCCTCAAATTCTTTCAGTCGATTACGAACACGTTGCTCTGCATTCTCACGGATTGAACAGGTATTAATAAAGACAACATCAGCTTCCTGATAATTCTTTGTCGTTTCAAAACCCTTATCCAACAAAATAGAAGCAACGATCTCACTATCCGAGAAGTTCATTTGGCAACCGTAACTTTCAATATACAGTTTACGTCCATTACTGATCTTTGGATCTTGTTCCAATAACAATGCCTCACCCTGACGAGATTCGTCGTGTTCCTTAGTTGTATGTGTTAAATCTAGCATAGCTCAATTTTCAAAGACTACAAAGTTAGAAATTAAAATCCATATAATGACAGTTTGTCAGCCAGAAATATGGTTTATACTTTGTCAAATTTGTGAAGTAAATAATATATATCATAGCGGTCTGGCGGGATACTTCACAAAAAAGCGCGGATAGATTCCGCGCCTTCTGTTATTTTTGAAATTCAACAGACTCAACATTTAGAAGAGTCAAACATATTTACTCCTAAAGGAGCAATATGTTTAGCTCGTTATTGACCAGCTTGTTGTTTTGCTTCTTTCTTCATTTGGTCACCAGCAACAATTACGATCTCAACACGACGGTTTTGAGCACGTCCAGCTTCAGTATCGTTGCTTGCAATTGGCTCAGAGAAATTTCTTCCTTCAGTTTTAACACGTGAAGAAGCCAAACCTTTAGATACCGCAAATGCACGTACCGAATTTGCACGGTCCAAAGAAACTTTGTCATTTGCAGCTAGAGTCCCCACATTATCTGTGTGTCCGATAACTAAAATTTCTGTTCCTTGCTCTTTATTTAATGTTGCAACCAAATTTGCAATATTATCCTTTGCAGATGCTTTCAAATCAGATTTATTGAAATCAAACAAAATGCCTGAATCAAATTTTACAACAATACCTTCTGCAGATTGAGTCACTTCAGCACCTTCTACGGTTTTAGAAATCTCAGCAGCTTGTTTGTCCATTTTCTTACCGATCAATACACCAGCTGCACCACCAATGGCCGCACCTGCCAATGTACCAATAGCCGTATTACCAGCCTTACCACCAATTAATGCGCCTAAAGCACCACCCGCAACACCACCGATCACCCCACCTTTAGTCGTATTATTTGTATTTTGGATTGTAGAACAACTTCCAAATAACATAGCCGAGGTTGCAACAGTCAAACCAAATACAGCTAATTTTCTATTCATTTTCATATCTATCTAAGACTTTTAATATTCAAATTAAATTACTATTCATGTTAAAATCAAACAAAGTGCCAAAAGCATCCTTTTTTAACTTTTTTGTTACCATACTCCAAAAAAAGCATCACAACGTTGATAAATGAAGACGATAAGCTACAAATAATCTTGACGGTCAATGTTCACAAGAACTAACAGCATAAAATGAAAAATGTTTTATTTCTCTTGGGTCTTAACTTCAATATCAGGCAATAATGATCCTTTTGGACGTCCTTTTGCTTCAAAATCCGCTAAAGATTGCTGTACATAATTCATCAAATCATATTGCCCCCAATGTTCAGCTAAATCAAATGAGGGACGATAACGGATCATAAATGCGTCTAAATCAGCGCTATCCAATTTCGTTAATTTTTGGACAGCTGCCCTTGAAAAGATACGGTCTACTTGCAATTCTTCTTTTTCCCGGTCCATAAAGCGTCCAAAACGTTTCGCATTTTTCGCCTCACGTCCAAAAAGATTATAAAGCGCGGTAGCAGGACTACCTAAATAGGTTCCAAATTTATTTTTCCCGCCATTATAGACCCCTTTTTTTGAATAATTCCCCATGGCATCATTCAACTCAGCTTCCTTAGACTTTCGTTCTACAATGACTGTTTCAAGCTTAATTCCCTCCTGCATCTCAATATAGAATTCATTCAGGTTTGTCAAAACAGTCTTTACAGGTGAAAATCCAACTTTAGTGAAAGAAAGAGAATCTCCGACAGAGGCGTCTATCGTGAACACCCCAAAAGAGTTCGTCAACGCTGATCTGCTCGTGCGCAAATTCAGGACCACCACATCACCAATTCTATTGGCAGTTCCCCTTTGCATCACCATACCTGACACTTTCTGTATATGTTGGGCCTTTGCACCGAATGCCGTCAAAAGCAATATCAAGATGCCGAATAGCCCCCCTATATGTATATGTATTCTTTTCATTGGAATATATTGTTTTATCACGCTAGTTTTCTCAGGCATTTATCTTGCCATTAGCGTTTTTTGGAAGCTATGAAGTAATATCAACGACTCTAAATCCAAAAGACCTGATTCTCCGGTCTGCTCATTATAGCTTTTTGATTCCATCATGCTTTCAACCTATTTCGCTAAAAATAGTAATAGTTTGACAATTGTATTGTTAAAAAAGTTTAAATATTCTTTCTCTATTTATAGGGATAGAAAACAAAATTGGCTCCCTCAGCAACAACGACAAACAAACACATATAATCCTTCGCAGATTTATAATTCTGAATAAAAGCAGCTTTACGATCCTCCTGAATGATATCCAATTCGACAAATTCCTCCAAAGTAGAAGCATTGATTGTCCAATTAGTTTCCAGATCTACACGATCTAAAATCACTTCACCCACGGAAACCTCATGTTGATGTGCTACAAAAATCGGATAGGAAGAATAGCCCTCCTCTATGATCTCCATCGCAACTTCACGGATCGACTCACTATAAAAATCAAGATCTACCTGCAAACTTTTCAAGGGGCTCTGCCCAGTAGATGGCGCTTCCTCATTTCTGGATCCGCTCGAAAATAAATCCTCTACTTCCATAATATTATGATTTTTTTAGTTCCAATAGAACGACATTTTCTACGTGTTGTGTATGGGGAAACATATCTACTGGCTTGATACGTTTTACATCGTATTTTTCTGCCAATAGCACTAAATCTCTCGCCTGTGTCGCTGCATTACAACTCACGTAAACAATTCTCGGAGACTCCATTTCCAATAACCGGGCCACAACATCCGCATGCATACCTGCTCTTGGCGGATCCGTAATCACGACATCTGGTTTCCCATGCTCAGCAATAAAAGATGGTATCAACACATCTTTCATATCTCCAGCGTAAAACTTTGTATTGTTGATATTATTGATCGCTGAATTGACCTTTGCGTCTTCAATTGCAGTAGGTACGTACTCAACTCCGATCACTTCTTTTGCCTTCTTAGCAACAAAATTCGCAATTGTACCAGCTCCTGTATATAAGTCATAAACCAACTCATCCCCCTTTAAATCCGCAAAATCACGTGTGATCTTATAGAGTTCATATGCTTGTGCAGAATTGGTCTGATAAAATGATTTCGGCCCGACCTTATAACGAAGACCTTCCATTTCCTCATAAATAAAATCCCGGCCCGCATACACGTAAATATCTTGATCAAAGATGGTATCATTGCGCTTTTGATTCACAATATAAAGGAGTGAAGCTATTTGCGGATATTTTTCATTGATGAAATTCATTAACAATTCCACTTGTCCTTCTTCTGGGTAGGCAAAAACCACAATGACCATCATCTCCCCAGTAGAAGAAATGCGGATAATCAGATTTCGCAATACCCCTGTATGCTCACGAAGATCATAGAAGGTCATCCCCTTGCTTAGTGCAAAGTCCCGTATGGTATTCCGCACCTCATTGGAAGGATCTCCCTGAAGAAAACAATGATCGATATCTAAGATTTTATCAAAACGTCCGGGCACATGGAAGCCCAAAGCATTCATTTCCAATTGTGATGAATCTTCATCAACAGAGGTCAACCATTTCTTATTGGAAAATGTATATTCCAATTTATTTCTATAATACTCCGTTTGAGCTGATCCCAAAATATCTTCCATGGAGGAAGTATCGACCTTCCCAATACGGGATAAAGCATTATCAACAGATTGTTGCTTGAATTTTAATTGGGCTTCATAGCTCATGTGCTGCCATTTACAGCCACCACAAATACCAAAATGCTCACAAAAAGGATCAACGCGATAAGTAGAAGCTTCTTTTAAACTCGTCACCCGGGCTTCAGCAAAATTCTTCTTCTTGCGCATTAACTCCACATCGACAACATCACCGGGGACAGCTTTTTCGACAAACAAAACCAAATCATCAGTTTTACCTACACCTCTACCTTCTTCGGCAATATCAATGATTGCGATATCTTTCAAGAACTTTTTTTCTTGCGGAATTCTTCTACTCATAGTTTGCAAAAATACAATTTTTTATAATGATTTTCCACTGACCTACATGGTCTTAAAAAAAAGACCTTTTGGGCATCACAATAATCCATTTCCATCACCCCAATTCCATCTGTATTCAAAATGATTCAAGCAATATCAACGACCATCATTCAAGTATCAACGATGATATAAGTTTAGTACAAAAAGCTATGAAAATCGACTAAAAGTTCTTTCTGCCCAATAAACTGAACCTAGCAAGCTCATTGATCCCCTAATAAAAAAATACGAATCAATAAAAAACAAACAATTCAGAAAAAAATTGAAGATAATTTAAAAGTGGATAACCGAAAAATACTAGGCAAATAAGACCTACGTCATTTAGAGTATAGTTGCCTGAACGAGATAAGGAAGAATCTCCTTTTGAAAAGAAATGAAATTTTTACGCACATCGGCATCTGAAACAGCTGTAAAAGCAAAAGAGAATACAATGCTCTTACTTGATTTGATCAGAAATGTCAGTTTTTCCTCACTGATCGCCTCATTAATCTTTTCATTCTGAATAAATGTGCTTAAAAGCAAAAATTCCAAATCCTCAGATAGTGTTTTTAGATATTCCTGTGCATTGGCAGACTCACGAATAAATTCCCAGCCAATCAACTCATTACATGCGGTATAGGTTAGTCGGCTGACACGAAGAATAGTGGACGCCAAAAAAGAGGCCATATCATCCTCATATCTTGTCGTCTTTAAGATTTCCAACAAACTCGCCCGCAGATAATCCATCAAGATAGCATGCAAAATCATCTCCTTACTATCAAAATACTTATAAACAGTCGCTTTAGCAATCTTAGCTTTTTTCGCTAAGGTGTTTACACTGGTTTTATGATAACCATTTTGACGAAAGAGTTCTCGTGCGGTTCTTTTTATGGATTCAATGATATGATCTGGTTCCATATTCTTCAGATAAGACTACCACACATCACACTATTTCCAATTCCTAAACAGAACAAGATGCGCTTTAAGAGTGGCAATAGTGTGATGGTTTCAATAGTCTTTATTAGCATTGATTTATATTAGTTCAGTCTCAAATTGAGACAAGAAACGTGTATCATTTTCAGAGAAAAGTCGCAAATCTTTGATCACATATTTAAGGTTTGTAATCCTTTCGATACCCATACCGAAGGCAAAACCTGAATACTTTTTACTGTCGATACCGCAATTCTCAAGTACATTCGGATCTACCATTCCACAACCTAAAATCTCTACCCAACCTGAATATTTACAAAGATTACATCCTGCACCTTTACAGATCGTACAAGAAATATCCATCTCCGCAGAAGGTTCTGTAAAAGGGAAATAAGAAGGACGGAAACGCACTTTAGTTCCCTCGCCATACATTTCTTGAACAAAATGATATAAAGTCTGCTTCAAATCAGCAAACGAAACATTTTCATCCACATATAATCCTTCTACCTGATGAAAGAAACAATGTGCGCGAGCAGAAATTGCTTCGTTCCGATACACACGTCCAGGCATAATCGCACGGAAAGGCGGTTTACCAGCTTCCATAAGGCGAACCTGAACAGAAGATGTATGCGTTCTTAGCGTAATATCGTTACCTTCTTGCTTTTTGATAAAGAATGTATCTTGCATATCACGAGCCGGATGTTCAGGAGGAAAGTTCAACGCGGAGAAATTGTGCCAATCATCTTCAATCTCTGGCCCCTCAGAAACGATAAAGCCCAGCTTTTTAAAGATCTCAACGATTTCCTTACGTACCAATGAGATCGGATGTCTAGACCCCAATTGAAATCCATTACCAGGCAACGTAAGATCACCTTCCATTTGTTGGGATTTCTGTTTCTCACCGGAACCAAATTTCTCTTGTGCTTCCTTGAATGTATTTTCTGCCAACTGCTTAAATTCATTCAGTACTTTTCCCAAAGTACGTTTTTCCTCAGGAGTAACTGTTTTGAATTCGTCAAAAAGATTTTTCACGATCCCTTTGGAAACCAAAAACTTCAATCTGAAATTTTCTACATCGGCTGAAGAAGATGGCACAAACGCCTTAATTTCTTCAGTATACTGCGTAATTTTATC
>Ga0256777_1000322_pt1 | contig 10971 bp, 8 predicted proteins | sample MC6MC0928MT_FD_186042 | JGI IMG/M metagenome (GOLD analysis project Ga0256777, IMG submission 186042) | Metatranscriptome of enriched soil aggregate microbial communities from Iowa State University, Ames, United States - MC6-MC0928-MT... | ecosystem: Environmental > Terrestrial > Soil >... | reverse complement strand
GCTGGAACCCCTGCGCGAACTGTTCAAGGACGAAGTCCGCGAACTGGGCGTGGCCTTGGGCCTGCCGCCGCAAATGGTCTACCGCCACCCGTTCCCCGGTCCGGGTCTGGGCGTGCGCATTCTTGGCGAAGTGAAGCATGAATATGCTGAGCTGCTGCGCCGTGCGGATGCGATCTTCATTGAAGAACTGCGCAATACCAAGGATGAGGCCAGCGGCCTGACTTGGTACGAGCTGACGTCGCAAGCGTTCGCCGTGTTCCTGCCGGTGAAGTCGGTGGGCGTGATGGGCGATGGCCGGACGTATGAGTACGTGGTGGCGCTGCGTGCAGTGCAAACGTTTGACTTCATGACCGCTGATTGGGCACCGCTGCCGCACCCGCTGCTGGCTCGGGTTTCTTCGCGGATTATTAATGAAGTGCGTGGGATTAACCGCGTGGTTTATGACGTGTCGAGCAAGCCGCCGGCGACGATTGAGTGGGAGTGATGTCGCTAGTGGTTGTGCGGTAATGGAAAAGGCGCTTGTTTGCGCCTTTTTCTTTTCTCCCGAGGTGGGGATGGCATTGTGCTTAGAATCGACGCTCAGAGTCTACGTGGCGAGAGTGTGGACGCGACTATGTACGGTCAATAGCTGGGCTTGCAACGCCGGATCTACTGCGTAAAGCACAACTCCTTTCTTGGCTCTTGTGAGTAGCACGTAATAGATGTTGCGAATGACCTGCTCCCGCACCGCAGACTCCGCGCGGGTATTGCTCAATCGCTTGTCCGCATTGCATGCCGGATTGATTTCAATCCGACCGTTCCTCAGCACGATATCCGGGCCGAGAATCACGCCGACGTGGTCGTACTCGAAACCTTGTACGGTATAGATGGCGCCAATTTCCTCGTGATATCCCAGCGGTAAGTTCCAAGCCTTAAAAGCCATTTTTCGGTTCCATCGCGCCTGCCAGGCTCCGATGTGTATGTCCGCGCCGATGCCGGGCGTCGATTCAGTTTTCCAATCCCAGCAGTAGCCAGCCACGATCCGGCAAGTCGTGTTGCCCGTCGCTCGCGCTCTCAGGTCGGCTTCCATAGCCTGTGGAGAGTCGGCAACCTCCACAGTGAATGCTGTTGTGCCGGAGTAAGATGGCGTGCTTCCTTGAATGACGGAGTCGTGGACCCAGTCCACATACTCTTTGGATTCGCCGCATCTAAGTTGCTTCTCCAGTTCGTGCGTGATCAGATGGAAATCTTGTTTGTGGGCGGCCTGCTCAATGTCCGCGCTGCGGCATGTTTCGGTTGGACTGATCCACTGACAGTCATCGATGAAGTAAACGACGACATGCTTGTTCTTCATCAGATCTCCTGCCTTCCCTTTTGTCAGGCGATGGGCTTCATCGACCACCAGATATTGCGTGTCGGCACGACCATCTGAGGCGAACTCCAGATCTTTGATGCACTGTCCGATTGCGGCAGACTTTACGTAGTATTTTGGATTTTTTCCCAACTGCATCAGGTACTGCACCAACTTCATTGCCAGGACCGTCTTGCCGGTGCCCACCAAGCCGCGGATGATCACACACGTCTTTTTCCCTGGGTCCTGTATTAGTGGGACGATGGCTCTGAACGCTTCGACCTGTCCGGAGGTGGCCTTAAAGAGTGCACTGCAGTTCAGCTTTTGACTGAAGTTGACGATGAACGAGTCGGAGTATCTGCGCTGCGGAGAAGTCAGGTGTTTCAATACGGGCGATGCTTTGCGTAGCCGCGATAACAGGTGCGTCGCAGCCTGTTCGCCCACGGTCTTTGATAGAAGTAGAGATCCGTCGGTGTGCGGCCGATAGATATCCAGGCGCAGCAGTTCGTTGCTGTGCGCTTCGTCGTAATTGTGAAGATATGCGAGGGTACTGATTGTGGGCTTACGTTCCCCTAATTCGAGCGTGTGTTCTAGCGTCGATCGATAGATTGATGCTTGTTCGCAGGGATGGATCGTTGTGTAAGGCGGAGAACTGCCGACGCGTAGCCAGGACGTGCCGGCATCGCTCCACAGCGTTACGCTGCCTTGGGTCCACTGCTTCAATTCGACAACGATGATCTCAGGCCCGGCGTCACCCTCGCCAACTAGAATGCAATCGGCGCGCGAAGACCCGATCGGCATCGGGTACTCAATGAGAATATGGCCTTGCGGAATTTTCTCTTGGCGCCGGAATAATGCAGCGAGTGCGGGAAGCGAGTTGCGCCATGATCGGAGTTCCGGATCAGACAGTTCCGAGTTGGGAAAGACCGAGGGAAAATTGCTCCGTAGCCGATCTATGAACTCGGGCGTGTCGGCAGCTGCGCAGAACTCCTCGATGCTCATGGTTGCAAGCGCTACCATCTCTACAGCACCATGCCAAATTTCATGCTCAGTGCTGTTGCGTTGGGAGCATGTTTGGGATCCTTGGGCAGCCGAATTTTTCTTCCATGGAGACTCTTATAGTCCGACTGCAAGAGCGACTCGTGTAATTGGATCACCCCTGTCTCGTGAACCTTCAGATGCCCCAGGTCGAAGAGTGTGTGAATGTCCGCACGAAGGAGCAGACCATTTTGAATGGCGTTGGAGTTCTCGCCGTCATAGGCCTTGATGTGTGCCGCCTGCAATACGGCTTCGATACGGCATCCGGTCACAACGCACCGTCCGTCGTACGCATCAAGCAGGCTCTTGCGGAATGACAGTTGTCCCTGACGGTAGACGACGGAACGCAGGATCTTCTGACGGCCGTCAATCTCGCTCTTAGGATCGAATTGGTCCTCTTGATCCGCCTCGTTTTGTAGCGCATTCAACTCGCGTTGGATCGATGTGGACGGGATGGAAACGCTCAGCTCCTGCTCAAAAAACGTGTCCAAGCTGCCGTACTTTTCCACAACCTTTTGCGTCTTTTCTGGAAGAATTCGGCAGAAGCCGCGATATCCGTTATTGAGCAACTCATTGAGCGGGGCGCTATTGACCTTGGCCGAAACCGCTTGCGGCTGGCTCAGAAAGTACATGTACTCCCATGTATTGTTCTTATTGTCCACGCCCCAAATCCTCGTCGCAAGTTCACGACTGCGAAGTTTCGCAACGACGCTGGAAAAGTAGTGATATCGATTATCGAAGACGGTAAGGACTAGATCCCCGACCTGCATCGATTTCCACGTGGGGACGTTGCGATCACCTTCGACCGCACCCCATGCATAGAAGCCGGTCTGTCCTGGCATGAGCGCTTTGAAGTAATCGGCGCCGTGATCAAGGTGTAGGCCGTCGAGCAAGGTGAAGGATGCCGGGCTGGTGATTGAATCTTTAAGGTGTTTCCGCGCATCTTTTTTTCCGGCGGTGAACACAAAAATTTGCCGCATGTCTCAATACTCCGAGTACTTCTCCGATTTCCCTCGTACCAACGTGGCCGGATATTTGGACGCGTTGAGCTTCAGTTTTTCTTCCGCAGCGGCCAATGGATCAATTCCGGTCACAGAACAAAACCGCATGAGATAGATGAAGACGTCCGCAATTTCATGTTCAACCGCCTGCTTCTTGTTAGTCGATAGCGCCGAATAGGGCTCGGAACCTTCGCTCCACTGGAAAATCTCCATTAATTCGGCTGCCTCGATGCTGAGAGCCATGCTGAGATTTTTGGGTGAGTGGTACTTGCCCCAATCGCGTTCCAGCGAGAACTCATCGATCCGGCGACGAAGATCTCCCAGAGGGTTATGGGTGTGGGCTGGCTTTGACATATGCACTCCTGATTTTTTCCAAAATTTATCATGTTCTTTCAGCATATATCTCGAGATTGCGGCGCGCTGCAGCTGTTAAGCGCCCTCGAGTACGGGAGGGCGTGCGCGTTTGAAGGGCGCAGAGGGGGGCTGCGGGCGTAGACGGTCCGACGGCCTGTCGGACGTGTACCAAAAGATCAGCGATTGGGCTTTGTGACGCGGGTCGGAGCTGTCTTGAACTTAACTACCGACAGTCGCGTAGAGGTTCGACCACGTGCTAGAGAGGAAGTACGACCAGGATTTCAGGAAGAGGATGCTGCCCGTCTATTCAGGCGGCATCAGGTACGAGGGATAGTGGTTCAGGTGGCGTTGGGATGTCTAGTCCCATTTACGTCGGTAGACGGCGCGCGCCGTTTTCGGCGGGCGGCGTAGACGCATGGGCAGGCAGACGCTGATAAGGAGGCGTGTTGAATAGAGGTCAATTCGCAAACCAGTCGATGACGGGGGAGTGGATTGTGCGCGGTGGTTGAGACGCATGGCGGCAGTCTTATACCCTTCATCAGGCGACCAAGCCGTTTTAAGGAAGACAAGGTCATGCACGCAGTCGGAGTATTGCAGGAACGGCTCCAGGATTCGATCCTAGCCTACATTTGAGCCGACTCAAGGCCTTGATAAGCACGGTGCGAAGTGCGAAGGCCACGCGACGGTTGACACTCAGCGGACTGGCGCGCGGACTGCCGACTGGGCAAGCGATAAGGCATCGGATCAAGCGCGTAGACAGGCTGCTTGGCAACCGTCATCTGCACAGCGAACGCGCCGTGGTCTATCAACTACTGTGTCGCTGCTTGCGCTTGAGGCCATGATCTATGCCGAACAGCCTCTGGCCTAGAGCGAAGCGTCTGACTCCATGGTGCGTTAAGTCGGTGACCTTGCTTGCCGTGCAGACGTTTGACTTCATGGCGGCTGATTGGGCGCCGCTGCCGCACCGCTGCTGGCTCGGGTTTCTTCGGGGAATACTAATGAAGTGCGCGGGATTAACCGGGTGGTGTATGACGTGTCGAGCAAGCCGCTGCCGAACAGGAGGCTCGAATTCGAGCCTCCCTTTTTTTTTGTTCGGATGCAAAGCAATCTCCCCAAGCCCCGCTTGCCCATCGCCAGCAAACTAGGGTTATCCGGGATTCTTTATGCTTAAACTTTTGTGAAGAATAAGCGCCAGATGCAGGGCTCCACCGTGATGAGGCATCAAGGTGGTTCACCGGGGTGCGGCACCTGACGCACCGTACGCAGGATCGCGCGGTGGCGCCCCATAGGAGAATCGCATGCTGCTGCGTAGACATTGCCTGGCCGTGATGATGCTGGCGCTGACGGGCTGGGCGACGGGCAGCCAAGCGCAAACGCCGTCTCAAGCCTGGCCCGCCAAGCCGGTGCGCCTGGTCGTGGGGCTGGCCCCTGGCGGGTTGGTTGATGTGCTGGCGCGCACGGTACAGCCGCATTTGGCCGAGGGCTTGAAGCAGACCGTTATCGTGGAGAATCGGGGCGGCGCGGGCGGCAACCTGGCGGGCGCCGAGGTCGTGCGCAACGGGGGAGACAACCATACCTTCCTGCTCAATCCATCGACCACCGAATCGGTCAACCCGCTGATGTTCGCCAGCATGCCGTTCGATCCGCAGCGTGACCTGCGGCCGGTCGCCTTGTTGGCCAACAGCCAGTTGTTCCTGTTCGTCCGGTCCTCGCTGGGCGTTGATACGCTCGAAGCCTTCGTCGAATACGCGCGCAAGCAGCCCAATCCGCTTAACTACGGGTCGGCCGGCAACGGCACGACGCCGCATCTGGCAGGCGAGCTGCTCAAACAGGCTACCGGCATGCAGGCCACCCATGCGCCATATCGCGGCGTGGCGCCGGCGATACAAGACCTGGCCGCGGGTCAGATCGACTTTGCGTTTGGACCGGCCACGGTCTTTCCCATGGTGCAAGCGGGCAAGCTGAAGGTGCTGGCGGTGGCAAGCCGGCAACGGGCAGCTGTCGCGCCCGACATACGAACCTTTTCTGAGGCCGGCATTGACGGCGTTTTCGCGGACAGCCTGTTCGGCGTGTATGCCGCCGCCGGCACCCGCGATGATGTGGTCGCTCGCATGAACGGCGAAATCAACAAGGTGCTGGCGCGGCCGGAGATCAAGGCGCGGTTTCTGGACGCCGGCGCCGAGGCGCTACCGCTGAGCGTGGCCGACTACACCGCGCGTGTGCAGGACGAGAAAAAACTGTTCGCCCCATTGATGAAGTCGTTGGGGCTGAAGGAACAGTAGAGAAATCAGGTGTCAGACTGCAATGTCGCCGATGCCAGCGCAACGTGCAGTCTGACTCCCTGGCGCATCAGCCCAACAGTTCCTTGCGAACGATTTCCGCGCCTTCGCTCAAAGCGAGCAGCTTGCCCTTCGCAATAGCCCGCGACAAGGGCGCCATGCCGCAGTTCGTGCACGGATACAGCTTATCGGCATCCACAAACTTCAGCGCCTTTCTCAGCGTATCGGCCACTTCTTCCGGCGTTTCAACCTTATCGCTGGCCACGTCAATGGCGCCCACCATCACCTTCTTGCCGCGAACCAGTTCGAGCAGATCGATCGGCACGTGCGAGTTGTGGCATTCCAGCGAGATGATGTCGATATTGGACTTCTGCAGCTTGGGGAACGATTCCTCGTACTGACGCCACTCGGAACCCAGCGTCTTCTTCCAGTCGGTGTTGGCCTTGATGCCGTAGCCATAGCAGATATGCACGGCGGTTTCGCATTTCAGGCCTTCAATCGCCCGTTCCAGCGTGGCGATGCCCCAGTCGTTGACCTCGTCGAAGAACACGTTGAAGGCCGGTTCATCGAATTGGATGATGTCCACGCCTGCGGCTTCCAATTCGCGGGCTTCCTGGTTCAGGATCTTGGCGAATTCCCAGGCCAGTTTTTCCCGGCTCTTGTAGTGCGCGTCGTACAGCGTGTCGATCATCGTCATGGGGCCTGGCAGCGCCCACTTGATGGGTTGCTTGGTTTGCTGACGCAGGAACTTGGCGTCTTCAACAAACACTGGCTTCTGACGGCTGACGGCGCCCACCACGGTCGGCACGCTCGCATCATAGCGATCACGGATGCGAACGGTTTCGCGCTTTTCGAAATCGACGCCGTCGAGATGCTCGATGAACGTCGTGACAAAGTGCTGACGGGTTTGCTCGCCGTCGCTGACGATATCAATGCCCGCGTGCTGTTGTTCTTGCAGCGCCAGACGCAAGGCGTCTTGCTTGCCCTCGATCAGCTCGTCGTCTTGCAGTTTCCAAGGCGACCAAAGCTTTTCAGGCTGTGCAAGCCACGAAGGCTTGGGCAGGCTGCCGGCGGTGGAGGTGGGCAGTAGTTTTTTCATGATCAGGGGTCTCGTGTGTTTTCTAAGTGATTAGCGCGCGTAGTTGGCGGCCCAGCTTTCCAGCACGTGCTTGTAGGGCTTGATGAAGTGCTCTTCCGTGAACTTTCCCTGCTTCACGGCGAGCTGGCTGCGCTCTTCGCGGTCATAGACAATCTGCGTCAGCGAGTAATCCTGATTCTTCAGGCTCGGTTGATATAGCTTCCCCGCAGCGGAATTGGCGTTGTAGATCTCGGGACGGTAGATCTTCTGGAACGTTTCCATCGTGCTGATGATGCTGATCAGCTCAAGGTTCGTGTAGTGGCCAAGCAGGTCGCCCTGAAAGTAAAAGGCCAACGGCGCGGCGCTGCCCGGGGGCATGAAGTAACGGACCTGCAAGCCCATTTTTTCGAAGTACTGGTCCGTGGGCGAGAATTCGTTTTGCTGATACTCAACGCCCAGGATGGGGTGCTGATTTTCAGTGCGCAGGTACGTCTTGCTGCTCGAGGCGCTGATGCAGATGACCGGCGGCTTGCTGAACCGATCTTGGTAAGCGCTGGAACTGACAAAGTGCTTGAACAGCTTGCCGTGCAGATCGCCGAAACCGTCAGGCGAGCTGAAGCTGGATTTGTTCTTGTTGTGCTCTTGCAAAAGCACGCTGAAGTCGTAGTCGCGCACGTACGAAGAGAAGTTATTCCCGACGATCCCTTCGATGCGTTCGTTGTTCTGGCGGTCAACGATATTGGTCTTCAAGATTTCAATCAGCGGAAAGACAGCGCTGCCGGCGTTGGCGGCGATGTTCATTTCAACGGAGATGATCTCGAGTTCGACCGTGTAGCGATCCCCCTTGGGGTTGTCCCAATGCGCCAGATTATTGAAGCGCCTGTCGATCATCTTCAGCGTGTTGCGCAGATTTTCCTGGCGGCTCGCGCCCCGGGCCAGATTGGCGAAGTTGGTCGTGATGCGCGTGCTGTCGGAGGGCTGATAATTTTCATCAAAAGGAATGCTCTTGATGTTGAAGGTGAACGCGTTGCTCATGGTGTTGGGGTGTGCTGATTTTGGCGAAAGGAATACGAAGTCCGGCTGCCGCGTGGCGGCGGACGCTATCGCCGCTGCGGGCGGCGCTTGAATGGGCTTTGCGTCAGGCCGCGACGGCTTCTTCTGCCGCGGCGGTGCGTGAATGGCGCATCAATTCGATGAAGGGCAATGCGCGCTGGACCGCTAGTCTGGCCCGTTCGAGCAGGGCCAGGTCCTGCACGCGGTAGTCGGCAAAATCCTTGTCGGTCGCGTAGACGCCCAGCGGCAAGGTGCGTGCCTGGAAGAAGCTGAACAGCGGCCGCAACTGGTGGTCGATCATCAAGGCATGGCGTTCGCTGCCGCCGGTGGCCGCCAACAAGACGGGCTTGTCGATCAAGGCGTCCTGATGAATGAAGTCGAAGAAGTGCTTGAACAGCCCCGTGTACGAGCCTCGGTAGACCGGGGTGGTCACCACCAGGATGTCCGCTTGTTCGACCGCGCCAAGCTCGCGTTCCACCGTGTCGGGCAATTGCGAGCGCCAGACGGCGCCAGCAAGTTGCGGGGCGAGCTGACCCAGTTCAACCAGGTGCTGTTCGCACGGGACATCGTCGGCGATCAGATCCAGCAGGTGCTCTGCCAGGGCCGCTGACTTGGAGGGGCGTTGCAGTCCGCCGGAAACTGCGACTAGACGGAGTGGACGTGTCATCTTTGCTTCACATGAATGAATCTGCCCGGCGCCGCATCTGGTTTTGTGCAGTTGCAGCATCAAGCTGGAACCGCATGCTAGAGGACGGTAATGATGAAGTAAAATGGTTTTATTTCAACAATCCATGAGCAGGAATCATCTGAATGCTTGAGCGCATCCACCTTAGCATCGTCCAGCAGGTCGAAAAGCAAGGGTCGCTGACGGCCGCCGCGGGCGTGTTGAACCTGACCCAGTCGGCCCTGAGCCACAGCATGAAGAAGCTGGAGCAGCAGTTGGGCACCGACGTCTGGCTGCGCGAAGGGCGAAGCCTGCGCTTGACGCAGGCCGGCCAATATCTGCTGGCGGTGGCGAACCGCGTGCTGCCGCAACTGGACCTGGCTGAAGAGCGGCTGGGCCAGTTCGCGCAAGGCGAACGCGGCGCGCTGCGCATCGGCATGGAATGCCACCCTTGCTATCAGTGGTTGTTAAAGGTGGTCTCACCGTATCTGGCGGCGTGGCCCGACGTGGATGTGGACGTCAAGCAGAAGTTCCAGTTCGGCGGGATCGGCGCACTTTTTGGCTACGAGATCGACCTGCTGGTTACGCCTGACCCGCTGTTCAAGCCAGGCCTGAAGTTCGAGCCCGTGTTCGATTACGAGCAGGTGCTGGTGGTGGCCAAGGGCCACCCCCTGGCAACGGCTGCGTACGTGAAGCCGCAGCAGCTGACTCAGGAAGTGCTGATCAGCTATCCCGTGGACATCGAGCGGCTGGACATCTACAACCAGTTCCTGCTGCCGGCCGGTGTGACGCCCAAGCGCCATAAAGCCATCGAAACCACCGACATCATGGTGCAGATGGTGGCCAGCGGACGCGGTGTGGCCGCGCTGCCGCGTTGGCTGGTCGAGGAATACGCGGCCCGGATGGATGTGGTGCCGGTGCGGCTGGGCATGCGTGGCATCGCCAAGCAGATTTTTCTGGGGGCGCGCGAGGCGGACAGCGCCATCGACTACGTGCGGGCCTTCATCGAACTGGCCCGCCATCCAGCCCCCGTCGCCCCGGCCGCCTTGGCGTAAGAAGCCAATGCATGAACGCCACCGTGGTGCGCAAGCGCTTAGAACATATGCCGCATGCCCGTCATCACACCAATGCGCGTAGCGCTGCCAACGCCACTTGCTGCCTGGCCGCTCCAGTACTCGGTTTCCCGGCCGACCGCGCCGCCTCGTGCACGGGTGGCGTCAAGCTCCAGAAAAACGCTGGTGCGCGGGGATAGGGCGTAGTCCGCCACGGCCGCAACGATGTCGCCATTGCCGCTGCCAAGCAGCACCGGCACGGGCTGGTACTGCGTCGTGACCTTGCCGCGCTGCTGGTAGCGATAGTAGGCGCCGGATGCGTGCAGTGCGGGCGTGAGCTGATAGCCCAGGCCGATGAAGCTGATGGCGTAGCGCGGGTGTTGCGCGGTTTCGCGCCGGCCCATGTGGCCCAGGTAGGCGGTGGCCTTGCCGACTGCGTACGATCCGCCAATGGAATAGTTGTGCAGCGTGTTGTCCCCCGTACGCGCGCGATGCTGGTCATAGGCCACGCCGACTGACAGCGGGCCTTGCTGGTACATCAGGCCGCCGCCAAACGTCGAGCCGCGCGACGTGCTGCCTGCCTGTTGCCCAAAGCCGTAGTCCGCCTGCAAGGTGAGCGGCCCGGTAGTGCGGCTATATACCACGCTGTTGTTGATGCGGTAATCCTGAAAGAAGACGTCGCCGCCGGTGTAGAGCGGGTCTGACCAGAAGTTGCCCCAGCTTTGGTCCAGCGGGTTGTATGCCCAGCCGATGTTGTTCAAGGCGTTGTATTGCCGGCCGAGGGTCAGGCTGCCCCAGGCGCCGGACACGCCCACATAGGCCTGGCGGCCGAACAGGGCGTTGTAGGCGGTCTTGCCATCATTGGTGCCGAAGCCATTTTCCAGCACGAAAATGGTCTGGTTGCCGTTGCCGAGGTCTTCGGAACCCTTCAGGCCCCAGCAGCTGCCGCCGATGCCGCTGGAGACGAGCTGGCTCAAGCTGCCATGTTCACCATCGATGTTGGAGGTGTAACGCAGGGCGGTGCTGATGACGCCATACAGGGTGACGTTGGTCTGCGCATGCGTGGCGAAAGGCAGCACTACGCCCGCCAGCAGCCAAAGGCCGGCTATCTGTTTCATTGGT
>Ga0256777_1000321_pt1 | contig 11043 bp, 1 predicted proteins | sample MC6MC0928MT_FD_186042 | JGI IMG/M metagenome (GOLD analysis project Ga0256777, IMG submission 186042) | Metatranscriptome of enriched soil aggregate microbial communities from Iowa State University, Ames, United States - MC6-MC0928-MT... | ecosystem: Environmental > Terrestrial > Soil >... | reverse complement strand
CACGCTCGACGGACCGATGCCAAAGGATGTAGCTAGTGCGTGACGCTTAGCACATGTGACTGGTGAGTGGCTGGCACAACAGTGTGCGTGTCTGTACGCGTTCTATCGCGTCGGCTGCCTGTTGGGTAGGTTCAGTGTCTCACATTCCCCTTTCGTCGTTCCGCTCTGCTCTATGTCACACACATACACATACCTTCGACACATCCTCTTCCGTTCTGCTTCCATTAAACGCTGTTCTGGCTGTGTCATAATTACCTAGCCCAAACCATCACTTCATTGCTTCACATCACAGCTGCCAGTGGCACATCACAGAAGCATCCTCAGCAGCACCATCATCAACATCAACATCCACATCAACAAACAGCGGTGAGGTGTTGAATTTCAGCGTGCATCATAGCGAGCCTCTTAAATCTGAGTGACGCTGCGGTTGAGTGGATCCACGCCTCGGCACCCATATCCGCATTGATTGACAGCGTTTCAATCGGGCGTAAGAAGAGAGTCGGCGGACAGAGGTTGGACGCTGCTGTCCTGCCCTCCTTCACACATCACCATGCCGCCCATCCTGTTGGGGTTTGGCACACCGCCATCAACTGTAAGGTGGATGGCAACACGGGCATCCATACGACCGCATGTCCCCTGGTCACTTCTACAGCTGCTCCTTCTCCCTCTGCTACTCCTCCTCTCTTCTCCCCTCTCCCTCACTCTCGCCTCTGCTCCCTTCCCTGGCCCTGCCTCCACCCTCTACAGCACTGCAGAGCATACCTGGCTCTTCAATCAGTCAGCGTCCTCACCCAACAAATGTCCTCTCTCCACCCCATCCGGCATGTCCGTTGGGTTTGCATCGTGCGGCGGCTACGGTACGGGCCAATATGTCGATCTCACTCTCGCCACAGACAACAATGGCTGGGCCACCACGGTGCTTCCCAATCCATATACACTCACCGCGACAACAGGATTGGCATTCAGTCTGTGGATCAAGCAACGTGATGCGAATGAAGGATTTATGCTCATGACATTATCGAACAATGAGCAGACGAAAAATGATGGAATTTTCATCAAAATCTCCGCCAACAAACTCTTCTTCAAATTTTATTCATCGACTGGCACGGATCTTTGTCCCCAATCTGACAGCCTCAACGTTCCCATCAATTTGAATGCCTGGACGCACTATGCCTTCTCCTTTCAAGCATCCACCAGAACACTCAATGTGTGGAAGAATGGTCAGGGAGCACAGCCCGGCAGTACATCATTCGTGTGTAGTAACACGATCCCATCTGTGTCACGTTCATGGGCGACATTGTTAAAGTCAGATAGTTCAGGCATGACCGATTGGCTTGTGAAAGCTGAATTGGGACACCTCGCCATCTGGGAGAAGTTCCTCTCGACAGCCGATGTCACGACATTATTCCAAAGTGGCACACCACTACTCAGTGCGGTGGACTGGATCCAGAATCCCATCATCAACACCATCAATGAGACCTTCCTCTGTCGAACATGCAGTCAAACTATTCAACTCAATGCTCCCATACTCGTTGATGATAATCAAGCTGTCGAATTAAACTTGGTTGTCGATGGTGCAGCCTCGGCCTCGCCCTCTACGCTCATCTGGAACACTGCCAATGCTATCAAATCATTCACAATTACACCATCGTTGCAGGGTGCGGATTGGTTTCGTATCCGCTTTGAACAGACGGGTAGTGGAGCATTACAACGACCATTCATGTTCGATGACCTCGTCTTGCAATCATCCGACCTCTCCTCACTTGAATGGAGCTTACCTCAGGAACCATTCACTGCCGTTCCAATCAATCCATCCTTCGCTCCGTATACACGATCGTACTCGTTGTCTGATGGTTGGAGTGTGTCTGCGTCGATTCGTGTCAGAGCGGCGTTTGGAACAGTGGGTGCATGGAGTGTTCGGCTCACGAATGGAACAACGCTGCCACCATTGAGCAATATGACCTGGATGAGCGTGCCATTGGAGATGGGCGCCAACACACTCCAGCTCATCAGCAGCATCAATGGGAATTTTCTCTTCACCGTCACACGTAAGTCCTCCAATCTGACAGAACTGGATTTCGCATTCAACGCACGATCGGATCGGCAGCCTCCCGCATTGGAGCAGCAAGTTTCACCATTGCAGTCCGGCATCCTCTACTATGAAATCTCTGTGCCCTACTATCGTGAATCATTCAAGATGCGTGCAATGACAAGTGAGACATTCGCGCTAATTAAGTTGACACCACCATCAGGGGCAGCTGTGAATCTTAATGCAGCGGTTGGTATGTCTGGGAGCGGCACTCCATCCTTCTACAAGGCGAGCAGTGGTAGTTGGTATGGTGCACCTGCAGGATACTTCCCATTGAGTGTTGGAGCGAATGATATGATCGTGCGCAGTACGAACGAAGAGGATGTACTCATACGCATAACGCGTGCAGCACAAGATATGATTGAGATTGATGCATTGGATCAGAGTGAGTCTCTGGGGCTGGCTAGGGCGGCACGTCCATCCACATTTGGTCGGCTACTTCCTCTCACACCTTCTGCTTCACCCATCCCTGCCGATCGATTCTCCTTCGATCTCCTCCTACCCTACTCTGTCACCAACTTGAGCTTCCGTGTTGATACACGTGTAGCGACCACGCCAATCACACTCACACATGGTCCACGGCCCGGTACGGTGCTGACAACCCTCACTGATGGAGTCTCCTCACCATCGATCGCGATGGATGAAACAATGCTGCCTGCTGGAAATCGTATGAATTCCGCTCTTTTCATATTGGATAATCCACAGGATGGTGCATACATGGTCAATGTCACACGCTATCAACCTCGTGCGATCACCATCGAACTACAAGCAGTCTACACGGATGGAACGATCCGTCTGATCAACTTCCCCACTCCATTCAACTACCTCCAGACATATGGCTATAACACGACTCTCGGTTCGGGTGTGATGGGTATACAGGTTCGTTTGAATGTATCTGCACCAGCGGACCCTACTCCTCCAAAGGCCACACTCATCTCCACCACCAGTACTTCACCATACTCCACCTCCACACAGACAACACTCACACCTGGTGCCTGGAGCTCGACTCTTCAACTCGCATCGAAACTGTCACAGATTTTACATGTACAGACGGAGTATGAAGGAGTATATGAATTCAACCTCATACCACAAGCACAGAATTTGAACGTCAATATCATCGGCCGATTGAGAGCCTACAATGGCAGTCCCGTCGTTGAGCAGGACCTGACATCGAAGCTCATCTGGGCGGATCCTGATTTCGGCGCTGGAAGTGGGTGGAGTAGTATTGGTGTGAAGAAGTATAATCTGGCCGTGACGTATGGATATGAATCGTTCGACTTTCTTCCAACGTTCACCGTGCAGGATGCTGTTGGTACGTATCATCATGATGTCTCCATCAAGGCTGGTAGTGGTAGTGGCACACCCATACCAGCAATCAGTGGACAACGATCGATGAATTATTCGCTTGCTCTTGGCAGCAATACATTTCAACTCATCTCTACGCGTGATGGAACCATCACCATCAATATTGAACGATACAATCCGACACTCTCTGCGACGTCGTTGAATGTATATGATGGTGCACGCTCTGCTCCACTCGTTCCAGTCGGTGACTTGGAAACGTTGAACATGAAACCGTCATCATTCTCCATTGGTGTACTGGATTACGTCATTAAGATGCCACACATTTCTACGAGTGTTAGCATCAAGTTTACTTTCACGCCAACTGGCCCAGCAGCTGGTGATGCACCGGTCTCTGCGGATGTTGATGGTCAACCAGCCACATCGGTCAACATCGCCAGTAATCAATACCTGCCACCAGCCACACACTCACCAACAGGTACACCAACTCATCCAACACTACCAGATGGAACCATCCTACAACTTCGACCAAATACAACCAATGTTGTTCGATTGGTGACCGTGGATGGCGTGTTCGGTGTCCAAGTGAAGCGCATGGAGCCGAGCTTGTATACACTACATGTCCGTGGAAACACGAGCTCTGGCTTCACTGCTCCACTTACCCTGGGACCATTCTTCTCACCGATCGAGCCCTACTATACGATTGCGGTTCCGAAAGAATTCCAAGCGGTTGCATTCGCCATCACATTCAATACTGGACAGGTTGCGGCGAGTGTGCCTGAATCGAATGCAGGTGAAAATGGAGAGACGAATGCATTTTATTCGTTGTTCGATGCTACTCAACGTCTCGATGATGGCATCGCTGCACCGACAAGCAACCTGACTGCTCTGTGGAGCGGGCAGACGACAAGCTACTATCCATTACGTATCAACTCGACTACACTCTTTTATATCGAATCGAATACGGATGGTGTGTACACATTCTTATTCGTGCATGATGAAGTGGTGATGAAAGATGTGTCCTTCTGGTTGGGCTCGAGAAGCATGGGCGCGACCAACCCATTGGATGCATCCGCCACTGGATATCAACGATTCTGGCGTGATTCAGATTCCCCATCATTGGTGCCATCCATCTCTCCACCATTCAAACCAACGAAAACGGATGTAGCCTACACATTCACTGCAAGTGTCTATTATGTACAGGACTTGTATGTGATGAGCGCACGGTTCAACAATCTATCCTCACCGGCTCCGCCCACCGTGCTCACGCTCGATCGCCCTTCTCCCGCTGGCGGACCTGCAGCGACAGAGATGCAGTATGATACACCCAGTCAAACCGTACCGATCGCATTGGGCGAGAACTACTTCCGTATGCATTGTAGTATTGATGGAGATTATATGTTTAAAGTGACACGTCAATCTCCATCTGTCAGCAGCATGACGCTGCAGGCACGCAATGCATCGGCTGGTGGTCCACTCATCGAGGATGCATCACTGTTCGCCCCATCGCCAGCATTGACTCCCACCGCTACTGCACCCGACGTCGTACACGAGATGTCGGTCGATTTTGTTGTCGACGCCATCATTCCCATACTCACCTACTCACCTCGTCCATCCGCTGTGTCTGGCCTGACACCCTATGTATCGATGGAAGTATGGGGTGAGGACTACTTCCATGGAAATGAATCCATGATTCAACAACTGCCAGTGTATGCGTCCGGTACTGTGCCAGTTCTCCACCCGTTGCCGTCCGCTGAGGCTCCACGCTTCACCGTTCCATCACTGACGGTTGGTATGAATTTGTTGCGTATTCATAGTCCCTTGGATGGTCAATATCACATTGTCATCCGGCGTGCTGATCGGAATATGAAATCATTTGGATTATTCGGATATGGATTTGATGGACGAACTGCATGGCCCGTCACTCATACTTCAACCGGTCAGAGCATCGATGCGGATAATCCCATCTCCACCGATGTACACTATGATCTACATGTACCATTCTATGTGCGCACACTCAACTACAAGGTATCGTTCGCTGGCAGTGATGGACCGAAACTCAATCGAATCGAATACTTCAATTGTACCTACAATGGTACATTTGTGACCCCTGATCACTTCGGTGAGACGAATGTCACCTGTCTGAATAATTCGTATGAAGTCATCGTTGGTCCAATGGTGCGGATGGATAATTTCAATTTCACCGTACTCAATGTGACGAACCATACCTATCAGCCATCGGACTCACTCGACACTTTCCTCCCGTTAGCTGCATCGGACTCGACTCCCAATGTTCTGACCATCCTCTCCGTACTCGATGGAAATTATCAAATTCGTGTGCAACGTGCCGCATCCGACCTTAAGAACCTGACGCTGATTGGCTATGCCGGCATTGATGCATCAACGCATGAATTGCCCGATCCATTGACTCCATGGCCACTGGGGTCAGGAGTCAATCCCATGACCGCCGTCCAGACGAATGTTATACTGGATGCATTAGCACGTGGTGAGTCGAATATGAGTACGAGTGTATCAATCCCATTCTCCATCACTCATGTTCAGCTGCCTATATCATTCAGCCAAGCAGGTGAGGCATCCATTGAGATGGACATGCCTGATGGATCCATCGCACATCTGTTGCCACAACTCACCAGCACAGATCTACGATGTCCATCCGCGGGGACGAGTGCCACCAACCCCACCGTGCTCAACAGCAACTACACGGATTGTAAGCTGGTGCAGCTTGATGTGGCTGCGTTCGTTGCCACACTCAACTGCTCAGCTGAGTTCAATGGAGTGCCATTGCTCATCGATGGACAGAATCGAACCGTTGTCAACTGCAGCACCGAAACTGCACTCACTGGTACATTGCCCAACGATCCTTCCTTCCCATTCCTCGCACTGCAAGCCGGTCAGCATCGTCTGCGTGTCTCATCCCGTTTGGATGGTGAGTATGAATATCGTGTGAAGCGAGCAGCACCCTCGCTCACCAACGTCGCATTGGAGGGATTCTTTACCACTCCCAACCTGCCATCCACGCCACTCAACATGCAGCCTGTGCTCCGGAGTGCATTCGATCCCATCGATGCCAATGGTACGATGCCGACATTCAATGTGACCCAGTCCTCTCATCCATTCATTCCTGGCGGCTACAACATGCAGTCGGTGTTTGGATACGAGATTGATCGTGTACGAATCAATGTCGCATGCAGCGATATCAGCTTTGTTCAGACACGTGCGAAATCGTCTGATCCATTTGGCGCGTTGACAAGCGCGAGTGGTGCATGGTGTGGCTACACGGAGTTTGATTTCACGACGTTGGATCCATTGTCTTCTCCGCCAACTCAAGCACGCACTATCCATGTCGAACTTCGATCGGAAATGGATGGGCTCTATCGCATCTCACTCACACGCCTACCACCTGATCTCGCTGCCATGAATCTTACCGCCATCCGATCCAATGCATCAGCCATGCTCCTACCCCTGGTCCCTGCGTCCTTGACCGATCAGCCATTGGTGCCTGTCTATGTACCAGGTCTGGTGTCCCAGCGATATGAATTCAATCTCACATCGAGCTACGACAAGCTCGATCTCACCTTCCACTTTGCCACACCAGGTAGTCTCACAGTTGACGTGGTGACGGATGGCCGTGCCAGCCCTCCTCTGCACTTCGAGCCACAGAGTGGTGTGGCACTGCCACGCATCACTCTCGTACAAGATACGTTCACAACGCTGACGATCCGATCGACACTGGATGGCAACTACACTGTGCGCATCTTTGCTGTGGCTGGATACTTCAATTGGACGGACGCCGCTATTCCTCAGACTCTCTATGCATTGGACTCGACTCCACATATGCCTCTCACCCCCTTTGGCATCGTTGGTGCATCGCTCACAGTCACATGCAGCTCATCACTCGGCCCAACGGGTGGTGACATACTCGACTATACACCTCCCGATTCCACGTCGAGCCAGTCGGAGATGATCTTCATTGACTCACTCATGAAACAATACTTACGATATACCGCCGCCAACCTCATGCAAGAGACTCTCGTCAATATTACATGTACGGCGACTGGCACTGATGCGTATCGGTTCGATGCTGTTCCGGTATTGCACATCCGCATTCTCCCACGTGCAATCGTTCATGTGATCCATCCATCATCCGTCTTCAGTTCGGCCACGTTCCGCATGCAAGTCAATGTGACAGCTGCACCCAACCCTGGCAAAGAGATGACACTGTGGGCATCGATGCGATGTCAGAATGTCGTTGGATTGAACTCCTCGACACAGGGCAGTTGCTCGAAGGATTATGCAACAGGGATGAATCTCCAACCCGTTCCGGATGCGCATCTCACACTCAACAACACTCAACTGACATCAGATCCATCATTCTATATCGAAATGCAAGCGCCAAGTACATTCGCTCAGGATGCGGCTGGTTTAGTTGGTGGTGTACAAAATTTCACTATCTTCTTCTATGTGACCGGTAGTGACGCATCTCACTACAGCGTTGCTGCACTCAACGATGAGAGCTATCAAGCTGGTGTTGGAGCCCCGGGTGTTGGCATCTTCCTCTATGTACGACCTCAATCATACATCACCGTCAGTCAGATGCCAGACGATATGAGCGTCCTCCAATCCTACTCACTGACGACTGTCATGCCACTGGCACCACCAACCACTGCAGCTGGATTCATCTTGACGCCACGCATTGATCCACCTGATACAGGCGCGCGGATCGTTCCAGCCTCACTCTTCTTCTCACTGCCCAATGCTGCTCAGACATTCACTATCATCGGCCCACCCAATCCTGCACATCTCACACTCTCATTCGTGTTGAGTGGACCAGATGCCACGCACTACTTCCTTCCAACTCCATTCGAGGTGAATGTTGCACCACTGGGTACGATCGCCCTACATGATGTATGTACGGAGATTGCTGTTGGCGGCTCGTGCTCTGCCTCCGTCTCCCTGTCAGAGCAGCCATACAGGAATGGAGCAGTCACGCTGTCTGCTTTCCTGGCACCAGATGGCAAGTTGGGTACCACGACAACTCTACATTTCGACTATAACAATTGGATGACGCCACAAACAATCATTGTCAATGCACCGACAACGACTGATTCACCCGCATTCCGTCTCGATGATGGCCTTTCCTATGGTACTCCACTACTTGACCTCTCATTCGTACCGAGTGGGATGAACGCCTATCAATATGCCCGCTATTCCAATCATTCCATCCTACTGCTCTCCCAATGTATCGTCACATCGCTACCTGCCACATTGTATGCGGATCAGAATTCGCTGCCCATCTCTGTCACGTGGAAAGGAGTGGGCTATGCTGCCGTTGACTTCCACATCTCCTTGTCACCACCGAACTTTGGCTACTCATCCACCTCACTCATCTCGTACTCATCCACACTCTATACCAAGAGCTTCTTCGTTCATGCACCCAAGACCATGACTGATGGCTCTGGTTCATCGACTCTCACACTCACCTTCTCCCTCTCTGGCACTGATGCACACAAATTTGAATCCACCACGTTCGTCTCTGTACTCGATGTTGGGAATCCAACACCACCCGTCATGCAAAGCAGTACGTGGAACATCAACCTTCTCCAACCCGTCCCACTCACCGTCACTGGATTCCCCACACGTCTCTATACCAACCAACGCGCTCTGCTCACATTCACTCTGAGTGAGTCGACCACATCTGGCAGTGGTGGATTCGTATTGTCACCAGTGGGATATTTGGAAGGCGGCATTCCAGCAGGCAGCATGACTCCACAATCGCAATTTACACGTGGTGAAGGCTCAGCCATCACATTCGACCTCGAATTGACCGCACCCACTCAAGCCGGTAATTACTTCCTCTCATTCGCATTGTCTGGTGGGGATGCTGCACACTATGTAGTCGAGCCTCGTTCAACGACCATCATCATCGATCCTCAAGTCGAATTCATCATGCCGCCCAATACATTCCCTGTGGATGGACTCGCAATCGATCAACCACTGCCCATGTCCATGACTCCATCACTCATACCTGATGCGGGTGTGTTCATCCTACTCACACCAAAGTTGACTGCTGGCCAAGGCTCATTCATTCCAACCTCCATCAACTTCACCGCTGCCAATGCTCAACAGACACAGACGATTCTTTATGTCCCACCAACGTCTCTCGATGGCTCTGCATCCATGACGGTGACGATTGCCTATGACATGGATGTCACACTCAATGGCAATCCAACTGCAACAGAGCCGTACAAGGCTCCATCTCCTCGTACATTCACCGTGTATGATCCATCATTCATACCTGACACCAGTAGTTCATCATCAACTGGACCAGACTCATCCACTGCCATGTTGGATAGTAGCAGCAGCAGCAGTGGTACGAACCAGTCGGATGCTGATGGTGGGAGTAGCACTGGCTTGGGTGAGCCAGAGTCCAGTTCATCCGGCCTGGCCTTGGACATCGAGGTCATCATCCTGCTCGTCTCCGTATTGGGATTGATCGTTTTGTTATTGGTCGGTATTGTATGCATGCGCCATAAGCGACAGAAGGAGGATAGCGATGCCTTCCATGCAGCGATGGTGGCGCAGGCAGCAGCGAGTGATGCAGATGCAGAGAAGGCGCGTCTCTCAACACTGACTGAGCAACGTGCACGTGAGTTGGATGCACTGGCTATCGCTGCTCATTCAGATGCGAAGCCAACCTCCTATGGTGCCGCTGCTGTCATGATCGAGATGGCATCGATGCAGCCTGGTAGTAGCAGTAGCAGTGATGGTGGAGCGAGACAGAAGCCAACATCCTATCAAGAGGACAGTATTGTTGCCATGCGTGAGGGAGAGGACGATGGGGATAGCGCGCAGGAAGGCAGTACCATTGGTGTTGATGAGGAGGAGGAGGAAGGGATCACAATGACGATGGCGATGAATCGATCACGGCAACCAGGTGGAAGTATTGAACTACAGGTTCGACGATGATGGACACCACTCCTGTGCCATGTCATGCCATGTCATGTCATGTCATGTCATGTCATGTCATGTCATGTCATGGTGTCCTGCCTTCCATCATGTTGCTGCCTCTTTGCTGCACAAGCACGTTGCACTCCACCCAGCCATGACGCTTTACTTTACTTTTGCCGCACTCTCGAGATTCTCAGTGTTTGATGCTTTTCTTGTCTCATCTCTTCTTCTTCTTCTTCCTTCTCACTCTGTGAGTTTCGCTTTCGCGGCTCACGACATGACGTGACGTGACTTGACCTCTCCTTTGTCTGACATCATTTCCGCGGATCCGATTCCGCCCAGCTAATCAAAGACTTGCCAATGAGCCATTGCACTGCATTGCACTGCACTGCGCACCCATGAACAGCAATGTTACAACATCACATCCCATGATGCCATCCTTTTTATACAATCGACACGGGACATTTTGAATGGAAGTTTTTAACCTGATCTCGAGATCGATATCGATATCGCGGTCAACATTTCGAGCCAAATCCCACCCTTCCCTTAGCTGCGAAGGCCTTTGAACTTTTTTCCATTTCCGCAGCTGTAACCTGTGCTCTTCTCGCACTGCGCTCGAGATCGGACACGTTAATTCACTCCTCTGGTTGCGGGCGACTTGGAGAGTTCCGCGCGTTCAAATT
>Ga0256777_1000318_pt1 | contig 11084 bp, 5 predicted proteins | sample MC6MC0928MT_FD_186042 | JGI IMG/M metagenome (GOLD analysis project Ga0256777, IMG submission 186042) | Metatranscriptome of enriched soil aggregate microbial communities from Iowa State University, Ames, United States - MC6-MC0928-MT... | ecosystem: Environmental > Terrestrial > Soil >... | reverse complement strand
GGACTTTTGCGGAGGGGTGTCAATGGCACAAACAATGTCTTCCCATGCAACGATGCACACGAACATCACCCCTATTGCTTCCGTTGATCATTCACCGAACGATTTCAATTAAAAGAATCCGACCTGTGTATTGGAATTGCTGCAATGTTGCTATCCTTGTGTCTTCTACAATGCCAAGGTTTGGGGACCTTATTCTACGGCCAGTTTGGGTATTTGGCGCTGACAGCGAGTCAGAGTCAGAGTGAGTGAGACTGAGAGTCAGAGTTCGCGTGTGCATGATGCATCTCATTGGCAGCATTGTGCATTGTGCAATGAGAGTTGATCACGCTTTGGCAAACTTGCAGCATCCCTTCACGATGTCACTGGTTCTATGCTTACTACGCATGCCCCCATGGTGCTTCCGTCTTGTGTTGTGGCTCTTCGTCCTGTTTTTCCTCATCCATCACAGTGCATGATCTTGGCGCTTTGTCTGAAATTGTCATCATTGAACGAGGCGTCGATATCGATGTTGAATCACAGTTGTCAGAGTTGATGCGCTGCGTGAACGATTCTTTGCCAAACAAATCTATGTACGTCCCAAGTTACACAGCAAATCTGCCTGTGTGCTGAAGCTCGATTGAGCGGGAAAATCTGTGAAATATGTCGAGCGCATCTGAGTTCTCACCATGTTTTTCTTGGCACATGTTCCTGTCCGTGTTGTGCTTTGGCAGACCAACTCCGGCAGTACTCTCATCTCCATCAATCCATTCGAGCTCATCCCAAACCTCTACACCCTTCAAACTGCAGATCGCTGCGTAACATAGTATTCATCCATCGCACAACAGACGGATACACAATGTCCGCGCTGCCAGCAGCCATCTCATACTTGCGTGCAAGACCTCTGTCTCCCGCAGCTAAGAGGGCTCACCAACTCGCTACTGCCATCATTCAAGCGCAACATCCAACACTGGCACAGCTATCGACACTACCAGCTGCTACAGACGACATAGCGACTGCTGCCGTGCAGACGATCTTTCCTTCTCTTGATCTTCCGCCAGGTGGATTTGCACGGGACCTGTTGCCTGGTATCAAGCCACCATCGTTCAATTTCCTCCCACGTACTCAACTCGAGTCCCTGTGCAATGCATGGTGCAGTGGAGAGACCGTGGCCGAATGGGATTGTCAATGGTGGGGAAGTGTTGGCAATGGTAAAGCTACATGCTGGCAAGAATGGCAACATCTCTGCTGCATGCATTTCGTGCAGAGCAGTCGAATAAGTATCTCCTCTACATTCCAGACTGCAGGGCGGTGAGAGAGGCGGGCGTTGCACATTTCCTCCAGAACGCATTGATAGTAGCGTACGGCCATGATCCAAGTCTTTTGGCTGAGATTGATCGTTTGCACTGGAGTTTGAAGGCTCTGACTGCATGGATGGATCGAAGAGCGAGGAATGGTGATCGTTTCTATTTCATCGTCGATCAATTTCACTCATTGACGCGTGCAGTGCCACGTGTCGACCCTCGTGCGGCACGAAACGCTTCCGGCTTGGAGTGCAAAAGACGAGATGCAGGAGGTATGTGGTACGATCCTCGAACTGGGAGGATTCGTCCTTCAAGTCTCCTCTGTAAACAATGAAGAGACACGGTTCCACGACGAGCTCGACCGCGACCGCGACCGATATCGATTCACTACACTATTCGGTGGCCTATCGACGGTAAGTGAATAGATTCAACACTGCTACACGCAATCGCCATTGTCGTCAAGGATTGTTGCAATGTATGAGCTGCGCCTTCTCACTCATTCGTCTCCTAATGCTTGTGATTTCCGTTCTTGTTTCCCAATGCCTCTTAATATGTCACTATGTTGGGATGAATGGAATGTGTTTGTGCGCTATTATACCCATCGGCGCGAGTTGCCTGTCATGACGGCTTCTGAAGCACGTCTTGTCGCGGAAAGCACAGGCCGCCTCCCTCTCTACCTCTCCGTCATATGTCGCACGTACGCGAAGGTCATCGCTGGTGGCGAAGAATCGCCATGCTTCGCCGACGTTTGGCGACGCGTGCATTACCAACCTGAGGTGCAACGAATCTATGCTGACATTAAGCAGCGAATGCGTGAGGACATCAGGCATCTCAAGAGTAGTGATGACATTGCCGAATACTTTGATTTCCTCGCTTGTGTGATTGGTCGAGAGACGCCACAGTATCGAGCAGACAAGTCCGATCATCGTTATATCTACTCTGACCCAAGTGTTGACGGCGCTGTCTGCCAATGCAGCAGTGGATTTGCTGAGGATGCGTTCCTCTCCTGTATGATCGAGGAGCAACTTCACGAGACAGCTGAGTTGAGTGGGTGGGGCGGACTTCTGTATCGTGCCGTGCGAGGCGACCCGAACGATGCACCGAAGGAGTGGTTGGTTGAGCAGCTGGTCATTACCTCTCTTCTTCACCCGAATTACGGACTTTGCCTCAAGGGTTTGACGAATCAAAGTCGAATGACGGAAGCCCGTCTACGACCCAGCCAGCATCGTTTCTTCTGGAATCACATCTCATATAAGTGACTATTATGATAACAAGTGTTTCATCACACTGTATAAGGCTCGACGTGGCGTCTTCGCGGATGTCGATGCCATCATACGCATGCTGCCCCAACATGCACCGAAGTTAGCGGAGGAACAACGTGACGCAGCCAACCTGACGCCGATCCGTGACGCCCTTGCGGCACTCCTACCGGCCGCTACCACTATCTCTCGCTCGTCGACCTCGAGCAGGATTCTTGCGGATAAAGAGAGTTGGAGACGAGCTGCATCGGTTCGAGGCATCAGCCATCTTGCGAATGACTCCTACCCAACAATCATCGGCATTCAAATTAGCAATTGGCCAATGCTGTCGCTGCTCATCCCAATGCCATCAATGCTTTCATGAGTGCGACCTCTCGCGCACAATGGGCGTATCGTGTACCGGCGGAGATGATGGAGAAGGTTCAATGGCATTTCCATTGGATTATTCCTCAAGATCAAGTGCCTCCAACTCGCATCATTACTCATCCAGCCAGCGGCACCGTACCAGCATATACCGAACGCTACTCCGCGATTGAAGACTATGGAGTCAGTCTGTAGAAGAACAAGTCCGTCAACTGCACGCACCGACGAAACACAAGGTCAAGGTCAAAGTCAATTGCAAGTTCAACAGCAGCAGGCACCATAAAAAAAGAGGGGGGCCTTGCCCTCGTCGCGATTCGCGTTGTCATTCTCACGCATATATATAGAGACAGAAACGCTGTGTTTCACTTGATGATCCTCCTCAGTAACACGATGGCCACCAGGCCAGCTGCAGCCCGCATTGAACTCCTGAACCAGCAGAATGAAAATTCGAAAACCAGGAATTTAATTTGATTTGCTGACATCCCAACAGTTGATCATGTCTGAAAGCAACATGTACAAATGAGCAATGGAATATTCAGACTAATTGACGTGTTGGTAACCTGGACGAGGGATTGTGGCGATACTTAGGTCGCGCCCTGGCGTGCCTTGCTGCCTCATGTACTTTACTTCTTACTCGATCCACTGTTTGTTGTCGTCATGGCATTGGCTGCAGTCGATGAGAAACTCGAACTGAATGCCAACTTCGAGGGTGGACGCTTGTTGGCACGCGTTGGTCGATGATGATGAGTCAGGGCGGGAGGGGAAGATGATGATGAAGAAGATGAGACGTCAGTAGCTGTGGCGGAGGCAGTGGTCGATGCAGGTGGCTTCTTGTCACTCATTCCATTCATCTTCATTGGTGCAGGAGCGACAGCTGCTACAGCTGCAGCCAATTCAGCTGTTGGTGCCATACGCATGCCTCGATTATTGTTGCCACGTGCACGTCGAGCATGCACGAACTGTGCAGCAGGTGCTGGCTTGACTGTGGGTATATGTGGCAGATCCGTCGGTTGTTGTTCCTTACTCTCCATCTTTGACTTGCTCATTCCAACACTGCTATTACTACCTGGTCCCATGGGCATTCCAAACCCGATTCCTTTCAGATTGGCAGCCAATGCTGAGATCTTACCGCTCGGACCACGGCGGTGTGCGGGAGCTGTTGACGTGGGCGTTGACGATGATGATGTCGCTGATGACGTCGTTGATGCATGAGTAGAATTGACCGATGCACTCACTGTGCTGTCCGTGGTTGTCGCAACACCACTGCTGGTAGCGGTAGCAGCAGCGCTATTGTTCGCGTCTGTAGTCTTGGAAGCTGATGATGATACTGGTGATGTCGCTGCTGCTGCTGCTGATGATGATGATGATGTCGTTGCTGCTGATGATGATGGTGACAATGCAGCAGTAGGCAGTGGAGGTGGTCGACAGTTCTTGATGATCGCAGCATTCGATCGAGAACGTGTGCCTTCTGCACCCATGAAGGAGAAGTCAGCTTCAGAAGACGAGACAGATGATTGCGCAGTGGTCGTGGACGAAGCGGATGGCGATGGCGATGATGATGATGACGATGCTGCTGGCGCCACGCTGGGGATTGCGGAAGGTTCGCTTGGATTCGAGGCAGCTGGAGCCTGATCAACCTGTGTCGATGAAATTGCGGGCGCAGGGGCAGCAGGAGAAGCAGACGGGGTTGTCGATGATGACGCGTTCGTTGGAGTGCTCGCAGCAGCATGGGTAGGCGTATTAGCAGCACTGGGTGTTGCGCTCGATGTTGAACTTGTTGATGGCACTGTCGATCGAGGTCTGGATGGAGGTGAGATGACGGATCCTCTCGCACCAGGTGGTTCGAATAGATGAGCTGGCTTCAACATGAATGGTGAACGTGACACACGCCCGGACCCTGAGAACGAAGCTGCAGGCGATGATACCGCTCCATTACCGCTACCACTTCCACTTCCACTTCCACCAAATGCCTTCAGCGCTGCAGCAACTGCTGACATCTTCGGCGAGTTAGTATTGACGGTGCCGACAGGAGTCTTGGTTGCTGGAGTCACCGATGTTGGTGTGACTGGCTTCAGTACAAACAATGATCCGCGCTTGACAGTATTCGGCATGGATGCAGGTGACGATGTGCTCGGTGTGGTGACGGGCGCAGCATTGACATCGACACTGGGACTCTTCAATGGCTCAATCACCGCCTTCTCACCCATGCCACTATTCGTCCTCTTATGACGCGACCCAGCTGGTTTGGCACGAGATAGATGAACAAGTGCAGCAGCGACTGTATCATTTGTGCCATTGTTGTTATCCCCACTCTCGCTATCATCTGAATCTGTCTCGGCCGTTGCACCACCAGATCCACTTTGCACCAATGGACGGCCTAATCCTTTCAGATTCGCAGCCAACGCAGCCACGCCACCTACTCCAATCATGCTGCTTCGTACCGGCGAGGATACACGCATGATCGCTGATCGGCCACTGTTTGATTCATGAGCACGACTAGCGGCAGCAGTGGATGCAGCATTCGTTGGTGAGAAGGATACATGTCGAGAACGTGAAGCACGTCGTGAAGCAGCGTGACCGCTGGCGCCAGACACATCCTTGCTCGTTTCAGCATGAGCGTCATCATCCTTGTCAACTGGCTCAGCGAATAGGACACGACGGGCAGATGGGATCGACGAGTTCTTGTTCCTGGGCGAAGCACTCTGATCGCTCTTGCTTTCTGCTGTCCCTGGAGCCGACTGAGCATTTGATAAGATCGCATTGGAGGGAGTAATAATTGTTGAGGCTGAGCTGATGGATACACTACCGTTGCTCGTCATATCCATTGATAGCGAGGTCGAGATGGATGGAGTGAAACGTGCAATGACACTTGATGGTCCAGCAGTTGCTGCAGCTGATTTGCTCTTACTGTGTCGACTTGGACGTCGAACTCTGCCTTTTGTGAGATGGACGAGTTGTGGCCCCTCGCCATCAGCATCGACAGATCGGCTCTGATCCTCACCTTCATTGACAGCGGGCAATGAGATGGATGGAGGTCGGCTGCTGCCTGGTGCGCTCAGTCCTGACAAGTTCGTTGCGAGGGCCTTGCTTGGACTGGCATCACGAGAAGTAGAAGACGAGGATGATGTGGATGGTGCAGGACTCGGTTTGCGTGCAGCTGAAGTGACAGGTTTCACGTTCGCATTCGCATTCGATGCCTCCTCCATCTTTCGGAATGCAGCAAATGCAGGATTTGATTTGGCGCCGCCGGATGAATGTTTGGAATGATGTTGACCAGCAGCACGATCCTTCTTCTCCTTCTCTTTCTCACCAGACTTGTTGGATGCGGCACCACCTGTTTGTTGTAACCATCTTTGAGCGACAGATTGTTTGGGTTGCTTCGGTTGAGCGTTGGCAGCTGGTGTTGGTGCAGGTGGAGCCGATTTTCCACGATGGCGAATGGCGGCCATCAATTGAGACCAGGTACTTGGACGAGCTGCCTTGGGCTCCTTGTGTTGCACGCTGACGGAAACGCCGTTGGAGCCTAGATCGACACTGTCATCTCTGTCCACTTCCAATGAGCCCTTACTGCCTGACTCTGTTCTGGATGGCACCCTCTCACGCTCCAGCTCCCTGCTCCTCTCCTTTTCCATGTCGATCTGTTTCTTATCCAATCGAGTGAACCATGCTTCCACACGGAAGGACGGTGGAAAATTCTTACATTCGGAGTCTTCACATGCTTTATCCAATTGTGGCTTCGACAGCTTCAGATGGAAGTGGGAGGCACGGGGATCGAGGTTATGAGGTGAAGAAGAGGATGGAGAATGAGGTGTCTCAGGTGAGGAGCCTAGTTGCTTGACTGGAAGCAGGAATGAAGTATGGAAAGCGAAGGCGAAGAGAAGCTCAGGTTTGGATGACAGATGTAGCAGGCCAGGACGACGATAGAAGCTGATACGTACATCACCTCGTGTTGGAATCTCCGTATCGAAGTTGTATTCCCAACTCACACTATCCTCGGCCGTCGCAGCAGCAGAGGTGCCATTGCCATGCGATCCGGACCCACTTCCAGGTGCTTCTTTCGAACTCGTCTTGATGCGGATACGTTCAGGAGCAGGCATGGACTTACTATCACTGCTGATGAGCTGCTCACGTCGAGCACAGATGGTGGAATGAGACGGGGAGGTGGGGGCGCCAAGCGAGAGAGATTTATCACTGTCATTGTAGCTTGTGTCCGATGCAGAGATGGAGTCATGGTGCGTCGTACTGGTCAACTCATCATTAAGTTGTGCAACTTGTGCATCCAACAGCACCGCACTGGAGTGTACAGTAAAGAAGCATCCACCTGCACCACTCCCAGGTTTCAATGCCTTCTTTTCACGAAGCGGGCCACCAACATTCGTCAACACGAGACGAGTCAGGTAGAGTGGGAGCAACGGCTGGTCCGCCGATACAGCATCATCGTTGTTGGAATTTGTTGATGATTCTGGATCGAGTTCGAGATCCAGATCAGGATAGGATTGTACATCAATGGCTGATGCACTCATTCGCTGTTTTTGTGTTCCTGCAAGCATGCTCATTCCAACCCCTCCTCCAGGTTGCTCATTATTGTTGAGAGGGATGCCACGTTGTTTCGCACGCATACAACGGATGGCGAAAAGTTGCTCAGCGTAGACTAAGTATCGCACATGAGACGGTAGGGTGACACAGGAGATGAAACGAGCGGGTGAAGTAGGAGCTGGTGGAGGTGACAGAGGTGAAGATGGTGAGGGCATGTCAGAGCCAGAACCGCTCTGAACTGAATCCGTGTTCGTTGTGGCAGATGAGGGTGATGTGGCAGCAGAAGACGACATTGTTGATGTCGCATGATGGCCCCATCGAGCCTCAGTGAAGTGTTGCAATGCAGCTGCTGCTGATCGTGCATGACCGCAATACAGCAGATAAGCACTCATCATCAATCCAACACGACCATGATCATTCTTCGCATGTGTGATGACAACATTCTGTGGATGAGTCGTGAGCCACGTATGCACAGCCTTGACATATTCCAATATTTGTCTCATTGTTGGTGGTCGATGTCGTCGAATGGGCAACCTCTTGACACGTGATTGGAAATGCGATACAGCATATGGACGCACATCCTTATCTCGATCACGATCGGAATCCTTGGTTGCATCCTTATCTTTGCTGCCGCTACCTGGAGCTGTACCATTATTGCCACCATCATCACCCTCGCCATCACCGTTTCGATAGGCCGTGAGATCCACAATCATGTATGCATTTTGATGCCTCACTTCCAACATGCTTTGTATGGCACGCATACAATGTGCGCGTAGGCGAACACCACCAATCTGGCTATGATGACTATCGACATGTTCGTATGGGAATCGCATGGCAATGAGACGATCAGCAATGTAGGTGAGATCCAAATCATAGCCATCTTGTTGAAATCCGGGTTGGGGAATCCAACTGGCATCGAATGGATACACTGGCTGAAGTGACTTGACATGACGTGCATCTGATGAGTCCTCAGGTACACCGATGAGACAGTTGGAAGGGACATCACGCGACGGAAGAAAGGAAAGTTTGAGGCGGATCTGGCCAAGGCGATGATGACGATGCTTGTCTTTGTCTTTGTCTTTCTCGGTCGAGGCGGAGTTCGTCGCGACGGGGAGCAGATCGAACCAGACCGGGTGAGGAGGCTGCGTCACCATCTGGATCGGTGCAATTGCACGGCCCAGTATACGCTCATTGGAACATTTGGAGATGATGGATCCACCCGCACGTTCAATCAACACTACTTCAACATATTGAGTCGTGGATAGGAGAGGAAGGTAGGCACAGTTTGCGTTTCCTTCATCTGCCCAGGTTGCCTCCTTCATCTTCGTCTGCTCTTCCGTCCCATCAATGGAGCTCGTCGTCGACAGCACAACATTGACGGATGCAGCTGATGCAATGTGAAGAGTCTTGGCATCCATGTGGACGCGGCAATGCAACGACGAATGTGAAGCAGAATTAGAGTCCGATACAGGGAGATGACGAGCTTCCAACACTTGAACCTTGACGAATGCACTGACACCATCATGGATCCATCCTTCACCTTTGGCCATCTCACCGGTCTTCTGTATAATCTGTTGCATCTCATCCAACACCATCATATCATATGCCTTGGAACTTTGGAACCGTACGAATACATCACGACTCATCATACGATACAACACCAATGCACACGGCTTGAAGATGTTGTCGAGGAAAGGTGGTAATGGTGCAGAGGGGTCAAACACTGTCTCCTCTTCCTCCTCTTCACTAGGTCCAACACGATTCAGCAGTCCATTGGCAAGTTCACCACTTCCGTGACTCCCTTCCATGCCTTCGCCCACACAAAGGCTCCTTCTTCGTTCTCGCACACGTCGTTGCCTTTGGACTCTCGCACGAATCTCCTGGATCGCAATTCGAACTTCACGTCGTGTGTTGGAGTCAATGTTGACTTGTCTCGGTGCACCTTCATCAATGAATCTCTCAAAGATTTCCAATGCTGAATTCACCAATGCCGAGAAGGATGGACGGAGTGGAGGCAACGATGGTGGAGGTGGAGGAGGCAATCCTGCTTGCATCGCGTCATTGATCGCAGTTCGTGCGTCCATGCGTGCTTGAACCGCTTCATTATACTTGTTGACATCTGCCTCCCATGCTTCGACTGCTTCAACCATCTCCAGGCTCTCATCTGCACATTGACGTGCAAGGAAGGTTCGAAGTACGGATCGATAGGTCGGAACAGCGAGGACGGATGCGAGTGACAATGCTTGACCGAGCATGCGGCTGCCATCGGGTGATGGCAACAATAATGAGCGTGGTGGAACGAATGCGGATGATGCGGCACCATGGAGTGACGGTGCAGGGACTTTCGAAGAAGGCGACGTGGCTCCCCCCGTCTTCTCTCCCGATTCCGAATCAGGAACCCTTCCTACAGATGCTGCACGATGAGCTCGATGCTGGTTGGCTCGTACAGCAGCTGGATCAACAATTCCTTCAAACATCGAAGTGCGTCGATTGGCACGGACACGGCCTCCAGGTATCGCTTGTACCAACGGAGAGCGCAGAGGGGAGCGGACGGGAGAACGGACTGGAGAACGCGGGCTCAGCGGATTATGGGATGATTCAGTCGGAGGGGCGAGAGCAGTGGAGATGGCAAGGTTACGAGCACGTGGGAATGGAGCAGGGTTGCGACGTGTTTGTGAGCCATCCTTCTCATCGGACACACTATTGGATACATCGCGCGAGCCAAAAGTGGTTCCAACGGGGGATGATGCTGGACGAGTCAGCACCGGGGCCGTGTGACCATCATCGCCAGACGCTTCCTTGTGCGTTGCTGATGCCCCTCCTCCATTTTCCATCTCCTCTTCTTCCCTCTCCTGTTCTGCTGCCTCCGCCAATAATCTTGCACGTGCTTCAGCTTTGAGTCGTCTGGACCGTTGCAGTGCAGCCCATCTCAATCTCTCCTCTTCCTCCTCGGCTTCTTCAAGAACTCGACGTGCTTCAGCTTCCAATACCGCTTGCTCTTCTAAGCGATGACGCTCCGCTTCAGCAATAGCGAAAGCCTCAGATTCCTGACGCTTCCGTTCGGCTTCGAGTGCTTCTTCTTGCTTGCGACGCTCAGCTGCCTCGGCTTCAGCGACCAATCGACGACGTTCAGCTTCCTCCTGTTTGCGTTTGAGACGTTCTTCCTCTGCTTTGCGCTTTCGATCCTCCGCCTCTTTTCTCAACCGTTCTTCCTCCTCTTGTTTTCGCCTTCGTTCCTCTTCTTCTCTTCTGATCCTTTCCTGCTCTTCTCGTTTCTTCCTCTCTGCTTCCTCTCTACGTCGTCGTTCTTCTTCCTCCTTCTGCCGGCGAATCTTCTCACGATGTGCATCACGCATTGGGATGTAGTGCTTACGTGCGAGATGACGGCGGACGAGAGATTGGACCAAGGTGGCACGAGATGTGCGCTCTGTTCGTTCGCGGTGATAGAATCGACGAGCAAGCCACACACGAGCTTGAGCTTGAACTGCTGTGATTCGAGCGATATAAAGCAGACGGAGTCGTTTCTCTTCCGCCTTTCGAGCAATCCGTCGTCGAATCCTACATCTCCTCCACCACATTTGTAGAACCCTCGCTGACTGGCTTCGAATGACAGCCATCTTCGCATCCAACAATTTACTCGCTGCAT
>Ga0256777_1000317_pt1 | contig 11092 bp, 7 predicted proteins | sample MC6MC0928MT_FD_186042 | JGI IMG/M metagenome (GOLD analysis project Ga0256777, IMG submission 186042) | Metatranscriptome of enriched soil aggregate microbial communities from Iowa State University, Ames, United States - MC6-MC0928-MT... | ecosystem: Environmental > Terrestrial > Soil >... | reverse complement strand
GATTGTTAACATTTTGCATTTGTGTATTTTTGTTTGATTTTATGACGCTCGTTCGACAATGGTACGTTTAAAGGGATGAGGTCGGGTTGGGAGGGGAAAACAAGATCAATGGATGGCTATCAAAGGGGTTGGGAATTGAATATCGATGATGGCGAAAAATAAAAAGATGAAACAGAGGGAGGGCTCGCATAGCTAGAAGTACAATGCTGATGAGTAGCCAATGAACTCAACGAGCAGAGCGTTGGAAATGGGATAGGGTTCAGAGGGGGTCCAAGCATGAATAAATGTTGCAGTGGTAGGCGGATGAGGATGATTGATCAGACGCGGGTAGAGTGAGTTGAATCATCACGCACAATCGCACTCCATTTGCGAGTGTGGCGTGCGATTCCAAACAGAGGCGGGGGTGGGTTCGGGAGATGGTCGACACACAGAGGAGGACCGAGGTGGCAAATGATGTAGATCATGTTGCCCGTGGGGAATGAGAGGAGCTTCTCATGTGGATCTTGGCAAGTTATTTTTTGTTCTTTTTTCCTGATTGTTGTTATTATTGTGCATCGGAGAAGCATCTTGATTGCGGTGACTTTCTAAGCGTTGTATCTTGCTTAGAGTTTTCGATTGACCGCATTGATTGGCTTACGTGCGAGGAAGAAGTAGTCCGGTGAGAAGATCTCGAGCTTGCCACCATTGGCGAGATCGATGGCGGTATCATTCAACATCTTGGATACTTTCGCCGAACCTTTCGGTGCGATTCTCAGCAGCTCCAAGGCTTGAACGAAGGAGTGCGTCACGAACCTTCCGAGTGGGGTCATGCGGAATCCAGTCAGACTCCACTCCATACCAGCCAAGGTTGCATACCATGGAATCTCCATGGGGTCCGTATGCATGGTACGATGCATATCGAAATGTTCCACCACTTCAAACCCGGCTCCTTCCAATGCCGCAACGACCTCGGACACGGGAGGAATGACTGGGAGACCATTGCCAACTTCGATACCTTCACGGATGGCCTTGTGTCGCTTGTTGTTGTCATCATACTTATCCGTCACCACCCACTCATATCCAGCATACATGGCTCCCGGTTTGAGTGCATTAAAGATTCGTTGGTATGCCGCGGTCTTATCTGGTGCATGACAGGTGGCCTCGATCTCATAGGCCGCATCAAAGCTGTTATCTGGCACATTCAAATTCATGAAGTCGGCTTGGAAGTATTTACATTGATGAGCCATACCCCACTTCTCATTGTAACGATCACCGACAAGAATCTGATAGGAGCAGTTGTTGATACCGGTGATGGTTGCACCACTGAATCGTGCAATCGCACGCATGGGTCCACCAATACCACATCCAACATCCAACACTTGGCTACCGGATCCAATGCCCAACTTCAATGCCAAGAAGTACTCAGCACGTCGAAGAGACTCCTTGTGGGATTCTCCCGCATAACGTTGAGCGAAGTGGAAGGAGTCACCCCAGCCATACTCATAGAAATCCGTCACCAATGTATAGAAGCTATTCACCATTGACATATAGTTCTCCTTACGCTTGGTGAGACGTTCACCATGATCACCACCTTCCTTCCTTGATGCCTCCCCAAAGTTATCATAGTATCCATTGACAAGTTTGCTGACTTCTTGTTTATGGAAGTCAGATCCTTCCTTTGATCGCAGAATGCCTGAGACTCCGCCGCCGCGCCACTCGGATCCGGCCTTGTTGACGTGGGGATGACCGGGCCGGATGACGGGGGAGAGGGAGGAATAGCAGAGGTAGAGGAGGAGGACACCAGCGACATACAATGAGGCCGCACCTAATGTCGATGCTGCATGGAGTTGTACGACGAATGCACGTGATGCATCGGCATAGAAGAGGGCGACAACAGCGGCGAGTACAACGGCGACGGTCGTCCAACCTCGCGACTCAACGCCGCTGCTAGAAGCCGCGCAGGACACCATCGCAAAGACAGGCAGAGGGAGGAGAGGAGGAATAAGAAATGGAAGAGGAGCCGAGGAAACAAAGAACGTGTCTGAAGGGAGAAGGTGGAGTTGAGTGGGGGGGGGGAGCGGAGTGATAGTGGGCTCGGTCGTGACTTCCGCTTTTGGCTGGTGGAGCGCGAGGAGAGGCAGAGGGCAGAAGGAAAGTAGAGTGGCAGAGAGAGACAGAGAGCGAGGGAGAAATCAAACGCATCCAAACAACAAAAATACACCATTAGAGAAAATATAAGAGAACGATAAATTCATTAGAATGCAGTTGATATAACATTTGTGATTGTGATGAGGGCATGCTTGATATTCGGTATGGGTCGACGTGCACGCTGCGATTTCCTCTCAGTTCACGTGGGCATGGTGTTGATGCTCTCGCTTCCTTGCTTCCGGGCAAGTGTATGAGGACAGAGAGAGACGGCAAACACATGGGATGTAGTATAATAATGCCAGAGTGCCACATGGGTCGGTCGGGGGCTGCATAGGCATATTTAACAGGGCTCTCGTCGGTTGTTCCGCAGACTGACAAGCGGAGTTCGGAGAGAGCCGTCAATGGAACTGTGATAGCATGATGCGCACTGTAGATAAGATGCCATCGAATGTTGGGTGGGGGAGAATCTCAGTGCTATGCAGGCCATCATGCATTTCGTCCCTCCAGCTTTGGTTTGCACGCATCGCGGTAACTTTAGACGAATTGTTTGTTGACGAGTTTCTCCGGTTCGAAGAAGGATGCCACCACTCGTCGACCATTGAATGATCGTCCATGCATCAATTCTCTCGCCTTCGCTGCTGATTCCGCATCAGCAAAATGTACAAAGATCCGTCCAACACCTTGATCTGGTGGCACACGTGGTCCACTGCTGCTGTCAGCCTGTTGTGTTGAGGGGTCCGCTGCATCGTCAAGGTTGATGGGTCGCGGGATGGTGACCGCGAGTACTTTGCCACTCTTCTCTGCTTCTTCCTCCACATCCAATAAGAGATCGTTGAACTCATCTTCATCATCCAGCTCAGATATGTTGACCATGTTCTCAAGTAGGAGGACGGGGGTGGGAGCTTGCTGTGCGGGAGGAGTTGTGGGAGCGGATGCGGCGGGAGGGGAGGCGGATGTGGGAATGGCAGTTGGTGAACCAGCTGGAGCAGCAGCATCTGTTTGTGGTGCAGCAGTAGCAGCAGCAGTTCCATTTGTGGGTGTCGTCATCGCCGCATTAGGGTTGGCGAGTAGAAGTAGCATGGCAGGATTCTGGAGTGGAGATTGGCCCGCCATCAACATCTGCATGAATGAGGCATTATTCGCAAAGCTTGGAAGGGGTGCCGGAGTTCCTGGTGGGAATCCCACGACATAATTCGCCAAATGTTCCGGCACCGGTTTATAATCTGCCGGTCGCCCCACTCTCAACGTGCGTCCTCCAATCTGGATGCCTTGAAGCAGCGACAACGCGAAGGTGGTATCTTGTACGCTGCGAAATTCAATGAATGCGAAGGTGGACTCTGTGGAGAGCCAGACACTTAAGACGGGTTGTGGAGTGGTGATACCCAATGCAATGACAGTCTTATTGAAGAAGTCCGTCAATCCACTCTCAGTCGTCTGGCCTGTGGGGAGGTTGCCCACATACAAACGACGAGCTTGACGAGTCAATTGAGGATACTGTGCACTCATCTGTGCAGCCAAGGCTGCATTCATATCCATTCCTGCACCAACCGCACCAACACCAACTCCAGGTAACGCTGCTGCACCAGGTGTTGGAGCCAGGGTGTTGAGCACACTTGATACGGCCGTCTTATCAAACAGTCGTTGCTTCCTTCGTCGTTCACGACTTCGGCTTCGACTGCGACTACTGGAGGAATAGGAACGAGATCGACGACGAGAATGGCGCGATCGAGGTCTCGAATCTGATCGAGATCTTGATCGAGAGTATCGTCGTCTGGAGCTTCGGCCACGAGAACGAGAGCGAGAGCGGCTGCGTGGAGATCGACCTCGGCTGCGGCTGTGAGTGCGAGAATGACGGCTACTGCTACGGCGGGATCGACTGTCTCTGCCATCGCCATCACGATGACGACTGCTGCGCGATCTGCCCTCATCCCTTTCATCCTTTCCCTCACCACCATCTACTGCCGCTGACTCCTTTCGCTCCTCAGTGGTGTCCTTGTGATGTCGGCTACTGCGCGAGTCACGATCGTGATCACGATCCTTCTCTCGACGCTCACTACGCTCCCGGCCCTTCTCACTGCGTGGAGATGCAGCGCTAGTTCCAGCATCTGTAGCTGCAGTGGCTGCACGACCGTTTGTGTCGGTCATTGTGATTGAGTATTTGGTGATAGAATGGTTGAGCAGTCACTATCTGCTCCAATCAGTTCTATTGTTCTGCTGTCTCCTGTCTGGCTCTGCCGCTGCCTGTTCGTCTTGTCTCGACTTTCCCTTTCCACTTCCGAGATTCAAGCCAAAGTGCCTTCGCAGAATCGACCGAGCTCAGATGTACCATGCAATGCCAGTTTAAAGGTGAGATGCCCAGTTAGCGTAATACAATATTCAGCTGTATATATAAAATATTGATGATCGGTTTTTACCCAGTATTGTATGGGTGCACTTTCCCACGCCTGCTTTCTTTCGTCCAGTTTCCCATTCTCTCTGCTTGTCTCTGTTGTTTTCTGAGTGAATGGCTGAGAGTGAGAGGCAGGAAGGGAGATTGCTTGTCGCCGCTGGGAGTCCACTGAGTCACATTCGTTGTCGAAACGTTGTTTAAACCATTGCAACAAAGCAGCCACGAGCAGCATGGCGCTCCTTCAACGCGCGGCTGCAGCAGCCAAGCTGGTTGCACGTCCACGGGTTGCATTCCGTGCTCCAACCTGTCTCGCATCTCGTCCCCGTCTCTCCTCGCCACAGCACCAACAACAACAACGCCGTAATTTCAACATTCATGAATATCAATCAGTGGATCTCTTCCGCAAGTACAACATTCCTACTCCTCGCAGTCGTGTGGTGAGTACGCCCGCTGAGGCTGAGTCTGCCGCCGATGCATTGGGTGGCAAGGATTTCGTCATCAAGGCACAAGTGCTCGCTGGTGGCCGTGGTAAAGGTCACTTCAGCTCGGGGTTTCAAGGCGGAGTCCATACCTGCATCTCCTCGCTGGAGGCGCGGTCACTTGCAGCGAAGATGTTGAACCAAAGATTAATTACGAAACAGACAGGAGTGGAGGGTAAGTTATGTCATAAGGTGTTGGTATGTGAGCGTTTATTCTTGCGTCGTGAGGCGTATTTCGCCATCTTGATGGATCGTGAGAGCCAGGGTCCAGTGATGGTGGCCTCCCCCGCAGGCGGGATGGACATCGAGAAGGTCGCACAGGAAACACCCAAACTCATCTTCAAGGAACCCATCGACATCAACAAGGGGATCCAACCAGGCCAGACGGAGAGACTGGCGGAAGCCATGGGATTCGGATCGGAAGATGCGACGAAACAAGCAGATCAAATCATGAGAAACCTGTACAAACTATTCATTGAGAAAGATTCGACACTCGTGGAAGTCAACCCGATTGCGGAAACGCATGATGGAAGAATTTTGTGTGTGGATGCCAAGTTGAATTTCGATGATAATGCCCTGTACCGCCAGCCTGAGCTCGTGGCCCTCCGTGATTACACGCAGGAGGATCCTCGTGAAGTTGAGGCTGACAAGGCCGGCTTGAACTATATTGGTCTGGATGGCAGTATTGGATGTTTGGTGAATGGTGCGGGTTTGGCCATGGCTACGATGGATGCCATCAAGTTGACTGGCGGTACACCGGCGAACTTCTTGGATATAGGTGGAGGCGCCACGAAGGACCAGGTCATTTCCGCCTTCCAACTTCTGAATGCAGACAAGCAGACCAAGGCCATCCTCGTCAATATCTTTGGTGGAATTATGCGATGTGACGTCATTGCATTGGGCATTATCGCGGCGGCACAAACATTGGGACTCAAGAAACCCGTCGTGATTCGCCTTGCTGGCACCAATGTGGAAGAGGCGAAGAAGCTGATTGATGAGTCGGGATTGAGAATGTTGACGGCGGATGACTTGCAGGAGGCGGCAACCAAGGCGGTCAGAGTGGTACAGATCATTGATATGGCTGCAGATGCTGACCTCAATGTGAACTTTGAATTGCCATTGTAAGCATCAGCCCATCTGAGTGCGAGTTCATCGTCAACCATGGCATTGCCCCTTCACAGTCCACATTCCATTCCACCACTCTCCATGCTCTACCCACTCCATGAGCACACGAACGTGCAAGTTTCACCAGTGCTCGAGCTCGCTCAAAGAAACGAACTAGGCGATACACCCTGGCACCCTCATTGATCGACAACAAAGTTTATCCAAACCTCATCCCTCGATCGACTGCTCCATCATCCGCTTCCCCCCTTCTCTCTCGGTAACGTGAATGAGACCATTTTCATGGCTCATTTTTCCTTTTCCAAGTTTAGTGTCCATAGCACATTCCTGTACACCATGTCAAGCGACGAATCCAGCCATATACCGCGAAACATTCATCTCAATTCAGGAACAACCATTCGATCGCTCTGCTCAGGAATCTGACCGTCAACTGACTTGAAGTTTCGCATCCTAGATGTGGATACTTAGCAGTATAACCATCAACCAAGCGTTAGACGTGTTACGTTTATCCTTCTTAACACAGTTATGCTGTTGAATAGTCATGTGATATCTTGTATGGTTGATAAATGAATGGAAAATGTCGTCGATTCATTGAAAGCCTTCCAAAGTTTCCGCTTTAAGACCCGTCTCTATTCCTTAGCTCCGACTGGCTCACTGACTCGCTGACTGGGTCAAGCTGTGCACCGTGCAAACTGCCAGTCGTTCCACCCTTTTTCTCCATTCATTCATCACTCGACCAAAGCAGCCGCGGACTTGTTTTTCCTTGCCTCTCATTCGTAACGCTCGCCATTCATTCTCAGGCTTCATATTCCAGCAAGCGCAGGTCAGCAATAGAAGCACGATACATGCATTGATGCAGGACATGGTGGAATACTCATACATACAATACAGGCCAAGCCAAGCATCGGACGGAGAAATCGGGACTGTCTTGTGTGTCCGTCCCATCTCAGCCTCAGTCTGCCGCATCACTGCCACATCAGCACAGTCATGCATCATCGCCATGCATCACATTCGCTGCGCAATCATACAGATGGCGAGGCATGTCATGCATAGCGCGGCTGAACAATGCTGCATTTGATGTTTGATGACCGTCGGTCACCCCCGTTGCTGTTGCTGCTGCTCGAAGGACGGGAGCGGTGACGAATTGGGCTGTCCAACCACTCGCATTCTGCTAATTGCGCAGACGCCCGGTAGTTGAGCTCATATTCTCAACGCTCTTCGCTGTTTCGCGTATTATATTTTCTCTCATTGTTCCTAGGCTGTCGACATTGTATCGTTCATCCATTGATCATTGATTGCTCCCTCCTGGCCTTGCCTGACCTCTCCAGCCTTGATCGACCAGTTGCGGCCTTCCTTTCCCACCAGCCATGTCGCTCTTTGCTGCACACCAACATCAGCAAGAGGACATGTTTGCATTCGGCCTTGATGCTGATGCACATCACAGTGCAGAGAGCATGCCCTTGCGCATGGAGCAACATCCAGGTGATGATGTGCATGATGACACATTCATCTCACGCACCAACACCGATGACGTTGTGGCTCCTCCGCATGATGACGCAGTCGACATGCTGCTGCCAAGTAGTGCCATCCCTAGTGTCAAACAAGAAATGATGGAGATGGACTCCATGCAGCCACACCAACAACACCATCATCATTCACAGTCACAACAATTCAACTATCCCCATGCGCGCGATGATCTCCTCCCCATGCACAACAACCTACTTCATGTGAAGAGTGAGGGAGAGGGGTTGAATGGTGTGGTGGATAGTTGGCATGGTGATCTCGAAGAAGGCTTACCTGACGCATCCTTGCCACTCCCCTTACCCATGTCATCCCTCACCATGCCCCAGTCTCCAACCGCTGTGAATTCCTCTGCTGCCATGAACTTCGGGCTTGGAGCACCTGATTCGCACCAGCCTCCGTCACATTTCATTCCCACTATCCATACACCAACGACTCAACCAGCACCGACAACAGCGCGAGGCAAAAAACAGCAGATCAAACGTGATACATCCAAGCAGAAGCAACAGCAGCAACAGCAGCAGCGTGCATCACAACATTCGTCACCTGTTCCCGTTTCGTCGCGTATCTCCAGCCCGAACATGCCGCCGTTGCAAAGCATGACAGAATGCACGTACGGAGGAGTCTCACCTGATCTACTCAGCATGTCTTCCGCTGGCTCGTTGAGTGCACACGATGCATTCGATGGACATCCATTCCCATTGTTGCAATCAATGGCATTGCCCATGCGTGTCCATTCAGGATCGAGTGAGGATGCATCGTCCTCATCGTCACGTACGGAGAGTCGATCAAGTGCAAGTGCAAGTGGGAATGGAAGTGGTCGCAGTAGTAGTGCGGGAAGCAGTCGAACGCCATCGCAAGGCTCCGGTGCATCAGAAGGCGAAGATGACCTCTCTGAGTTTGATGCGATCCATTCGACCACTTCACGCGCGGCAGCAGGCAACAAGAAGGCGAAGAGCTCCTCCTCTGCCACTGCATCCAATGCAACGAAGAAGTCCCGCGCTGGACGAAAGCGCAAGATGAAATCTTCTTCATCATCGGAGCCATCGAGTGGAAACAGTAGTAGTACAGAACAAGAGAGTAGTAGTCATTCAACAAGATCCATGATGGCTGCTGGTGTTGGTGAGGAGCAAGCAACAGGCGGGTCGAATGATGGAAGTGAGTCATCATCATCGAATACCAACACTCCAGCTCCTCCCATCGATAAGCGTCTTCAACGTCTTCAACGCAATCGTGCCTCCGCACAACTATCAAGAGAGCGCAAGAAACAATATATCACCCTGTTGGAATTTCAAGTGAAAGAGCTGTCAGAACTCAACGCCAATCTCACACATCAAATTGAATGCTTGACCAATGAAAATATTTCGTTGAAAGATCGATTGGAGAGATTGAATATTCGCGAGAAAGTACAACAGAGGAGAGAACAAGCACAACAGCAACAGCAACAGAGAATGAATCATGGCAACATGAACATGTCCATGCAATCATCTCCTCTGAGCAGTTCGACAAGCGACACGGATTCCATCCGTGGTTGTGGAAGTGCACCAGATACTCCTGTCCGTGTTGATACGGAAGCAGGAGACATGGATGATGCCCCCATCCATCATCCAGCCAAGAAGTTGAAGGTTGCCTCATGCTCTTCACGAGCCGGCTCACCATTGTTGAATGGATCTGGAGGCAGTATCGCTGGTGCACCATTCAATGCACGTACAGGCATGTTGCTGTTTACATTGATGATGAGTGTTGGTCTCATCTACACCTGCATGGAGAATGTTGGTCCAGCTGGTTCAGGATCCGGCCCTCACCCATTCGTCCAGACTGGTTTCGACCTGTCTGGTCCAGGCGTGTCTTCATCGGTCCCAATGTCAATGCCTTCATTGACCCGAGACAGCACCAGTTCAGCATTGACGAGTACGATGCCTGCACGAGGACGTGTTCTAGCCAGTATCGCTGATTCAGAGTCGGAAGGAGGAAGTGGCGTGTCCGATGCATTCGCGTTGGTACCCCTTGCCACATCTGGATCAGGATCAGGACGATCCACCCCGAGCACGATCAAGATTGAGGAAGTGGAGGAAGATGACAGCAGCAGCAAGGCATTGGATGTGTATTCACCGAGAAGAAAAGGGCATGATGAGATGGATGTTGAGATGCAATCATCCAACCATCAATCCTCATCCACTTCATTGAAGTTCAGCGCGTCGTCTCACCTTGCAGCAGCAGCTGCCAGTCAGCTTCTTCGTCAATTGGTGAATCAGGGTGCATTGAACCTGTCGACGAGCGATGAGAACAATGTCATCTTCTGTCCACAAGCGATCACCATCACCAAACAAGTGTGGCATGAGATCCAAGCATGGAATGAATCCTCGACTTCAGATGATGCTGCTGCTCATGCACACATCAAAGTGAAGAAGGAAGCGGATGTGGCCACTCCATCAGATCTCACAGAGCGACGCATGTTGACCAGTGGCCATGGTGGTGGTGGTGGTGGAGATGAGTTGGCCATCGTTCCTCAGGGATTAAAGCGTTCACGATCTGGTGTAGCAAAGAGATCAGCAAGTAGCAGTCGTGGAAGTAGTCCAAGTAGTCCGGCGGTGCTTCGATTGCGGAATGCGATCGGTGCACCGATGGTTGCATCCTCTTCCACACCTGCACTACCCGCACCACATCATGAGCAGCAACGACATGTGGCTCCACTCCTCAGTGGGAGTGCTGACGGCAACGTTGCCCACGCCCAGGCCCAGATGTTGTTGGGTGGCGGAACAGGACTCACTCCATCCAACGTCGAATCCAAGTTGCAAGTTGGTGACAAATTGTTATTGTGGCTACCGCTGCATGGAAGTATGAGCAGCAACAGCAATGCAGAGGAATCTGTTCGGATGCATCATCGATCCAACCATACTGATCATGCATCATCATCCAACAGCAACAACAACAAGAGTGGTTTAGTCGAGGTTGCATGTCATATCTCACATGTGCGACCAGTGCTGCTCTCGTAATTGAAGGGTTTTGTTTGAAGCCTCAATCGAGTCTCAACTCCAACAGCAAGCAAATCGAACCAGGCAACCAGACAATACGCCAACAAAAGAATCCAACCAACATCCATCCGTCGCATCAAGCACAACACAATCAAACGACGTGAAAAGGAGGAATCTTTGATCTATCTAATGCCATTCATCCATCCTCACTCTTGTCTCGCGTCCTCTCCATCGATTCGCATCTCATCCCATGCGCATTCTTCCTCTCTCATCATTTATCTCGCATCTCCATTTCTCTCTCGTCGTCGCTCTTCTCATCCATCTCTCCTCCGCTGCGTCGTTCTTCAGCAGGATCCCATGCATGATATGAATGTGTGGCTGGATCCCTTTTGAACCAATGCTCCGAATGCATGCATCCGCATCCACCCTCGAATGGGTGTATTTTGTTCCTTTTTCGTTCTAGCTAGTCTTCCCTATCT
>Ga0256777_1000315_pt1 | contig 11099 bp, 4 predicted proteins | sample MC6MC0928MT_FD_186042 | JGI IMG/M metagenome (GOLD analysis project Ga0256777, IMG submission 186042) | Metatranscriptome of enriched soil aggregate microbial communities from Iowa State University, Ames, United States - MC6-MC0928-MT... | ecosystem: Environmental > Terrestrial > Soil >... | reverse complement strand
TCCGATCCGTCGTTGCATGTATGCCACAATCAACGGGACGCGTCCTTCAAACAATGCGAGACCTTGGATTGAATGCACGGTTGCGTTGATAAGTGTTAATACTGCCCAATGCGCGCGATCCACAGCTGTGGCTGAAATCGAGATTATGTAGGTGGCTGAGTGAATGGAAGCACGGACTTCGCTTCGTCTGTCCGAGGTTCGCCGCGTGTGTCTGATCATCCCATGCCTTCCTCATCACTCCCATGTGTAACAAACGTGTAGAGCGGTGCTTGTTGCAATTGACCTGGTCCAGACTCAGCGATGCTGTCCAATGAGAACTCAACACGAGCATGTGGAGATGGAGGAGGCGGAGCAATGCTAGCCGCAGCAGAATTAAGGAGAGGATGGCCAAAGATTGGAGTGGATGAGGATGACGATGAAGATGACGGAGCAGAAGTGGTGGAAGATCTTGGGAGAAGGACCCACTCATCACCATCCCCATCCTGTTGCATTGACCCCTCGTGATCGTTGTAATCATGACCATCACCATCATCACCATCCTCATCGTGTTCAATGATGTGTCGGCTCTTCCTCTTCTTACTCATTCGGTCCCGCTCGTCATGCGGACCAGGTCCCCTTGGATCCTTCAAATCTGCTGCTTCAAATCCTCCCATGGCTACATCAACATGTTCATGTTCAGGATCCTGCCTCTGTTCTGCCCCATCCGGACTCATGCTCACATCCGCGTCAAGGCCAGACATGGAAGAGGAAGAGGGGGAAGAAGTTGAAGATGACGGTGGCATGGATGCGAATTTCGTAAGTTTACACGTGGAAGTTGAGGACGGAATATACTCAGCCTCACCTTCATCATCGTCATCATCATCTTCGTCCGTGCCATCTGTAGCTTGTCGATGGAGTCGATCATTTGACGACTTCGTATTCGGTTCATCATGTTCAAAGTCACTGTCAAACTCATCACAGTGTGCAACGTCCGTCCCATCCACGTCCTTCTTGCTCTTCTTCTCGCCTCTCTCCTCTTCCGCTCTCATCTGCTTCTCAGCCTTTGCTGCCATCAATTTGAGCATTCGCTCATTCTCCTCCTGTGACGAGACATGATTGAGGAAAGTGGAGACAAGATGAGAAGGGAGGGAATGAAGGATGGGATCCAATGCATAGCTGAGATCTTGATGGAAGTCTCCCATCATTAACGCCAGCTCTTCCCTTTGCTCCTGCGTCTTATGTGCCGCGTTCATGATATCTCGCGTCTCACAATCCGTATCCTGTTTATATGTGAATATTTCACGCAACGTCTTCTGATCGAAGCTTCGTTCATTGCCAATCCCTTCTTGCCCATTGCGATCGAGGGCTCTCGCCAACTCATTCTTGCGCTGTTGACGTTGATAGATCTTCTCATCGATCGTGGCCGTGGTAAGAAAACGGTAGATGTAAACTGTACTTGGTTGGCCGTCACGCCACACACGACTCAACGCTTGGGCATCAACAGCAGGATTCCAATCGGGATCATACAGAATGAGTCTCGATCCACCAGTGAGATTCAGGCCAACCCCACCCGCTCTTGCACTGAGTAGGAAGATGAAGTATTCTGTTGCATATGACGCATTGAATCGATCCACCAATGATGGGCGTTCGGCTGCTGGTGTCGATCCATCCAGACGTAGATATAGCCATTGTTTGGTATGAAGGAAAGCAGCAATCATATCCAACGTCTCCTTATAGTTGCTAACAACGACGACTCGCTGTCCTTCTGCTTTGATGGCTGTCAGCAGATGTTCGAGCACGGCCAGCTTGGATGATTGTGACGTGTCAGCAAAGTTGGCAGCGGGTACATAATTCGGAGGATAGAAACTGATGGCTGGCTTGACTCCCGCCGCTGCTCCTCCAACACTGGCACCATTGTTCCACTCTCCACTCGATAGATCCAGACACTCGGAATGCACTAATGCGGGATGATTAACAAGCTTCTTCAAATAGTTGATACACTGAAGAGCAAGTGCATCATTGGGCCCTCCACTCCCTCGTGCCAAACACTGCCGGATGCTCTTACTTCTCAGCAACGCCTTGTAAATATTCGCTTGCATCTCTGTCAGTGGTATAAATAGCACTTGCTCGATCTTCTCCGGCAAATATTGCAGCAGTATTTCATTCGATCTCCTTAGTACGAAACACTTGGTCCTCTCTGCTAGTTCCTGTGCTCGTGCCTCACCGAGTCTCTTCTCCTTCGTCGTTGCATTGATATCCCTGCTCCTTGAGATGGGAGCCTCGAATGTACGTCTGAATGTTGAGAGGTCACCCAACATGCGAGGATTGACAAAGTCTGACATGGCGAAGAACTCACCCAAATCATTCTGTACAGGCGTACCAGTCAACAGAACCTTCTTGCGAGTGTTGATGGCACTCAGTGCGCGAATGGTCTTGTTGCCACTTGTTGACTTCAAACGATGGCCTTCATCCATGATGAGCAGCGGTTGTGAAATAGTTTTCAGCTCAGTGACATGCTTTCGGAATAGTTCATACCCAATAATCAATACATTGTTGACTGTGCCATGCATGAAGTCCTGAACGAGTTGGCGCTGCTCGGCAACAGGCAAGCTCGCAGGAATGATGACAAGTTTTGCTCGATGGCTTCCAAGCCATTTCTTGAATTCCCTCTCCCAATTGCCGACCAATATGCGGGACACACAATGATGACCTTCTTTACCACTCCTTGACGAGGAGAGCGTGGACTGCACTTGAGAAGGGTGTACGCGAGGGCGATGGCTTGTAACGTCTTCCCCAATCCCATCTACACATACGCACAAAACACAAACACGCATATACATAGCGTCACAACATCAAGTCAGAGTCGAGGAGCAGATCAGAGACAGTTTGATGATGCGATCGAATTTTCATGCCCGAGCGCTTTGTACTGACCTCATCAGCTAGAATGACCCCTTCATACCCCGGTGACTTGACTCCCATCACACAATCATACATGAATTGTACACCCTCACGCTGGTGTTGTCGCAAACATTTCGCCAGAAAAGGTTCCACAATCATCGCCTTTTCTCCATTCTGTACGACACCTGCTCTGTTGAGCAGAAGCACTGATGGATCGTCCAACATCATCTTGACTTGTGCTGCTGCGTCCATCGTAAACTGGGTGCGATTGATGATTGGTTGCTTGATGAAAAGAGCGGCGCCAACTCGAGATCGTTGCTTGGAGGACTGTGAGTGTGATCCACCGCCACCACTGCTACTGTCGCCACTCTCATCTTTGTTGCCAACACTCTTGCTGGTTAGAGTTGGAGTACTACAGCTTCCAACAAATATTCTGCCACTCTGATACTCACCGGGATCAATCGATGTTCCCAACTCAATCTCCCATGAGCCAATGAGATAGTTGTTGCCCTCAACCATCTTCTCGGACTCGGTCGACCATGATACCAGCTGTGTACTCACCTGCCGTCCACTCATCTCCTGCAGAGTACAGCGGCGACCACTCACAGTCAGGACGCCATCCTCATAGTTCTTATGCTTCTTCATGGATCGTGGTGTGAAATTGACATGATAATAGCGGTCAGGTCGATCAGCAGCTGTGAACGATGAAGTGTGACTATGAGCATGAGTAATGGTGTTGCGAGGCTTGATGCCACTACCACGTAGAGGGGCTGGTAACGCAGTGAGACTGTTGCGTATGGTAGGCTTCTTTGTGGTGAATGCAGGAAGGGATGATGGGGATGGTGGGGGGATGGGCGTGGCAGGTGAAGCGGCTGCAGCGATGGAGGATGAGGATGCAGATGCAGCTGATGCTGAACTCATGGGACGTGTGATGCCAGCGCCAGAACGAGGTGGAGTTGAAGGACGAGTCGCAGCAGTGGAAGAAGCCGCATACTGTTGCTCTTGCCGCGCTTTCTTGAATTGGCGCTTGGCTGCTGACATGCACACCTCGGACACTGCCAAATCCTCATTGTCATCCTCACTGCCACTGCTCTTGCCACTGCCACTGCCGTTCCCATATATTGCTGCACTCCCTATCCCACCTTGCTGTTGCATCTCTCTCATCCTTCTTCTCTCTCGCTTTTGCCTGGTTTCCTCACGCGCCTTGGCGTTTCTTGCCTCAGCCAATGCTCGCTTCTTGGTCATCTCACCCGTCCATCGTGGCAGCTGCAAAGTTGGAGGGACTGGGATGGGTGACACGGACACTGGCACAGATGCTGTTGGTGCTGCTACATTGTCTGGCTCATTCTCTTTTCCAAGTTCATGCTGCTCATGTTCATACTCATGTTCATCGCACATCGATGCATTGTTGAGTATTTGTTGCTTCCTCTCTGCTGCCGCTGCCATCGCTGCCATCTGTTGCTGCTCTCGTTCTGCTTGTCGCGCTCTCAACTCCCGTTGCTTGAGGATGGCTGAACGCATGATGAGGATGGGATGGGAAATAGCGTGGTGCGAAGAAGTCGATTCATATAGAACAACAGACGAGTGAGAGGTATGACAATCGATGACGACTCTCAACTCAGCTCAACTCAACTCTTACTCTCACTTGTGTTGTCTGACTCAGACTCAGCTCAGAGTCAGAGCCAACTTTAGCGCCAGAATCAAACTCGAATGATCACCTCACAGAAGCGTGCAATCGGAGGCCATACAACAAAAGAAGACAACATAACATGAACGCGCAGGCACTGGAAGACATAAAAGCAACACATTACCCCTACTTCAGCACCACGTATTGGCAGATCTCCGTGTTTATCAGCGAATGGTACTTCGAACTTTGCGCCTTTGGTGTCGATTCCTAATTGGCCGTTCGAGCACATCAGCGCCGCTATCTTGTGTATGGTTAACAAACTACGTTTAGAAGGACATGTCCGCCCCACATCGTGGATGAGTGACAGGTGAGTGCTGTGGGGAGAGCACGGGGCGTCGTCAGTCAACACGGTGAATATTCACCGTTGGTGCAGGGTGCGATATCATTGAGCGTGGCTGCTGGTGCAGTGACATGAGCGCCGAAAATCGGGGCAGCTGTGAATGTCGGTTAATATTAGACGCAGAGTTCAAGCTTCACATCAGCACATCGCATCTCATGGTTGGTTGCTTCCTGCCCAATGTTGTGATGCGGCACTGCCAGGTATACGTAGCGTCGCTCCAATCATGGCTGAGTCGGCAATCCTGCCCACGACTTCATTGACCATGAGTGTGGGAGCATGGACAACACTGTGTGGAGTTGAGCTCGTGCCTGGAGGATAAGCACACGCATGATATGAGGACGCTGGTCCGCCATTCGTCTGTGGGTAGACCGGCGCAGATGGGTGTGATGATGATAGAAATTGTCCGCGATCAGCAGCATACGGGTGATGCACATGAAGGTGGCTAGTTGATTGCTGCTGTTGTTGTTGTGCCGTTGGGAGAGTGGCATGGTTGCCCGAAAGAAAGTGTTGATGAGAATGAGGGTCACGGTATGCATCAACAACGGATGCGGGTGCCAACATTGCTGCAGCCGTTGCGGCGTGCGTCATTTGCATGGTGTGCGCGGGATTGAAAGGATCTGCTTGATATTGATGAGAGTAGAAACCATTGTTGGGTGTAGTGACAGCATTGTACGTCATCGGATGGGCTGAATGATGGCACTGCTGCTGGTGAGGATGGTGTTGTTGTGTCATGTTAGCGTGGTATGCTGGGTCCATTGCAGATTGTGATGGCGCTTCATGCTGATCATATTTTTGTGTCAGCTGCATGAATGTTTGTGGAGATGCAGCAACCGGTTGGATCATCGATGCAGCCGATGAGTAGCATGATGTCGACTGTGTAACTGGAGCATCGCGATCGGACGAGTGAGCAGTTGCATTCACCAACAAAGCATGATGCATCGAAGATGTTCCACCATTGGGACCCATGATTGAATGACAAGCGGCCGTGATGACAGAACTTGGTGGCGTGGAAGTCACGTGCTGTTTAGGAGCCAATTGTTGTTTCGCCTCGTTGTGTTCTGCCTCCTTGGCTTCCGCGTGTGGGCGGTGTTATTGTTCCTGCGCTTGTCGTTTCTCCTTCTCCCGGGATTTTCTCGCTGATGCTATGTGCGCAGCCCGCCGCTCCTCATCCGTTGCATACTTCGATCGTTTGGCCTTCGGTGGATGGGAGCGGCCCTCCTGCGCGATTGTCGCGTGATCGCTGCCAGATAGGCTGGGATTGGGAACTTCTGCAGCAGCCGCACCAGCAGGTGTAGACCTCTTGCGACGGCGAGGATGAGATGAGGCAGAGCGTGGCTTCACGTCTCTATCCTCATCTTTCTCACCCTCACCCTCACCCTCATCCATCCAGTCATCGTCATCATCGGAGTCATCATCTGCATCATTTGCACCCTCCATGGCAAAAATTTGTTCGGCTGCATCATCATCGAGTGCATCATTGTCATTCTCATTGCTCTCCTCAGTGATGGAAGTTGAATGCGGTTGTGAAGTATGTTTGTGTTGATGTCTGAAGACCATCAGATCTGATAGAGTTTGCCCCTTTTTAGCATTCTTGAGTTCATCCAATTCCTGTGCACGTTCATTGGTGTACCATTGCAACATTTGTAAGTTGGATGGATCCTTCGATCCTCGTTGATTCTTACGTTGTTCTCGCTTTCGACGTTGGATCTCCTTCGCTTGTGTATCGGCTTGTTGGAGTGCGAGCTCATCGGCTTCGGCATTCACACCTGTCTGATAGGATGCAACATTCGATCCTTCGACGATGGCAACAGTAGTGGCGGCATCAGCAGCACCAGCAGATTCTCCACTCTCCGCATGTAGCATCGCCATATATTGGGATCGTCTCAACACCAATTTACGATCTGGATCAGCACCAATATGAGAAAAGCGAGTAGATGGGAGCTTGCGCGCAGATGTAGTCATGAGTTGTGCAGCCTTGACAGCGCTCATCCATGCTCCATGTATAGTTTGTCCATCCGTCGGGTGTGATCCTTCACCAGCAAAGAAGAGGTTTCCATTCACCGGTCGAAAATAGTCACGAATCATATCAGCACTCGATCCACGCTTGATGAAGGAGTAGGAACCACGCGCATAGGGATCTTCATGCCATCGAGTGACGCGATAGCGCAATGGAGCAGGGACGACATGGCTGCCATACATCTCTTTCAATGTGTCAACGACTTCCTTCACTACTTCTTCATCGTCCTGGCTGAGTCGACGAGAGTATGGTGGTGGAGTTTGTGCGACCAATACATTCTTCACTCCGAATGCATGTAGATTCAAGAACTTGTATCGATGCTCCTCAACCATTCGAAGATAGTGAAAATGTGGTGGCCAGAAGCAGGATGGGAATTGTAACACGACCTTGTTCTCACAGCCCATACCCAGACTCATGATCGCACGATGTTTCCATGCTGGCAAAGGTGGATCAAATTTGATCAGGTCTGATTGGAGTACACCCAACGATGCAGTGGCGAGTACGAATTCCGCTTCCAACGTCGAATGTTGATGTGATCGTTGTAGTTGGCGTGTTTCATCATCATACGATACTTCTTCCATATGTAAACGCACACCAACTCGATCGGAGACGTCATCTTTGTCACGCGGTGTGCCAGAGAAAGGAGCGTAGGAAGCAGCGAATGACGGTGAATCCTCAAGCGGTGCGACGTCAACAGGAGAAGGGACCGGTACCGATGCTGGAGTTGAAGGGGATGTAGCAGCGATAGGAGCATTGGCCGGAACACCAGGGACAGCGTCATTCACAGAGACAGCGTCAGTAGATGGTGGAACGCTGCCATCAGGCGTACTGCCGTTGTGTGCTGTTGAGGTATCATGGCTGGATGAGGCTGCTTCACTCATGGACGGCGCACCATCCAGCATCGCACCTTGAGCCTGAGCATGAGAGCTCTCCATTGTAGATTTCTCTTCAGCTGATGCCGCAGCAACTCGCTTGCTTTCGATATACTCCTCCAACCATCGACGTGGCAGCGTAAACTCACGCGTTGACGAGGGAGACCTGCGACTCTCCTGGCTGTCTGTGGTCGTCGCACTCGACTGATCAGTGCGGAAGATCTTCAGTCCTTCAGCATTGTCTGTCAAGCCCCATTCAATCTTATTGACTTCTGTATTGAGTTTGAATGTGACATTCGGCAGGTGTGCGAGTTCATCTTCTAATGCCTTGACCAATGCCGTATAGCCATGTTGATCCGGTCCAGGGCTGACGACCTTATAATCCCCACCCAACACCCCATGCCAATATGAATCACGCAGGTCTTTCAAACTCAACTCATGCATCTCTGCACAGTAGGCATGTTGTGTGACTTTGATGAGATCAAGCATCTGTTTATCGAGCTCATCCATTTTGGCAGGACGAGGAGCGGCATTGGCATTGGCATTGGGCACGGGCGATGATCCACCATGATTGACTGCAGCAGCAGCAGCCGCTCGCTGCTCTTCTTCACGCTCATCCAGTTGTTCGACGGCCAAGCGGAAGGCGACATCCAAATCAAGATCAGAGTCGATGCTCAGACCAGAGTCAGACGATGATGAAGACCCATCCTCATCATCATCTTCATCGCTATTCTCGTTCATTGCTTCATCATGACTTCCATTCTCCACCGTTGGTGGATTTGCCACGGTGTGATTTGTATCACTAGTATCCATTGGACCAGCATCAGCCGAGGAGGGCGCAATGCTTGAGTCTGTTGGTTCCTGTTTAACTGCAGATTGTGATGCTGGTTCCTCTTGATCCGTTTCCAGTGCCGATCCGGTAACATCATTGGTGTGACACTCCTGCTTGATGGGTGTGCGTGGGGCTCGTTTCTGACGGCTTTCATGCCTTTGCTTTGATCGGCTTGGTCTCTTCTTCGGCGCATGCATGGCTTTCTTCCCCTGTGCATGGAGTAGTTCAGAATAGTCCAACATGAGTTGATCAATGATTTCATATCGATCCCATGCACTCTCAACCTTGGCGCGTCTGATCAACGTCGCATGCCGATGAGCATGGCCGCCGTTTTTTCGAAGATACCATGGTAGATAGAATGCATCATGTGAGTCATACTTCGTGACTAGATGTGTGCGCTTCTGTCGTAGGTACTCATACACGGGATTCAACTCATCGGGATCACAACCATGAATGAAGGCGGCACCAAGATCCACTGGGTAGGTAGGCGCGCTGGCAGGAGGTGGAGAGACGGAGGGGCGAGAGCTGCTTGGTACGACAGGCAGGGAGGCAGGAGTGGCAGGTGTAGATGATGCAGCAACAGACGCGGTCGCTGCTTGGGATGACGCTGCCGCTTTCGCAGCCGCCGCAGCTCTCTTACTCATCAGTGGCTCTGGCTCCGGTAATCTCCATGTGAGAATGCGTCCACCCTTTCGATTCCGTGCTTCAACGATAGTGACATGGAATCCACGCGTAGCAAGCTGATGCGCGGCAACCAATCCTGCCACCCCCGCACCAACGATGGCCACTCGTACCGGAGCCACAGGTCGTGCATACGATTCGACTGATTGATCCATGTGCCAATGCAACTTGTGAAGAATCATGCTGAGGTTGTGCTGTAAGTTCATGATGGCACCCATATTCCGTATATCTGCATACCATGCATCACACATCTTCGCCCAAGCAATCTCGGAATAATCCAATCCTTGAAATCGCTCACATCGCAAATCCTCTTCAGTCAGACCCCATGAAGCAGGATCGTTCGCAGACTCGTCGTCGTCGTCGTCGTCGTCTGCAGAGGCATCTTCAGCGTCATCAACGTGAGAAGAAGATTTCTTTGCAGATGGTTGCTTCGATGCTGCTGCTTTCGTGGCATGTGTCGCCTTCTCCTTCTTCACACTCACCTTCTTCTGCTTCTTCGCTGGTGTTCCAGCTCCATGCTCTTTCTCTTTCTCCTCGTTTTCATCGCGTTCCACGAACCGTAGCGGCAGTTTGGTTTGACGATGACTCGCTCGCCGTGTTGTTGTCGATGGGTCGGCTTTTGCTCCGTCTCCATTGTCGGTGGCGGCATCCTGTTTGGTGGCTCGTCGTTTTCTTGGTTTCTTCATCGCCTCTGCATCCTCCATCTCATCTTCATAACGTCGTGTCTGCTTCCTTCTGCGCAATTTCGCATGTTCTGCGACGGTCAACTGCCCTGCATCCTGTTTTTGCTGTATCTCATCGAGTGATGCCCGCCACTTCTTCTCATCCTCTGCAAGCTTCGCCTGGCGAGCGGCAACTTTGGCGAGATTCTTCTGACGTCCAGCCTCCACTGCTACCTCATCGTCACTCGCATCTCTTCCAATCTTAGGCCGGCGGGGCCGAGATGAGACGCGACGAGCACTACCGCTTTGCTCATCATCGTGATCAGCGGCACCACCACTGGCAGCAATGTCAGAGGCAGCGGCAAGAATGGAACTGGACGTGTTCGCTGCAGACTTGGATTTGCGGCCCCTCCGTTTGGCAGCAGGTGGTGGGGTAGCAGCTGCATCACTCGCTCCTTGTTTCTCATCCTTCTGACTTGTCGCTTTGGGTTTTCGTGCCTTGTCCTTCGTGGTGATTTGACCTTGGCGTAATTCCTTTGACATTGTCTTGTGACATGCTCGGCATAGCAGCACTGACTCATCCTGCAGCAAGCTCGCGACGGACATCATCAATACTCGTGGGGTGGCGTTGGGAGCATGACACCGCGTGCATAAAGGAGAGGAAGACGCGGATGGGCTGATGTCGCGTGATGCCCAGTGTGTGCGCATGGATGACAGCTCATCTGGAGTGGGTGGCGTTGACGTTGGCTGCTGTGTGCCATCAACAGCAGTAGCGTCACCACCGTGCTGATCCGCTCCAGTCGGATTCATCTGCTGCTTGTGTTTGGCTTCCATGATGTTGATCGCTTCTTTACACAATCGTGAGGTAACCGATCGCGTGGCTGAGTTTACACTGTCAACGATGATTCACTTGATCCTGTACGCTGCTCTGTGCTGCTCTCCTCTGTGCAGTGCACGAATGTCTGTTGTCTCTCAACTTCTCTCAAGCTTCAACCTCGTTCAGTTGAGAGCGACTGGTCTGATACACTGCACAACGACGGGTATGAGTGCTAATGAGAGCGTGAGTGAGAGCGATATCAAATGGTATGGTATGGTCGAAGTATGCATATGATATGATATCATCTGACTCAT
>Ga0256777_1000313_pt1 | contig 11112 bp, 4 predicted proteins | sample MC6MC0928MT_FD_186042 | JGI IMG/M metagenome (GOLD analysis project Ga0256777, IMG submission 186042) | Metatranscriptome of enriched soil aggregate microbial communities from Iowa State University, Ames, United States - MC6-MC0928-MT... | ecosystem: Environmental > Terrestrial > Soil >... | reverse complement strand
GCAAGTTTGTGATAATATATGCATGCCAGTGGAAGAAATCTTACAGAAATTCAGGTCACACCTTGTTTAGAAGCATACAAAATTGCTATTGAAGCGTTGTAGGCCTATTTGAGTATGAGATGACAGAGTACCATGCTCTAGCACATGACAGTTTTTCATTGACAAAGCGAGCATGGCGAGGGAAGCTGTTTCGCTCCCGCTCTGGCTACGAACAATCGGATGTTTGACACCAAGGTTGGCTGCGTGATGAAGGCAGCTGCTGTGTGGGGTGGGTCTGGCCCAGTGTCATTCTAGTCCTCTCTCTCGAGTGTGATCGCATGTCCTGGTTGCTTTGCGAGCTCAAGTCGATCTGCTCCTTTCTCACCATGATGTAACTTCAATTCATGTGACTCAATGTGAACTGGCTTGGCATTCGCCGTACGAATACGGACGACCAGCCCGGCGGCAGGATCAGATGATGATGATGAGGAGGAGGAGGAGGAGGAGGAGGAGGAGGAGGAATTGGTGTCCGACGAGGGAGAGCTCGAGCTTGGTGCAACATGCACAGCCGCTCCGCCAGTGCTGCTATTCACCTCGAATTCGATATGATGAATGGATGTATTCTTGGCGTAGAACACATACTGCGCATGACCAGGTGGCAGCCGCAACAGTTTGGTGATGGCTGCAGAGATGAAATCAGCATGACTCACGACGATGAGGTAATCAGGCCTGGATGGATCCTGCGCATAGGCATCAACCTCCTCCCGGATCCATCGAATGGCACGAATCAACCTTTCCTCGAATGCCACTGCATCCTCCGCACCAGTACATGTCGTATGCCACCAACCATCCTCACGAATCTCACTCGCATCATGTGTCTCACTCCAACGCTCAGCAAGCTGCGATCGGCCAAGACCGGGAGAGGCTGTGTTCGTATGCACACCAGTATCGGGATCAGTCGTCGTTGTGTAGCTGCCGCCTTTCTCACATACATCAGCCTTCAATAGTGCACGTGGCAACTTATATGTCTTAATGAGTGGTATGGATGTGAGTATGGCACGCTGCATGGGTGAGGTGACGATACGAACTCGACCTATCGCTGCCAGCTCATCCATGCCAAGCTCGATGAGATGAGGGTGACGGGGTAACAATTCTGCTTGTCGCTCACCGAGCCGACTCAGGTGTGGATCGCATAAACGCTTCTTGTCATAGGCAGCCAGAACTTCCTTTGCAGCCTGTGCATTGTAGGGATTCACTCCCATCTCTTTCGTGATCTCTTCCGCCAACACATTGTTACTACTCTCCGCATGTCGAATGAAGAGTAGGTGACAGAGGTTGGCATTCTTCGCGCGTCGCTTGGTGGCTGCATTGAGGCCCTTACGATCATTGTGAACCACGGTAGGAAGAGCGGCTGTCCGACCAACTGTACTATCTGGATCAGAGGTGTGTGATAACATGATGGCAGTCGCTCGGCTTATGATGAATATATATAACAGATGGGGTTGCAATGAAGGATGAGTGATGTTGCTCGAGACGTGCGAGATTACAAAAGAATCGTAGCGAAAAAGTTGGTCCTAACGAATTTCAAAACCATATGGCTGATCCTAACGAATTTAAAAATCGTATGGACAAGCAGAAAAATCGTTCGAAGCGATTGATTGTATCATTCTTTCCATCCACGCTACAGGTTCGAGGTTGACAATGAACATACAAGCGTTGGATGTTGATATTCGCTGTCGCAATAGCAATAGCAAAAAAGAGTGCAGAGCTTGGTTCTTGGAAAAATGGCAAGCCTTAGGAGGGATTGAATGGGGCGGGTTGTGGGCGGAAGGTGAATGGACAGAATATTGGCTGCATATTGACCTTCTTCAGATGAGGATGCGGCGCCGATGAAATGGCGATCCGAAATGTGGGCAACAACGCTGCTTGTACGATGAAGAATCCAATGAGAGAGAGAGAGAGAGCTTAGAATCCCGGTGACTTGAATGCAATCGATTGAGTCGCCACCCGTTGCTGTCCATAGCCACCCTGTCCACCAATGTGAAGCATGATACCAGTAATGGGATCATACACGGCAGTATGGAATGCACGAGGCATATGAGGTACTTGTGGTGACAGAGCCAACTCACGCCACTTATGTGTAGAGGTGTTGTACGCATACAGCGTGTCCAGCTCCTTCTCACTGTTGACACCGCCATACCAGATGAGTTCATCCTTCACCAGTGTCATGCCACCTGCACCAAATAATTTGAATGCATCTGGGCTGCCACGCTCACGTCCAACAGCAGCAGGGCAGAGGAGGTTTCGCCATGTAGCAGACGGTTCAGAACCAGACAAGGTGGATGGATGCAGCTGGATCTCAGCTGCGACACCCTTACCGGCGAAACGTCGTCGGTTGCCATGGATACCACTCACTCCACCAAACACAACGATCGTATGCCCATAACAGCCAACAACCGGCTGCCAGACTGCACGACTTGTGACATACGAACGTGGAGGGTTAGCTGCGGAGGACGAAGATGAGGAAGACGACGAAGCAGCTGCTGCTGATGGGGAAGATGAGGGTGCCGAAGATGAGGAGGAGGATGCGGCAGCATTGTTCGTGTTGCCACTTGATCGTTTGCTCTTCTTGCCGTGTTTCTCTTGTTCCTTCTTCGTATCCTCCTCCTCGTTGAGACTTCGTACCCATTTGACCTTGGTCCATGTCTTCTCAGCGAATTGATATCTCCACACATCAATCTGAGGCTGGGGTCCTTTACCCGCATAGCGTGCATCAGTACCAATGACATACATCGCCTGGTCAATCAACACTGCGGAATGTCCCGCCATGGGTGGCACATCCTTATCCGGGTCGAATGCATGAGTGACGATGGTGCCAGTGGCAGGAGTGAATTGCAACAAGCTATTCGTCGCTGATTCCGCCTTCGATGATGTACGACCACCAAATAGCCAAACGGAGCCACGGAAGAAGATGGCACTACTCAATGCACGTGGTGATGGCAACTTCGTTTCCAACTGCTTGAGACGTAATGGACGAATGCGTAAATTGATCTCGTAGATAGCATCATGAGGTGTAACATCTTTGGATCCACCCAAGATGTATGCTTTCGAATGCAACTTATCCAATACAGCCAATGGATGTGCATTGAAGATGGGAGGTGCATCCTCGGCCAGTGGTGGTAAGGAATGTGCGAATAGGCCAGCGAAGAGTGGACTGATCGGATTGCCATTGACACGTCCCTCACCTCCACCACCACTCAAGCCCCAGATCTCACCATTGGATAATGCACGATGATACAATTGTACTTCACGAATACGACGAGCCTTTGTCAAGGTTTCATCGAACTTACGATTATCCGTCTGTCCAGCAAACAGTCGCAGTGTCTTGACATACTTGTTTGGTGCCTCATTATTCATGGCGAGTTTGCGAACACGTTCAGCGGAGTTCTTGAGTCCATTGAGACTATGTTGCGATCGTTGTCCATCAATCCACACTTCAAAACGATCACGATTCATATCGACGACAATGATGATACGACTCCATGTATGATCGTGTAAGATCGGATCCTGGCCCATGCGTCGACCTTGGCCCAAGCATCCAACCACCCCACATGGATGGATGAAGAATGCCTTCTGATTCAATGGCTCATTCTTGCCTGGATTCTTGAGTGTATCAAACAATGGTTGATGACGACGCACATCACGATACGGATCAGGCGCATCCTTCGACTCTGGTACGAGTTGTCCCTTGGGCATCATGAGATCGATGACGAGTGTATACGTCTTGAGTGGCTGTTGCTTCTGCAATCCATACCGTTCCATGCCTTGTCTTGGGCCTGGAGCTGGTGCAAGTGGAACATCGAGTTCGAGTGCAGCTGAGCCCTGTAGCTCCAGACATAGCTCTCTTGGATGTTGACCATCGAATTCAATCGCTGCTTCATTCTCACGCTCCAATCTCGCTCGCTCCTCCATCTGCTTGCGACGCTTCTCTGCCGCAGCCTCCTCCATCTGCTTCTCCCATAACTCCCAATCCGATAAGCCACGCATCAACGGTAATTGCCCCAGATCGGATCCTTCTGGTGGAGCGGATAAAGCTGACGATGATGAACTTGAGCCAGATTGGTACATCGGAGCCAGAGGTGGAGCTTGAGGTACGGCTGATGCAGCAACAGGAGGAGGTGCAGGGATCGCCCACGCTGCCATTGGTGGTGGGGGTGGGCCTGGTGGTGCAGGAATGGCTGATGCAGCCATCGGTGGTGGGGGTGGGCCTGGTGGAGCTGGTGCAGCGGCAGCAGGTGGTTGATCCTTCTTCCTTGGTACGAGGCACATCTCACACACCAATGCCATCTCCCGATTCTTATACGTACATGTCGCACAATCCCAGGGGCCTGCTGGCCATTGATGCACACGGAACTCCTCGGGTACATTCGCATCATCATCTTCCTCCGCAGCGTTGTTGCCTGGCCTCTGATGCTGTACAGGTGCTGGTGCAGGTGCAGGTATTGGCTGACCTGCAGCAACTGCCGCAGCTGCCACTCCCCGTCCCTCCTGTCGCCGCTCAGCAACCAGTTCAATGTCTCGTAGCAATGCAGCTCGACCAGCCAATTCTCGCTGCCGTGGATCCAGTGCACGATTGACCGGCATGGGTGGAGCAAGTGGTGCTTGACGCCCAATCACGATTGGTTGACGACGCGCCTGAGGTTGACCAAAGCCAAATCCCGCATCCAATGCTGCCACGAATGGATTGTTGCTCACATCAATCTGATCCAAAACTGGAAGCTTATCGGAAATGGCGAATGGTTTGCCATAGTGGAATGGAACCTTGATACCATTCCATCGAAATGGACCCTTGAAATTGATACGAACACGCTCACCAACACTATGTAGGCCAATGGTTGGAAGCAGTGGCTCATCAATCGGAATATCAGTGAAGGCTGTCCCAAGCTTGACACCATTGACCGTATAGAATATCTCACGCGTACTTCGATCGATACACATACCGACAACGTCACCTGTACTCCACGTGGGGCCATAACGACTGCCGGCACCTTGCTCATGGAACTTGTGACCATCGTCACCATGATAGCCCCAACTATTGCGATCCCAACCAGGCATTCGATTGGGCGCATAGCCAGGGAAGGCCACACCCATACCAATCGTACCACGCTGACCAGAACGAACGATCGTAATCTCCCAGTAATGATAGTTCGTGTTGCCCCATATGGGTAGAGGCATATTCGCCTGGCAATTCTGTGCCGATCCATCATTATTATATGGATACGTGCATTCTAATCCATCCTCACTCAATTTACACCATTGTGCGTTCGTCTCCATTCGCATCAATGATGGATCATGATGGCCATCTTGATTGAATTCATCTTCCTCCTCTGCGGTGGCTCTCGCCTCCGCTTCAGCGACCAAGTTCTCTGGTATTGGTGCGTCAAGCACATCGATGACATCCTCATGAATCGTATCCATACGCCATATCAATCGTTGCTTCTCAACATTCTGATTCGGTGCTGACCCTGCTTTGGATACACCTGGAGGCAGTCGCTGATCTGGTGGGACGGTGTTGAGCACCTGGAATCGATAGAGGGCACGATCGAGGAAGTTGATATCGGGAAGGTTGATCATGAATCCTGCACCACGCATCGACGCCACTACCTTGATACGACGATGTTTCGCATGGAGACTCAAATTGGAATACGTCAGACGATGTTGTTCGAATCCATTGTGGAAGAGGGAGAGGGAAATGCCATTCGGTTGATCCAAATCGACGAGTAAACTGACGACATCTCCAACACGCCATACGAGTGGACGCTGCTGCTGTGCGGAGGTCAATGCACCATTCTCTAGATCGACGCGATAGCCATGATTGGAGAATGCAGGTGCACCGTTGCGATACAGAGCAAGCGGACATGGCCTCGATGCATCATCATCATCATCCATCTCACCAATCAGTGGCACATCTGTTGCCTCGGAGACGATACCCAACAACAATTGTGCACTACTCCAAGGATCCTCGTCATTCGAATCCAACTTTGGTGGTAGTTGGATGATCTTGAATGAGAAGAGATGAGCACCATATGCAACAGCTCGTTTCGCTGCAACATGCACCCACTGCTTATCCGATGCAACCTCATCAGTCGCAGGCAAGATATCACCTTCACTGTCCACACGTTGTAACTCGATTGCATCACCATCGGCATGCTGTAAATGACGGAGGAGTAGGCTGCCGGGTGGAATGGATGGAGAACTGCTACTGCTACTACTGCTGCTGCTTGAAGAGGCGGAAGATTCAGGAGCAGCAGCCGGAACAATCTCATACTCCTTCTTCTCTTCTTCATCCTCCTCCTGTTTGGCAGGTTTATCATCTGCTTTCTCATCCTTCTTCCCTTGCTCCTCTGCAATGACTTTGCCTTGATGAATGATGCATCCTTGATCCTCAATCTTCCATCGTCGAATCTCCTTGGCACCTTCCAAGAGCGCTGCCTTCATCTTTGCATCTTCCTCACGTCTCAATCGTTCCACATCGGAATTCTTTTGTTCATCCTGTTTACACATGCCACATCCGAATCCGAATTCAAACCCACTTGGCAAGTGGCGAATGCCCAGTGGACATTGTGCGGGATCACAGTAGGTTCGTTTCAAGCGCTCCTCTTTCTCCTCCTTCGTCAGTGCATCGTTGCTGGTGATCGCCAACACTTTGTCGCGAATGCCCGCACATTGGTTGTACTCCTCATATCCCTTCAAGTTGACACCACCCGATGTGACGAGCTTTGGCCAGACGCTTCCACTATGGCAGCTGTCGCAGAAGTGCGTCTTGCCAAAACAGAAGAAGGTACTGAAGGTACAACAGAAACGACATTTGAAAATGAGGAAGCTGGAGCCATGTGTTGGACATTCCTCGAATGATTCGACTTTCTGACATCCGCCACATATCAATTCCTCTCTATTGACTTCCTGCTCCGCTGCCGCACCACAGGCACGTGCACCCGCCCAGTAGGGCTCACCACACGTGTAACATTGATAGAACATATAATGATTCATGGCAAAACCCTCAGGATCCTTGTAAAACCTCCCCTCTGGACTCACGATGTCAGTGTGGTCAAGAAGAGCCTCGAATTCCAATCGTTGCAGAGCCATCGCCTTGACTTGGTTCTCCAGGTAGAAGTACGGTCGAACGAGATCCAACAGTAGTGGATGCTGGATGGCGACATTGCACAGAGGACAGCGCGTGAATTCGAAGCTGATATGTGCACTACTCCATTTCGATTCCAAACGTGTACGAACACAAGAGTAATGGAACACATGATGGCATTGCAACACGACAACGGGCGCTTGACCCAGTTCCTCCGTGTAGCAGATCGCACAATCATCTTCGGTCGTATCATGCACCTTGGGATCACGTCCCTCATTGCAATCCGGGTGTAGACAGGGAGGACATTCCAATTCATCGCGCACACCAGCACATGGATGTCCACATGATTTCATCGCCAAACATGCATGGGCGACCTTCTCCTCACACTCAGGACTATTACACACAGTTTGGAATGCCATGCTTGGCGGATTCGCGAGGCGCGTCTTGGAGGTGACAACGGAGGCACAGAAACGACACTTGGGCGCAACGAGATACTCCTCGTATTCCGAGCAGGTCAATCCAGGGTGGAAAGGGAACTTTCGACATTGCTTACAGAAATCCGTGCGACATCCACGACACAAAAATCGAAGATTGAGGAATGCATGCTTCGATGCATCATCCAACTCCTTCTTATCCAACCCAACTAATCCAGCCAACATGCCTTCCGATTTACTACTCCATGTATGATGATCCACTTCCAATGGACAGGAGCACTTGGGACACTTGATGATCTTGGGGTTGGATTCGATGGCCTTCTTCGTTGTCTGCTCCAAGAATGCATCGAATTGCTCGCGCGGTAACAGATCGTACAGGTCACCGATGCTGAAGTGCGATTGCAAGTCGTCGAATTGTTCGGCTGCCAACTTCGATTGGATGGATGCCAACAGACAATCACGACAGGAGCTGATGGTGAATTGTGTGATGGGTGCAACGGGACTCGTCGGGTGTGCATGACCAGCGTCGAACGACTTTGATGCACTTCTCATGGGTGCTTCCACTTGTGTTGGCGCCACATCCAATGCAGCATCCAATGTGTAGATATCGAGAATATCCTTGCTCTTCTGACAATGATGACAGAAGACACGTGTGGTCACTGTATCCGAGTAAACGACGCTGTGGCGAGATAGTGGAGTGGGAGGAAAGATGACAGCCTCAGATGATGCAGGCACGGAGGCAGGCTGCACCGGTGCGCCAATATGAGAACCAAACGCACTCGATGAAGGTGATGCGCCATCCTGCTTCGGTGACAGCACCGTCTCACCCTTCCTACATGTGTTCAGAACGTCGAACCATTCATCAACCAATGCTGTGCACGTGTTCTCTGTGCGGATGTAATACGATTGTGCGTCTGCCTCACTTCCAGCGCCTCCGCCGGCCGCACACTTGCTTCGATCCACCAATTCGATACTCCATGCACCCGCTCTCGAGACTGCACACGTCGCCTCTGTCAACTCGACACTGAATGCCCACTTACTCGCTGATGGGTCAGCCACATTGAAATCACTCGTACGTCGAAGTGCATACAAGATTGGAGGCTTGTTCATGGCCGCATCTGGTCGAGAAATAAACACGAAGTAGTTGCGCCAAACCAATGAAGCCTTGCCTTTCTGTACTGGAGCATCATGATTGCAGTTACTATTCTGTCTCACCATGCTCGTGGTACGTGAAGCAGTCTTGGAGTTAGATGATCCAGCTGCATGCATCGGTGGAGGCAGGTCATCACTCATCCCTTCTGATGCCAATGCAGCGGCAGCGTCCGCATCCAGTACAGTTCCATTCGTTGCACCCGGCACTGAGACGAATGGTCCAGCAATGCTGAGTATGCCTGCTTTCACCGCATTGAATATGATGTGATCACTGGTTGGTTCAAATGCTTGACCGAAGCATGCACGAACGGGTCGTAAGTCCATCGTGGCCATCAGAGCCAAGACGGCATCTTCCACACGCTTCAACCAGACGAATACACTGCCATGTCGCGAACTTCGTGGAATGATACAACGCTTGATGCGATTGGGGAAGTACTTACGTAACAGAATGAACAATCCAGCAGCGGACAGTTCGCCCGGTCCGGATCCCAAACTGAACCACAGATAGCGTGTTGGCTGGTCTTCCTGCAGATCCAACACACGCTGGGTCTTGAGGATGAAAAACATCTTCGCTAATGTTCGTGCGTTGGTGGCGGATGTATTGAGGGTTGACGATGTGTTCCACAGCAGCGATGCGAGGTGGCTGAGTGCTGGATTGAATTGGATGGCATGAGCCGCGAAAGGTAAAGTCATGTTGGCACCATTCGACGATGACGCGCCCGATACTCTACGCTTGGCTGCTTCTGTAGGATTGGTAAGAAAGACATCTTGACCAAGCAGTTGTCTCAATGATACCGCTCTCGTGGTAAGATCAAATGGTTTGATCGATCGTCCCAATTGGCCCAAGCCTTGTACGAGCTTCATGAGATGACCGGATGTCAATGATGCACGCTGCAGCTGGATGCAGACTTCACCATTCTTCACTCCTTCCAATTGAATATTCCTCTCAATCATGACGCCACGCGGAATCTGATCCAGATCTACTTCACAACATCCCAACGTCTCATCCGTACGTAGATAGTCATGATCGAACAGCATCAAGGTGAGATTACGTGAGGATTGTGCCAGTGAGGACAGTGCACTCTTCGTCTTTTTCTTTGAGGAGCGAACCCAACTGAGACTACCACTACTATTCTCACTCAATGCACGAACGCCACTTTGAGGGATGGCCAGAGTGGAGCTCGATCCAGCGCCTGAACCGTCAACCTCTGATGCTGCGGCTCCACCACTCAAATCCAGCCAAAATACGAACGTCTCGTTCCAGACCGGGTTGAGTTTCCTCCTGATGACACTGCTCTTATGACTCTGCTTCCCAACACTCAGGATCGTGTATGGATCGGAAGTTCCATTCCAGTCCACTGCAAGTAGATTCTTGGCTGAGAGGAGTGTCACAACGAGGATGTCGCCATGTTGCAAATCTTGATTGGTTGGGTTACGAACCATGTATGGACGGGAGGAAACGAGTGGGAGGGTGTCAGAGTCAGCGGTAGAGACGGACGCGGAGGAAGATGAGGCTGTGGCAGGTGAGGAAGGTGGTGTGATACGAATGGATGCAATCTGACCAGATACAGACTCAACAGAATCGTCCTCCTTCTTCTCCTCATCGTCACCAGCATGCTCTTCAGAGTCAACTTTTGCGGCGAAGATTTGCACGACGCTCTCCTTGTGAACGTCATATTCAGAAATCGGTTTGTGTTCATCCAATTGTTTTCCAGCATAAATGCATCTCCTGATAGTAATATCTGGTCTCATGGCGGTGATCCGCCTCTGTAGTTCTGCGACGGTGGCATCAGGAGCGAGGTCCAATGGCAGGGTGGTTGAGGCACAGCCACCGAATAATTGAACGTAAATCAACATGATGATAGCGAGGCTGACAGGATGAGGGGTTGATAAAACGCACTCAGCGTTACCTCTACGAAAGAGAAGATTGAGCACAGCAAGTGCGCGCATCCAAAGCAAACGAGCAGCGATGTGAGTGACAACAAAGAATGAGGCAGGTGGATGGATGAGTGTCACAGCGTGCACGCCCCTGGTGCAGACAATCGTGCAAGGCAGCGAGCACTACTACTCATCCTCGTTGCGATGGAGAACACAATAGGGGCGCTCCAGAAGCCATCCGTCGTTCTGGTGACAACGGCATGTGTGCTGAAGTGCGTGATGAAGTGGAGCACGATGGTGTCTGCAGCATCAGTCACTCATGCTCCGCCCTCACTGCCCTTGTGTGACTTTCATGCACTCATTGCTCACATGCCATACTCCTCAACCCATGCCCAATCACATTTCATCTAACCTACTCGTCTACACTTCCGACTTTCCACTTGTGTGTTCGTTTGCGATGTGAATGGGTGGAAGGATCATGCGCAGCTGGGCTGAGCGTATGGGTCTGAGTAACAAGGACTCTCTCTG
>Ga0256777_1000312_pt1 | contig 11148 bp, 1 predicted proteins | sample MC6MC0928MT_FD_186042 | JGI IMG/M metagenome (GOLD analysis project Ga0256777, IMG submission 186042) | Metatranscriptome of enriched soil aggregate microbial communities from Iowa State University, Ames, United States - MC6-MC0928-MT... | ecosystem: Environmental > Terrestrial > Soil >... | reverse complement strand
ACCTCCTTGGTGAATCCATTGGTTGTAATTCTAAGGAATGGCAAGAATCCATATGGTCTTGGTGGTTCTCTCTCAATCAACTCCGCATCACGTGCCAACACCTCTTGTTCCTGCTCGACACGACGATCTTCTTCACTTTCTTGAACGGAGACGGCACCTTTGACGAACTTGGGAGCGCTGAGATCGAGATCGGCATCAATCTCATTCTGCCCATCCACATCCTCCTCCTCCTCTCCATCGTTACCACCAGCTGGAGTGCCAGTCATTGCCCTCGCTGCAGTAGCTGGTCGCGTGCTTGCTTGAGAAGACATCGCACTGGCTCTGCGACTGGTCGCTGTACTGAATCTCATCGCCACATGTGCACCAGGTACGAATTGTGGTCCGGCACGAGACTTCGGTCTGGAGGAGGGACGTTGCTGCTGCTGTTGCTGCGAGGAATCCTGGACGGTGGGGAGTGGGAAGGATGAGGAGAATGCATCGGTGTCACCAGTGGAAGATGCATCACCATCACCATCACCAGTACTGGGAGGAGAGGCGATTGGAGCAAATGGATCCACGACAGCTTGATGCGATGGAGCATCATTGACATATTTAGCTTCGAGACGGTCAGTGGCAGCAGCGGAGGCAACAGACGAAGAGTGTCGACGAGGTTGCTCATACTCTTTCCGCTCTTCATCTTCGTCGTCCTCGTCCTCCTCTGCTTCATCCGGCAATGCACGATCATGCAGGTCTTGTTGCTGTCTGCTTTCGATGCCACCACTGCTACGGTGACTGTGACTTGCACTTGCACGTCCACTTCCATCAGCTCGATCCTCAAGCAGAGGACGACGAGCAGCCGATGAGGATGATGCGGATGCAGATGCTGATGCAGAGGTACGACGATTGTGAGATGGATCAACATCCGCCTGCTGCTGTTGCTCCATGTTCATTCGGATTCTTCTGCGACTAGAAGTGGATGAATATGTTGCTGCTGGCTCCTCCACTCGTCGCAGATCACTATTCCTGCTCAACCTTCCACCGCTGCGACTATGACTACGCCGATTTGCTGAGCCTGGTTCATCTGGATCAGGAGGAGCAACTTGCATGGGTGGTGAAGGAGGGTGTGGAGGTGGAGAATTGTCATACTCATCATAGCCTTGCTCATCTTCTTCCTCTTCCTCTTCCTGCCCGTGACTCTGTCCCTGCTCCTCGTCATACTCTCCTCCATCCCATTGGCCACCCTGCTGCTGATCATCCTCATCATAGTATTCTTGATTGTCCTCAACCCACTGTTGTTGTTGTTCATCGTATCCGTATTCCTCTTCGGCATGTTGTCCAACCTTATGTCCAAATCTTGTCAATCCTTTTACTCCCGTGAATCGTTCTTTGAATTTGCGTTTCATCTCTTCGAGCTCGGCCTCCTTCCTACGCGCTGCCTGCTCCACCGCCCAGATGATCTCGCTCACATGATGGGGCAGGTGCTGGGAACTGCCGTCATGCTTGTGTAGCTTGCGCATCAGACGAGTGAACGTCCAGGATAAATCTGCCTTCATCGTTTTCACCTGTTGTTGATTGAATGGAATGGGCGTGTAATCCGGTGGTTGGAGCACTCGTGTGTATTGCAGCAGGACCTCGCCACGTTTGAGCTTGGAGTCAGCTGGCAAGGTACCGACACTTGACAGACGAAGGAAGGACATGGTAGATGATGCGATATGGATGACAGAAGTGGAGACTGAGGACGGAGGAAGCAGGGAGGAGTTTCAATTGCTTGGAGGAAAACAGTACGATGGAGGACGAATGAATGAGGATCACTCTGAGCCAGACTCCACTTTGTGACAAGCACGTCAGACCAGCAGGTTCAGTTCCACGCTGCGGCTGCAAACAAGTGTCCCACAGGATCGCCTTTCACTGGGGTTGTTGTCAGATGCAGTTATTGCATGCATATGTGGAGCAGCGAGCGTTGAGTGTGAACAGGCATGCACTGCAAAAAAAAACTCGGTGCGGTGTCGATTCGACGGGGGCCCCACAGTCAAAGCACGTGCACGCAGTTTGAGAACGAAACGACCAAAAGGAGCAGACGCAGACGCACGGAGCACACACTCTCACTCATTCACATTCCGTATCCAAACATTCAACACTCAGACCTCACCTCACTCACATTGCTCATACCCCAACACAAGTATGAGTGAGGGTAGTGGTGTTGGAGCAAGGGTTGGTGGTGGTGCGTCTCCATCATTGATGCCTCCCTCAGCGCTGGCAGGCGGTGCTGGCAGTCGAGGAGGGAGTCGGAGTGGCAGTGCACGATCAGTACGGATACAGACAGATCAAGACAAAGACAAACAAGAGAATGCCACACAACATGTCATCGAACGGCGCACACCATCGACAGCTCATGCAGCATCATCCTCCACCGCACTCATATCCAGCAGCAGTAACCACTCGTCCACTTCCAATTTCCACGCCCACACCGCCTCCTCCGACTTCCCCTCTCGCTCCCGTCCTCCCATCCGTCCATCCGCTCGCATGGTCCGACGATTGGAGAGTGTACATGCAGCATTAACCGTCGCAGCCAAGGCCTCCAGTCATGATGTTGTCACCGCGGGTCTCATCCAAGCAGCCATGAGATTGGATGATGCATCGCCTGGAGCGAGTGGCCGTGCATCGTCGAATACCAGCGCACGAGGACATGCATCCGATGCTATCGTCGAGGGCAAAAAGCCAAAGGCTCTGGTTCCTGCATCATTGACGAAGGAGCTACTTGCAAGAAGAGCAGAACAACTGAGAAGAGATGATGAGGAGCGCACAGAGAGATTGGATCCATTATCCAATCTTCCAGGCTGGCGTCGTATGCGTGCCGAACAGATGTTGAGAGGAATGGGTGGAGATGGGAAGCATGGCTCAGGCGGTGGAGGAACCACTGCAGTGCTTTCACTTGCCCTCCCCGTCCGTTCATCCAATCCTTCCACTCGAGTCGGTTCAGCCATGACTTCAGCGAAGGGCGGCGGCACAAGCAGCGGAAGTCGAACTGGAGGCCACTCGGCATTGGATCCACCCCCATTGTCACTCATGCTCAAAAGACAAGAGATGGTTCGTTCGAAGTTGTTCCAACAATGGGAAGAGATGGGCCGGGAATTAGAACGAGCACAGAAGGAGATCATACAACGCACTGGAGGGTCTCAGATGGGGGCTGTTGCTACAGCAACGTCGGTTTCGGATGGCAGTGTCACAGCTGCTGCAACGAGACGCGACATTGCTGCAATGAATCCAATGGACGAAGAAGAGAAGACATCATCGTCCGGCTTATCCTCTCCAAGCACGCACCCTCATACCCAAGGTCCACTCACCCATCATGCCTCCTCCTCCTCGGCTGATGCTCGTAGCCGCGCACAAACTCGACCATCTTCATCCACGACGCCTCGAGCATCTTCAGGAGCATCGGCTCCAACTGCTGGTGGTGCAGGATTGCACGTCAAGGTTGATCATGCGAATAGTGGCGCACAACAAGGAGCAGCTGCTTCCACGACGACTTCACCTCACAACAATCGCTCACGCTCCTCTTCCGCTGGTACCGCTGGTACCGCTGCTGGTGCTGGTGCCAGAGGTGGACTCAGCTCCTCAGTCCTCGCACAACGGATCGCGGCAGTTCGTGCGGAATGGACAAGACATTTCCCACCGATCCTACGCAATCGCGATGAGGAAGAGCGCAATGATCATGGATTACTCGGAGCGTCTCGCAAGAAGAAAGCAGTGAATGGCAGGGGTCGTACCAGTGGCTCAGTGACACCCGCAGCGACCACGACAATCATCGCAGAGAATCCAGTGTTGATTCCGGTTGTTGAACGGAAGCTCATGGACCTTTCCAAGACGTTACCACAGATGTTACGAGAGTTGGAGCTGAGTGAAGTCGCCAGCTCGGTGGCATCGAGTCATATGAATAGTGCCACAACTGCAGGGAGGGATGCGGCTTCGACTGCAGCTACAACTGCTGCAGCAGGAGTCTTGGTGTCAGACAACAATGTACAAACAGGTGCGGGAACATTGTTGACATCAAGTGACATGGCTGGTGTCCTCGAAGAAGAATCTTCCTCATCTTCATCGGACTCGGATGGTTGGAGCAGCGATGAGGAACTCGAAGAAGATGACGATGTCGAGGAAAACGAGGCGGAAGAGAACTTGCCCAACCCCGCCACCGCCACCGCTTCAAGCAACAAGTCTCCAACCAAGAAAGACAAAGAAACACCTCCCACCAAGAAGATGAAGTTAAAACAGCTCACAACAACAACAGCAGCTGGAAATGCTTCTTCATCTACTGCACTCGTCACCTCCTCTAAGACAGCTCGTACTGCACGTACTTCACGAGCTTTGCTTCCCATTTCCAAGCCCGCCCCTCCACCTCTCTCTCCTCGTTCCGCCTACAATGAAGTCCAAAGTCGTACCCTTCGTCACTTGGTCTCTCTACTGATGCAATTGGATGCGTCCGCACTTCAAGCGATTCGAGCCGAGTTTCAACTGGTGCGAAATGGCACCCCTTCGTCTGGTGCACGCGGCGCACGAACATCCACGGGGAGTCGTGGATTACTGCTGTATGATTTCGTGTTGTACACGTGTACCCACCTACTTCAATGTGAGGTCACCAAGGAAGATGTGAGCTCACTCGTCGAAATGTTTCGAGAAATTGATGTCAATGGAGATGCCGTCATGGAATGGGATGAATTCACGGGTCATCTGGTTCAATTGGCCAGTACCTACGGTCGAGATCGTCATCGTGAGGCGCTTCCCCATTTCATCCCCGTGCCTCCCGGTGGTGGATCCGGCGAAGATTCCGAACTGCATTCACGACCCTGTGAGATGGCCAGATGGTTCGGTGGAGGGTTGGGCGGACCAACTTGGGGACTGAACAAGCTGGTGCTCATTGAGCGCAATAGTCGCCTGATGAAGATCTATACACACGACTTGAATTGTATCCAAACATTGCGATGTCGTTCGACGATCTTGGCATTGGAGTACATTCCAACACGATCTCAAATCGTCGTCAGTTGTGCGGATCGAACATTGCAATTTTGGTCGTGGCGAAGCAGACAGGGATCCAATAGCAACAGTGGATCTCCGTCCACTTCGTCCCCATCATCATTTTCATCATCATCCAGCAGCTGGCATCTGGATAGTTCATGGAGATTATCAACATCGCAGACGAGCTTGGCTTATGCAGGTCGTGCGTTGGTGACAGATGACGTGAGTGATTGTTTCGATGTGGGTTCCATCCATACGGATGATACCTCTGGGGTCGATGCGAGTGCGACATCAGGCTCAGGAAGTGGACAAGGTGGTCGAGGTGATGCTGCAATGCGTCGTGCCGCCGCTGCCCAGAACGGTCCAGGCGGAGTTGGCAACAAGTCTCAATCCGGTGTGGGCTCGACGCCCCATTTCAATTTCAACGTCTTGCTCTCCGGTGATACCACGGGTCGTATCTCGGCGTGGCACTTGGATCGAGGTGAGGAGCTGTGGAGGATGGAGGGGGCACATGCGGACTGTATCATGGAGATCAAATTGTTGAGAGTGGATTTGAACATCTTGCGTGGAAACGCGTCCAGCAAGTCCAAATCTAAATCATCAGCATCGTCGTCGTCGAAGGGAGGAAAGGGCTCAGGTGGAAAGAGTGGTGGAGTCGATGATGGCATGCCGTCATCTTCTTCGTCCCCATCCATTCGTGTGTTGATGGTAACCGCCGGTTTGGATAACGTGCTCAAAGTATGGGAAGCACCCGGATGTGGCAACAATCGAAGTTTCTCTTCTTCTTCCTCGTCGGTGAGTGGGAGCTCCTCTTCAGGATCTGGGTCTGGATCAGGGTCTGGATCTGGTGCCCTTGGAGCGTCTTCGTCGGCGGGGTATCAGAATGATGAATCGATCGGATCGGGAGAACCACGACGCATCAAGGATGAGCCCCTGACCATGTTGAAGGCACACACGAAAGCTCCATTGTACATCGCATTCCATCGACATTTAGGCATGTTGATCACGGGGGGATTGGACAAGTTTGCGGCAGTGTGGTCAGGGAATGCTCTGTTGGATGGGTCACAGCCTCTGTGGAAGCTGCCCACACAAACACCGATGAGTCATGTCATTGGGATTGAGATCATGCGAGATGGTATGGCGGGAAGTGCGGCGAATGTTGGAGTGACTGGTGCAGGCGCAAGTGCTCTCCAGGGAATTGGTAGCGGCAGCACTGTTGCATCCGGAAGTATGTCCTCGTGTGAAGTGGTCATCGGTGATTCCGGTGGGGGCTTCGGTGTCTGGTCATTGCGAACTGGACAATGTCTTCAAAGCTTACGTACACCACGTCATGCACTTCGCAGTAGTATGGGACCACTGGGCCAGGGTGAGTCATCGACCTCATTAGGTGTGGCCCCATCGAAAGGTATGCCTTCGGGTGCATCCGATGGCGGACGAGGCTCCTCATTCTCTGGAGCACATTCCACACACGTATCTCGATCCTCCACGCCATCCATCAATGGCATGTGTCTGATACCCGCTGCAGGGCTGCTCATCGCCGCTGGACCCAAGCTGTTTGCATTCAGACGTACAACCGGAGTCGCAAGTGATCGTGCAGACGATGACCCATTGGTGTTCGTGTCCTATGCACCAGAGCAATTACAATTGGTCACTGGTGCATCCCAGGCAGTCAAACTCTGGAATGCCCTGAATGGTGGCATGATTCGTGAGGAGAAGTCCTTCCTCAAATCAGCATGTATGGGATTCAGTGCGGCGAGTTTGAGAAGCTCCGGTGTCATGGTGTCGCTCCCACACTCCTCCAATGGGTCGACTCCAACGAGTCCCTCAAGTCGCATGGCGCAACTCAGTCAGCAGATTGGGGTATCAGGTGATGCAACCATCACAGCGATGTGTATGGATGATCGTCATCGGCGTGCATATATCGGTCTAAGTAATGGGATCGTGTTGAGTCTCAACTTACATACTGGAGGCATCCTTGGAAAATTGTTGATATCGGCCCCGGCATCATTGTCCAATGGTCGAAATGGCAACAAGAATGGTGGCACCGGCGGAAGTGGCAGCAACAATGGTTCCATCGAAGTGACTACGTTATGTTATCACGCTGTTCACAAGTTGCTTCTAGCTGGATGCTCCGATGGATCTCTGGTATGGATGGATGATCTGTTGAGCAGTGTCGTTCGTCGCAGTATGCGCGGTCTTCAAAGTCGTTCATTGATTGGTGTGGTGGTGGATACCGAGTGGCGCCAGATTGCCTCAGCAAGCATGGATGGATCCATCGTGCTCTTCGATGATCGCCAGGGTCAAGTCCTGGTGAAATGGATGATCCAATCCATTCCAACTGCAATCACCTTCCTCAACCCCTACCCACTGCTGGCAGTCTCCGATGAAATGGGTGGAGTGACCTTCTTCGATATCCACCCACCGTTCGAGAAGAGCCATTGGATGCAGTTGGAGAGATTTAATGTCGTGCCACAGATTCCGAATACACGACCTGCTGGCGCGGCGGCCAATGTTGATTCTGCCACCACGAAGAATAAGCCTGTTAGCACCACAGCGACGACATTACATTCACTCCCTTCATTTGCTGCTTCAACATCACGATCCGATTCCTCTCCCGCATCTTCCCGTCCCCATTCTCAGCGCTCCATGCCTCCACCACCACTTGTTTCACGAAGCACCTCTTCAGCGTCAAGCACCTCGCTCGAAGCTGAAGCGGAAGAGTATCCAGCGATCTTATCGATGCATTTCAATTCGACACTGAGATGGCTGGTGATGAGTGATGAAGCCGGATGGATCAAGGTGGTCCCACTCGGCTCCCAGCTGCTCAAACACTTCCATACGAAAGATGAAGTCGATGCCATCGTTTCCATGCAAAGATGCCACTCGATGAACATGGAACAACCAAATACGAGTGCTGCGAGTGTATCTGCTGCTGTACTCTTGGCCCGATGCTTCCAGCCTCTTCCAACAAACGAAGAAGGTGCAACAACCGTTGTGCGCAATGGATGGACACAACCACCTACACGAGCTCAACCGCTGACTCCTCCACCCATTCCTCAACCCACAACGAACACGACCACCACTCATGCTACTACACCCAATGATCCGCGTGCACACCCACATCCACAACCGCAACAGCAGCGTCAACGACGAAGGTCAGGCATTGGTCTCAATCGACAACTCACTCGAATGCCGACAATGAGCAGCAACGCTTCCGCGACTTCAACGACAACTTCAACTTCAACAACAGCTGCAACAAGCAACACAGCTGCAGCTGCCGCTGCCGCTGCTGTTGAGAATGCTACGAGTGGTGGAAGTACGGCAGCCAGTTCCGCTCAACCGACACCACAACAAAGTGCCCGCCGTGGCTCGACTGCCGATGCTGGTCCTGGTGCGTCTGTGGATCGTGTCCAACCATCTCAACCGATGCGTGTACAAACGAACGCATCTGTTGCCCATCCAATGTCCGCTCTCACTTCACCGACTGGTGCATCGTCTTCATCGTTGTCACCCATTGGTGGCTCATCCTTGCTGTCGACCTCAGGGGCTGCTGCTCCTACATCTTCCTCATCCACTGTTTCACCCTCCTCAGCGTTGCCTCCCGTCTCATCCATCTCTCACTTCCCTCCCCCACCGACACGCGACTCTCTCGCCAATCCTCAAGTGTTGAAGAGTTGGTCCAGTGTCGAGATCGATGCCGCCCGGAAACTGATCCGTCCCTCACTGTCCATCCATGCCCATCAAGATAGTGCACTGGGATGCTTCGTCATTTTGGATACACTCCATGCACCAACCTTGGTGAGTTGGAGCTTCGATGGAAGTGTGCAATTGTGGAATGGAGTCAATGGAGAGAGGATCGGAGGATTGATGCAAGGTCATTTAGATGATTCCAACACCAATAAACTTGATGTCGCTGCAGATGAGACTGGACCATCCAACTCACCTACTGCTGCGGGTGGCAACAAGAAGAAGAAAGGTGCAGCACCATCCGCCGTCCCCGATCTCGATTCTCCTTCTGCAGCCAGTGCTCATCCATCTCGTTCCACTCGACGGTTGGAGAGTTGGGAATTCCAACCGGATCTCTCACTGCATCGGCTTCGAGAAACAGCGTTCTATGCGACGGCATTCAATGTGGCGGAGAGTCCACACTCTTGGTCTGATGGGGAAGAGGAAGAGGAGGACGAGGCGACTGAGCAGAAGTTCGCTGCGGAGGGCTATCGTCACGCAGAAGAAGAGGAATCATCATCAGTTCGTGTGGCTGTTGCAGTGGAGGACGTGGATGGACGAAGATCGTCTCCTCTGCCGATGCTGATGCCAGGAACACTCAACATGGATTCGTTGCAGCATCCCGCGGCCTCACAAGTCGAATCGGGAAGATCGACTCCAGATGCTGCAGAGAAGGAGGAAACCAATGGAGCCGCCGACGAAGAAGAAGAGGCTCAAGCAGATGATGAAGTGCGCTCAGTTGTATTCAATCTGGATGGATCAGCGCCCGCAACATCGAAGGATCGCAAGGTCGGTGCCAACAACAAGAAGAAGAAGGCCAACTACAGGAAAGGTGATACATTCCTCACCGATTTGGATGCGACAGCCACTCCAAACTTATCCGGTGCGGAATCTGCTGGTGAAGAAACCGAACAAGAACAGGAGAAGGAACAGGCCCAGGCACAGGCGCAAGGCGGTACGGCCACCCAGAAAGGTCGTGCGCGATCGAGGCAGCCGAACAAGAAACTGAAGCACCATGCTCAACTCGCTACACCTTCCTCATCGAGGCATCTCACCGTACCTGGTCGAAGTTCACCCGAAGCGAAGCAAATCGACCAGCCAACATCTTCCACCACCGGCAGCAGCAGTAGCTACTCTGCATCGAACTCTCCACTGTCCACACCGAAACAACGTCGTCCAATGGTCACTTCGCAATCACAGCCCGTTCTTCCTGATGTCATCCATTCCACTCCATCAGGGCGCTCATCTCCTGCACTTGCACGGGCTGACAGTAACAGCAGCCAACAATCACAGTTGGCAAGTCGTATCATGGCTTCATCTTCCTCCTCACCGTTCCTCACTCCTGCTCCTACATCAAACAATACCGCGCCCATCGCCACGCCTCAGCGTACCCCACTGTGGCGTACACTGCCCGGTGCGATCCATGTCGTTCATAATCGTCCAGTACATACTGCATCATCACCTTCACCAGCTCCGACACCGGGCCCGAAGTTGTTGGACCATTCAACTTCCGCTGGCGCACTCATCTCATCCACTTCCATGACACAACTTGGACCAGCTTCAACAATGAATGGAGTGGAAGAGGAGAAACAAGCACCGCTGTTCCCACCGATCGGCACGCTCTCTTCATCCATGTCCATGCCCGTGTTGAACCTGCATGCAGATGGACATGGTCAATCCCTCGCTGCGGCAGTTGCCGCAGCCGCCACTGGTCCCTCCGCCTCCTCCCCTCAGCACCATCTCACAGGCAGTTCCGCCACCCCCTTGTTCGAGCTGCGCACCACGGTCCGTCCAGCTAGTTCCCGACTGAAAGGTGAGCCGAAATTGACCCAATCAAAACTGCGTGAAGATGACGAACAAGAACGACAAGAACGCAAAAAGATGCGTGAAGAAGCACGCAAGGAGAAAGCGAAGAAGTATGCAGAGGCTGCAGCAGCAAGGAAAGCGAAACAAGCGCTTAGACGCAAGCCTGGTGAGCATGATACAGGTGATGGAAGCCTGGTCATTCAGCATAGCCTCCATCTGCCTCATGCATCCGCTCCACTGTCTGCTGCCCAAGCTGCTCTGGCCTCTGCGTTAGGTAGTCGATTGAGTGAGGCCAATGCAGTGGCACACGCACTGGCGGATAGTCAACCTCCACATCTCGACCTCAAACGCTTGGAAAGAAGACGGAGAGCACAAGCAGAGGAGATGCTCGAATAAGGGATGACACAGCAGCACCAGCATGGCTGAAGAGCTCTACCCGCACAGCAACTCCGTAGAGCACTACGCCCCCGACGTGTCGCCTTTTGCCATCACTTCCCCTTGGTGCTCATGACTATGAAGTACATTGTGTTACTTGTTTTCTGTAGCTCAAATCTTAATACAACGCCGGAATTCTTGATGGACATGATGATTTGACTTTTTCGACTATACGATTTTGCGCTTGCTGGT
>Ga0256777_1000296_pt1 | contig 11404 bp, 3 predicted proteins | sample MC6MC0928MT_FD_186042 | JGI IMG/M metagenome (GOLD analysis project Ga0256777, IMG submission 186042) | Metatranscriptome of enriched soil aggregate microbial communities from Iowa State University, Ames, United States - MC6-MC0928-MT... | ecosystem: Environmental > Terrestrial > Soil >... | reverse complement strand
TACTGCCACATAAACCAGTGTCGAGGTCGGCGCTCAGACTGGCTGACTGTGCGCGATGCATGGGCACACGTTGGAGCGCCTGATCTTTCGACCTCCATTGTATCATCGCCCAGTTACATAGTTCCTATCCCACTGGTTGGCTGGTATCTGGATTTCTTTCAATCGGATTGTTCAGTCTCGGGGCTCCACTGCTCCGATGACTGGGGAGGCTCGCGCTCATGCTCCGAATACGTTTCACTTTGTCATCTTTCTATCATTCCACTTTCGACCACCATCTTTATATTCCAGACTGTGGCATTCCCGACATCGCGTTTTTCGTTGTTTTTTTGCTCTCCTGTCTGTCTCGGAGCTGACGCGTGTCGTCCGAGGTGTGTGGAGTGGCGTTTGAGCGCGTGAGGCATGTTTGTGCGTCTCGAAGTGTCCTCTCTGACTGTGATGAAAGAGCAGGAGTGGAGTGATGGAGCGGCGGCACGAGTCGAGCCATTTGGGCAAGCATGCACCGCAGCACGGTGCTCAATGAACCCGATGCAAAAAAACACGTCAACGTACGAATGAACCAACAACACCGTGCACACCACGATCGACCCAACGCTGCAGCGCAAGCCCCAACGCAGCTCACGATTCACCACCACACCACACCCACACACACTCTCCCTCCCTACACATACCATTGTATCATAAGCATTCGAAGTGTATGGTGTTGGCGTGAGTAGTGCTGGCCTCACATCCCCCTTCTCCTTCTCCTCCTCCTCTTCCTCCTCCTCAATCCCAGCCGGTCCGCCATCACACCAACGGCAACTCGCCGTACGCAAACATGGACCCCATCGCTGCCTCCCACACTCCCATGCCATCCCCCATCGATGATGATGTTGTCATCTTATCTCATCTGTGGCGTTCTGTATTGAGCCTTCCCCCGTCTCATCCCTTGCCCCCCGCCTCTGACTTCTTCTCCCTCGGTGGTGATTCCCTCTCCGCTCAGCAGCTCCTCTATGAACTACAGGCGAGAGGCGCGCATGCATCGCTCACCGCACAACACATATACGAACATGGAAGCCTCGAACAGATGAGCCATATGTGGCGACAGAGTAAGCAGAAGCAAAGTCAAGAAAAGGCCACTCGACAACAACATGTGAGTACGAGTAGCGGCAGTCAGCTGAGTGTGAGCATCGATCATTCCTCCCATTCAGCCGCGCCATCCAGCGCCACTCCAAACTCTCCTCCTTCCTCCTACACCGAACCACGCTCACACACAACATCACCATCCCCCGTATCATCGTCACGCGCCATCATGAACGAATTGTTTGGCCCACAACATCAACAGCAGCAACATGCACGCACGACGATTACTCAGACCACTCCTACTCATCGTACTGGCCTCAGCATCACACTCAATACCATCGATCATCATTCCAGCGGCAGTGGTCCACCATCGGCAGTATCATCCCCACCGATGTTAAGCAGTGTTCCCCCACCTCTCCATCCCGCTGCACCCTCTGCTACCCGCAGCCCGGTCACCGGACCACTCACTGTGAAACCTCGTCGGAAGCATGCAGCAGCAGCGGCAGCAGCGATGAGATCAGATGACGAAGAGTCAGGCGGTGAGCCAACTTCCCTTTCATCGTCATCCTCCAGCCGTTCAAACTCCCCAACCACAGCATTGAGCAGTGGCCCATTGAGCTATTCACAGGAGCGCATCTTCTTCATGGAGCAACTATTCGGGCCAGCTGGCTCCATGCAAGCATCAAGCGGCCTTCCATTCACCTCGTTTCATATCTCACGTCTGTTCCGTTGCGTTGGTGAGTTGGATCTTGCAGCCTTACAGCAGAGTTTGGCCTATCTCATCAATCGTCATGAACAGCTGCGAACACGATTCAGCACGGACTCCAATACGGGCCGACCCATCCAACAAGTCATCCCAACCGAGCAAGCTACCATCAATATCAGCTTCACCAGTCTCGCGGCAAAAATTCGACACATGCAATCAGATGCAGGGAACAATCAGAATGATGGTGCAAGCATGGAGCAGCATGAGAGTGCAGCAATGCTTGCATGGTCATCTGAGTTGGATCGTCAACCATTCGTACTGGACCGTGCTCCACTCATGCGCTGCCATGTTGCCGCATTAGCATCACCACGTCGTTATGCCATCTTCCTCATGTTCCATCATCTCATATTGGATGGTTGGAGTATGGGTACGGTATTACACGAGCTTGGTGTGGTCTATCAATTTTTCCACTCCAATCCCGCTGGCACCGTCCCTCCCTCTCTGCTACCCGCCCTACCTGATTGGAACTATCTGGACTTCGCTGAGTGGCATCGTGACTTGTGCAATCCCTCGAATCCTCATCCAACCATCGCACGCCAATTGGATTATTGGAAGGAGTATTTACGTGGTTATGAGACATTGAATCTGACGCTCGACTTCCCACGTTCAGCCAATGGACCATCAGGATGGGGGGGAGATGTCGTGAGAACACGCATCGATGCAAAATTGCATCAGGCTATCAAGCAGATGTGCAAGCAGGCACGAGTGTCGTTGTTCTCACTATTGATGAGTACGATGCAGCTGTTGCTTAGCAAGTATACCCAACAGAATGATGTCGTCGTTGGCAGTTCGGCCGGTGGGCGTCACTATCCCCAATCTCGTTCCATTGTTGGCTGCTTCATCAATCCATTCGCTTGTCGTACCATCTTCCGTGATCAAGATCGTACGACCTTCATGCAGCTGTTGCAACAGGTTCATTCGCGGTCACTTCAGAGTTTGGCCAATCAGGATGTTCCATTCGATCAAGTGGTCGCTGCAGTGGAGGCACAGGAGACGGCAAAGATCATGGAACTCGCAAAGTCACCTGAGGCAGCCACACATCCACAACCACCAACCAACTCTCCCAATACTGCTACATCCGGCCCGATGGTATCTTCATCATGTGCGACTTCACCATGTGCCAGCCCAACTGGCAGCCTGACTCCCATTGCAGCTCCCTTCTCATCACCCAGCCCCACTCCCTCACCAACCAGCAGCGCTGCACCACTCGACCTCAGCAAGAGTCCCATCTTCCAAGTCATGCTCGTCTTACAGAATCAGAACACGCGCAAGGCCGGCCTGATGGATTATGGCGATGATGTACAGGTGCAGCTGCAACAACATAAGATTCAAACAAACAAGATGGATCTGACCTTGGTGGCGGAGGAGAGTCGGAAAGGGATGGAGAGTGGAGGCGGTGATGTGTCAGATGATGGCATCGATCTGAGCTTCGAGTACAACACAGCTCTCTTCCTTCCGCAGAGCATCGAACGTCTGTGCAAACTCTTCTGCGCTCTCTTGCAACAGGTCGTTTCCAACGCCTCACTCCCACTCAGTGAGTACACGCTGTTGTCCGATGCGGAGCGGCATCAATTGGTGGTTGAATTCAACTCCAATCATCGTCCTGAATTCCTCCACACCGATACGACCTTACATGCACTGTTCGATCAACAGGTGTCACGCACACCCAACTTGCCCGCGGTCAGACTCGATGATCGGAAATATTCCTACACCAAACTCCAACAGGTGGCCAACCAAGCTGCACATCTCATTCGAATCATCTATGAGCAACATCATCAACAGACACAACAGTTGAATGCACACATGGCAGCATCTATGAATGGTATGGATGTCGCTGCTGCAGCTGCCTACTCCTCCGTTCCCCCAGTGTCGTTGCGGCCCGATGATCTGATCGCCATCTGTATGTCTCCCTGCTTGGAGATGTTCGCCTTCATCCTTGGCGTTCTCAAGTCAGGCTGCGCGTACGTACCATTGGATCCAAACTACCCAATCGAGCGCATCCAATACATGTTGGAGGATTCTGGTGCGAAGATGCTCATCACCACGCAGGAGATGCTCAATAATCTCACCAAACCAACCAATCAGCCGCAATCGAATGCAGCAATGGCGCAGGCAACAAACTCGAATATAGCAGCATCTCCATCATCCAGTGGTAGCAAGCTCGATATTCCCATCATCATTGCCGAGGATGATTGGGCTGAATTGCGTGAGCAGCCCGTTCATTGCCCGCCGTCTGCCGCTGGTCCCAACAACCTGGCGTACGTCATCTATACATCCGGCTCGACTGGTCTACCAAAGGGAGTCATGGTCGAGCATGCTAACATCTGCAACACCGCGCGCTACATCTACCCTGGCATGGATGCCGGTACGTGCATCTTGCAGTTTGCCTCGCAGAGCTTCGATGCAGCGGTGGCTGAGTGGAGCAGTGCATTCGTCCATGGTGCCTGTCTCTGTCTGACACGTGGTAAAGAGGAGAAGATTGGCCAAGGCTTTGTGGATACCATACAGAAGTATGGCATCAATATTGCCGTCGTCTCTCCTTCAGTGTTGGCATCCATCCCACCAGTCCCATTGCCATCCGTTCAATATTTCGTCGTTGCAGGTGAGGCGAACACAGAAGCGGTTCTCAAGGCATGGAGACCATTCGTCCCATTAGAGAACGGCTATGGCCCAACAGAGACGACAGTTTGTGCTTCTACGTTCCGTTACGATGACAGTCATCCCGCTTGCTGTATTGGTCGGCCCCAACCGAATTATACTTGTTATGTGTTGGATGAGAATCGCAAACTCCTGCCCATTGGAGTCAATGGTGAACTCTACGTTGGTGGGGCAGGCATCACAAGGGGATACCTCAACCGTCCTGAGCTCACCAAGGAACGATTCCTGCCGGACCCATTCGCACCAGCGAACTCGCCCTATAAACGCATGTATAAGACAGGTGACGTCGTGCGTTGGTTGCCTGATGGCACGCTGCTCTATGTTGGTCGGAATGATCATCAAGTCAAGATTCGTGGCGTTCGCATTGAATTGGGCGAAATTGAGCACTCACTCACACAACACCCACGCGTGGCACAAGCCGTCGTGCTGGCAAAGGACATGGGGGCGAGAGGGAAACAACTGGTTACATTCATCGTGCCAAAGAAGGGCGCAACAGAGAGACGCATGTCGGGCCCATCGAGTATGGGCTCACCCACACCACACCAACTACAATCCCCGCCACCATCAGCCACATCCAATGCATCATTAGTCAAATCTGTGCGCAAGCATGTAGCGTCCAGTCTACCCGCTCACCTTCGTCCGACCTACTTCGTCGTGTTGCCTGCCCTGCCCATTAACAACTCGGCTAAGACGGATTTACAAGCATTGGCCAAGATCCCCATCACTGATGAACACACTGGACAGAATCAGACACATGCGTCGTCGGCTGTATCCACACATGCATACTCATCCAGCTTCTCACTGGCAGTCGATCGAAGTAGAGCAGGCAGTGGTGGCAATGGTGGCTCAGGAGGCAGTCTGAGTCGTACAACACGTGCGAACAGCATCATCAACACTCGATCACCGCGCACTCCTTTCGCATTACCGGGTGGTTCACCACCCTTTGGTAAGCATGGCCGTCCACCCGCCATGTCACCCTCCGTGCCGAGCACACCTGGATTCTCTGCCGTCAACACTCAACTCGCCAATTGGCGCTCCCAACTGATTGCTGCGTGGTGTAAGGTATTGAATCGTTCAGAGGTTGGATTGAGTGAAAACTTCTTCGAGGTTGGTGGCCATAGTCTGCTGGCCGCACAATTACATAATACCTTCTCACCTGAACTCAAACAACATCTCACTCTGCTGCACATATTCCAACATCCAACCATCAACTCACAACTCAACTTCCTCAAGTCCAAGACAGGTATGACGAGTAGTACACCCATGCTACAAGGCATCAGTCAACATACGCTCAGTCCAGTGTTGGCGCGATTTGGCGCCCGTAGTCAACCCGGCTCATCGACTGCCTCACCTGATAGTGTCGCCAGTCTACAGGCTCGTCGTGCCAGTCCAGTCCCATCCATGTCTGGCATGGCAGGTGGAGGTCAGGCTGGTATGGGTACGATCATTGGCTCCCCACCTGGTCATCCCATCAGTGCTGTTGATCCTAGCCCATCCGGTCCCCTCGGTCTGAACAATGTCGGTGATGAGTCGATGGCCATCATTGGTATGGCTGGTCGATTCCCCGGTGCCAACAGTGTCTCTGCACTGTGGTCGAATCTATGTCAGGGCATGGAGGGAATCAAATTCTACACAGCGGAGGAACTCGAACTCGCTGGGGTCAGTCCTGAACTACTCAGTCAACCCAACTATGTCAAGGCCATGGGTGTGATGGATGATGTGTTCGGCTTTGATGCCGCTTTCTTCCACGTCAACAATCGTGAGGCAGAGAGTATGGACCCACAGCAGCGCATCTTCCTTGAGACGGCATGGACGGCATTGGAGGATGCAGGCTACTGTCCCAATCCAGCCATTGATCAAGAGGCAGATACGGGTGTACCACAGCCGCGCATCGCTGTATTCGCTGGTTGTGGCCAGAATACTTACCTGTCGGACTACTGTGCCCTGCAGTTTGCCCACCTCTCACCCGCTCAGCGTCACTCATTGATGACCGTGAATGAGAAGGATTTCCTCAGTTCCCGTATCTCTTATAAGCTGAATTTACGTGGTCCCGCTGTCGTTGTGCAGACCGCCTGCTCGACTTCACTCGTTGCTGTGCATATGGCATGTGAGGCGTTGAAGCGTGGTGAGTGTGACATGGCGTTGGCTGGCGGTGTGAGTCTCGGCATGTTGAGACCGACGGGCTACCTGTATCAGGAGGGCATGATCCTCAGTGAGGATGGACATTGTAAGCCATTCGATGAGAAGGCAAGTGGAACGGTCAGAGGGCAAGGATCAGGGGCAGTCGTATTGAAACGATTGAGTGCAGCCATTGCTGATGGTGATCTCATCTATGCTGTTCTCAAGGGCTCAGCGATTAACAATGATGGCAGTCACAAGGTGAGCTACTCTGCACCATCAGCTGCCGGTCAAGTTGAGGTCATTCGCTCTGCACTTTGGGCTGCCGATGTGCATCCACGTACGATCGGCTTCGTTGAGGCTCATGGTACGGGCACCTCACTGGGTGATCCCATCGAGATGAGTGCATTGACTCAGGCGTGGCGTGAGTATACACAGGAGGAGCAGTTTGCATTAATCGGTTCGATCAAGTCGAACGTTGGACATTTGGATGCAGCTGCTGGTGTCGTTGGCTTGATGAAGGCTGCATTGGCATTACAGCATAATAAGATTCCACCAACCCTACACTTCACCAAACCCAACCCACAACTCGACCTTGAGCACACTCCATTCATCATCAACACAGCATGTGTGCCATTCCCACAACAATCGCAGCGTGGCAACAAGGCACGATTGCAGCTGCTCTCTGGCATGACGACGAACAGCAACGGCAGTACCCCACAGTCGGATACTGGTAGTGAGAGTGAGGCGGATGATGACGCCTATGATGGAGACGGCAGTGAGGGTGATGCGGTGGCTGAGTCGTTGCCTCGTCGTGCTGCCGTGTCATCGTTTGGTATCGGTGGTACGAATGCGCATGCCATCCTCGAGCAAGCACCAGCAGAAACGGAGGATGAGGGTGACTCACCCGATGAGCCTGTTGATCATCCTGTTCATCTACTGTGCTGGAGTGCGACGACTGAGGCCGCATGCAAGCAATATGTGCGCAACACATTGCACTACCTGGCCGCTAATCCATCCATCTCCCTGAAGAGTGTCGCCTATACGCTCCATCTTCATCGTGCGCAGTTCTCAGTCCGCTGCTTCATCCTTGCCCGTACATTGAATGATGCAATGCAACAGCTCGATAGCATCAGCTGCACGCCCAACCGTCTGATGAGTCTTGCATCGACTATGAGTGCACTCAGCATGCAAGGACGCGTGCCATCAGCCATTGCATCACCCACACGTATACATGCACGTCGGGCCACACTCATCACAAACAATCCAGAGCTTGGCTCCGCCTCACCATTAGCACGCACAAATTCCTTGATCTCGTCTACTCAGACTAGCATTCCATCACCTGTCGCCAACCATCGTTCTGTTGCTGATCAATCCTCCTCCTCCTCCCGTGGTGATCATCCCCGTTCCCTCGTCTTCCTCTTCCCTGGTCAGGGCTCCCAATTCATTGGTATGGGTATGGACCTGTATAAGCATGAACCCGTCTTCCGCGCCATCGTTCAGGAGTGCGTCGCTACACTCGCATCGATCATGCCAAGTCAATTCGCCAATCTAACCATTGAACAACTATGGCAGAGTGATAAGATCAATCAGACGAGTCACACACAGCCAGCATTATTCATCATGGAGTATGCATTAGCACAATTACTCATCACTTGGGGTTTGACGCCATCCGCCATGCTCGGCCATTCATTGGGCCAGTATGTTGCGGCTTGTGTCGCTGGCATCTTCTCGCTGTCTGACTGTCTCAAGGCCATCCTTGCACGTAGTCAATTGATGCAGGAGTTGGTGCCATCGGGTGTTGGAGCCATGCTGTCCGTACGTATGGGTGAGTCTGAATTCAGATTACGCTACTCTGAAGAGGATTGGCCCGGCATCACCATCGCTGCCTCCAACTCACCGGTACATATCACCGTGGCCGGAGAGAAGGAAAAGATCCTGAGACTCAAGGAGCAGATGGGTCAAGATGGTCAACATTGCACCATGCTGCCAACCTCTCATGCATTCCACACTCCTCTACTTGAGCCGATGGTCTCAACCTATGCCACCGCTCTCTCACAGCTGCAACTTCAGGAGCCAACCATCCCACTCATCTGTAATGTCACTGGTGGTTGGATGGATGGCGCCGCTGTACAGACGCCGGACTACTGGATCACTCACCTACGACAGAAGGTTTGCTTCACGCAGGGTGTTGAGACATTGCTCAAGGCGGCTGCGCCACAACCCACCAAGCCCACACGAAAATTCTTCCCAGGTTCGACTTCGACTGGAGCGACAACAGCAACATCGACTGATGGTACAACCGCTGCTGACGTTCAGGTTCGTCTTCATGAGCCGATCTTCATCGAAATCGGACCTGGTGACTCATGCATCACCCTACTCAAGCGTCATGCTGCCATCGCTGCAGCTATGCCATCAGTTGCAACAACCATGAATGGCACGAGTAGTGCATCTGGTGGCAGTCGTGTTGGTGTGGAGTTGAATGGCGTTGCATTGCAACCGAAGCCCAAGGCTGGTTTGGTGCCTGATAGCTTCTCTGATCTTGCTGGCTTTGCTCATCTCATGTTAAAGATCGGTGAACTGTGGCAGATGGGTGTAGGCGTGCAATGGAGTCAACTCTACCTCAGACGCCACACGCGTGTCCGTCTACCAACCTACCCGTTCCAACATGTCACGCATGTCATCAAACCAGAGTCACCACTCATGGCAGGATTGTATGGGCATGGACATGCGAAACATGGAGCATCATCCAAATCAATGCCATCCTCACCGCGAATATCCGCCGCAGAGAAGCTTGACCTCGCTGACTCAAGCGCACGCTCGGATACACATGACTCCTCCTCCTTCTCGCACCATACCAACCATACCGGTGCTGCCATTTCCGCACGCAAACTTGATGCAAGCCAAACAGGCAATGTTGGTGCTCCTGCCGCTGCCCCTTCTCCTCGCTCATTAGTCGACAAGGTTTCTCATCAAATCGTGAAGCTTTATGGTGTACTACTCGGTATGGACCCATCGACTCTCAGTGCTCACAGTGATTTCTTCTCCATCGGTGGTGATAGCTTGCTTGCCATTCAGCTGCTTGCTGACTTGAGGAAGACGTGTGGCATCCCCTTACCAGGCAGCATCCTCATGTCCTACCCAACACCCGCTGCACTCGCGGCACGAATCGCACAAATCATGGAAAGCAAGTCAGGCGCGGATAAGAAGCAGCCAGCCAAGCAGCAGACACAGAGGACGACAGCGGAGGAAAAACAACAGAATGGTCATGGACCCATGATTGTCGCGTCTCCTCCAGCTGCATCCATCCCACATGGCAAAGAAGCTGCATGCCCCTCTGAATGTAAAGACCCCATCTGTCGCACAGCGGGATGCACAACTGACGCCTCAACTGTCTCATCCCAGTCGACCAATATCGCTGTTACCGCTGTTACTGTGCGGACCAATGGCCTTTCTTCATCTCATGAGCGTTCTCAGCTTCAAGCCAACTCCCATCCACTGCCGAAGGCTCAGCAACTCACTCCATCACCCGTTCCATTCGATCTCTCAGCCAACCTCTCACTCGACTCTGCTCTCACACTCATCCAGCGTGGCAACATTGACGGTCAATCACGTCTGGCACCCATCTACATGGTACATCCCATTGGTGGTGAATTGTATTACTATCGTGATATGGCACCATTACTCGGCCTCAATCGCCCCGTCTATGGATTCCGCGCGGTCGCTCTCGATGGTGACAAGGAGGCATATACCGACATCCGTACGATGGCTGCTGACTACGTCGAGGAGTTGCTCCAACAGAGACGCGGCAAGGCTGCCATCGAGGCAGCGGGCGGTAAGCCCCTCCATCATATTCCAATCAGTGAGAGTGAGAGTATCGCGGTTGGACCGATCATTGTTGGTGGAGTGAGCTTCGGTGGCACGGTGGCGTATGAGATGGCCCTGCTGCTATGCTCACTTGGCTACTCCGTACCGCTGCTCGTGCTCATTGATGCACCCGCACCCGGTGGATTACCAACACGACTCGGTGATGCTGCAGGAGTATTGGAATATATCGCTGGATCACATATGGGTGTGACAGCAGAGCAGTTGAGAGAGCTGTCAAGCAAGCAGCATACGGATGTCATCACTGCTGCACGTAATTCCGCTACTCGACTACCATCCTACATCACTGATTCACTCATCAACACTTGGCTTGCCCATGAGAAGGCCATGTTCTCCTATACTCCACCAACCTCTGATCGCATCTCACGTTTCAACGGTGAGGTCATCTTCTTCCGTCCGAGTGAGGCACTCAAACATGTCCATCTCAATATGCATCTGCCATGGATCGAACTCGTGCCACAGGGAGTTCGCATCTGTCGTGTGCCTGGCACACATATCAGCATGAATGCACGTGGAATGATTCACAATTGGGCCAGTATACTCAAGAAAGCATTGGATCAAATTGATGAGATGCCATAATCAGACTCATACACTCACCAACAAACACACGCCATCAAAACAAACGATATGTGCCTGCCTCGCCTAGTCAACTCTACCACTCTCAACGACGTACTATGAATTGCTCGATCATCTGCATGTCCACTTCATCCATCCTATTTCATTCCTGCCCTACTCTACCCTGCCCTATCGTTGCGACCATCGAGCGTACATGTAGGCAACGATGATTGTCTTCAGTTCACATGTACATGTCAGTCATCCATCTCGTCGTCCCTTTCCATCATCCTCCTCTTTTGCTATAGTTCACTTGTATGATCCTTCTTTTCCCTCATCCCATCTGCCCTCCATCCTCATCCTCAT
>Ga0256777_1000289_pt1 | contig 11444 bp, 3 predicted proteins | sample MC6MC0928MT_FD_186042 | JGI IMG/M metagenome (GOLD analysis project Ga0256777, IMG submission 186042) | Metatranscriptome of enriched soil aggregate microbial communities from Iowa State University, Ames, United States - MC6-MC0928-MT... | ecosystem: Environmental > Terrestrial > Soil >... | reverse complement strand
GGTTTGTCAGTGGTGCGTGGACAGATAGGCCCGACACTTCGGTGAGCCTTGCCTTGCCTTGCGTCTGCATGAGGCTCAGGCTGAGGCTCAGCGGATTCATCCCACATGTACACATGCTCAGACAGAAGCATGCAGATGCTCGACACTGTCATCAGTGTGTAGCAGTCAATGAGATGAACAGATGAACAGGTGGGTAAGAAGAATTCAGCAAGACATTGCACTGCACTGCGCTGCACTGCACTGCACTGACTACTTTGGTCATTGGCTCGACTCTGATGAGAGAAGCAGGGACTCTTAGTATCGGAGCAGCAGAGCAGAGCAGAGCAGAGCAGCAGAGGAGTAGGACCACTTCACACCACGTGGTACATACCACACAAGCTTGTCAAGGAGCCGGTTGAGATGGGGTGGATGGTGTAGGCTCAGGATGGTTCATGCGTATGGTGAGCGCTTACGCTTAGCCTAACCCTCGTGGCAGTTGGAGCGAGGCGGCATGCGGGCATCTGATTCTGAGTCAGCTTGCCTACGATGCGTCAATTGGATGACATGGTGGGACAATCAGAAGTCATTGGATGGTGGTGCCGATTGCATTGGGATGGTGTAGCGACCGGTTTGATGGCATGCTGATACTTCCACGCGAAGCCATACTCAAGTCGTATATAATGCCACCACTGTGGCTGTGACACGCTGAGTCTGACAGACAGACAGGCACGTATTCCATGCTGACTGTCACCCCATGATTCGGACCTCATCTGCTCTGCTCTGTCCTGTTTTGTTCTGCTCGACTCTAACCTTTTGTCCTGTGGGCCATCTCTTCTCCATGTCATTGCTAATATCATGATCTGTGCTCTCAATGTTGTCTGCTGCTGAAACTTGTGAAGCCAGCAACCATCATCATCATGTGACCGCCATCGTCATGGGGATGCCAAGCACTCACACTCACACTCACACTCACACATGGACGCGTCGAATCCTTGTGCCGCTCCCTTTTCACTTGATCCCCATGATCCTTCCATCATCGCCCGTTCTGCCTTATATACAGCCAATCTAGTCGCTGCTGCCTATCCTCAACTCGCTCCGGCAGCATTGGACGCGGCGCATCAATGCATCCATCAACACATACTGACACATCGATGGGAGGGTGATGCTAACGCCGAGAAGTGGCAGATGGAACAACGCCATAACCATGATCCTGATCCCGCCACTGAAATGGATCGCGATGTTGATGTTGGTGTTGATGTTGATGTTGATGTTGATGGTGAAGTTGCTCCTCCTCCCAATGTTTGTGTGGCTGGTCCCCCCATGCCACCTCCATTCAAGCATCAGACTGCTGGACATCGTGACAGTGGCGAAAGCCATGTAGATGGCATTCATGGTGGTAGTCTGAGATCCCATCGTAGACGAAGGAGTGCAAGCCCTGAGGTAGAATGCGCTTGCACGAAGCCTCATCATCGCTCCATTGCTGACAATCAGACATGCCAACCTCATTCGTCCCATTCCGCACCAGCCCGCGCTACCAACAATGGTGATGATGCTAATGGGAATGCTGATACTTCCCATTCCGATTCTTGTTTCCATTCTACCGTACTGAAGCCGATTCCCATTCAGTGTGCGAAAGGGCGACGTGAGCAGATGTTCTACGCCGAAGTGGAGAGCATACGATTCATTCTGCGTCGAACTCTTACTCGTGTCAAATGCAACACACACATATGCACATGTACATGCAGATCGGCATGTACATGCCATGCAGCGTTGAACGCTTTGAATGAGTGGATGGCGTTCTTTCCCAGATACTATGGGACCATCCGCCTCACTCCACCGCACACGCTGACTCGGACTATGAAACCAACAGCTGACGCTGCCACGCCTGTCGCCAAACCGTCACGTCGAATTCCTTCGAATCCCTCTCCCATCGCTTCCTCACCTGAGTCGTCCTCCCCCACCTCACTGTTGCACCTTGATGACTTGACCTCATCCTACGCTCATCCATGTGTACTCGATATCAAGATTGGCACGCATTCATTTGACCCATTTACCATCGTATCAGAGGAGGATGGGAGTATGAATGTGGCTGAGCTGATGAAGCTTCGTGCGAAGTTTGAGAGAGAAAGAAAGAAGTGTCCGGCTCAAGCAACGTTCGGCTTTCGGATATGTGGAGCAAGAATATGGAATGGAGCAATGGCCAACGATTGGGATGATGGCCAGCGGTGTGACAATGGTGGTTCATCTGCCTCCGTGTCTGTCACTGTCCCGACGAATGATATGAGTGTCGGTGGTGTTAGTCATGTATCGATGTCGCCAGATGGTTACATCGTGTATGACAAGCATTGGGGTCGGGGCATTGCGCCGGATGCTGCTGATGACGCCATCTGTCAGATGATATGGACATTCCTTGGAATGACACCACGCTATTCCAATCATGCAATGAAGCATGAATCATTAGATGTGGATGCAAAGGATGATCAGGCCCACACGATGCAGCCAAACGGCACATCACGAACACCACCCATCTCTCCAACATCGACGCATTCCGTTGACACATCATCACACGTGCATCGTGCTCGTACTCTCCTACGCTACTTTCTGCAGCGTCTACGTCAACTTCATCGACTCTGTCTCCATCATCCACGCTGGCGATTCTATGCATCATCCATACTCATGTGCTATGAAGGGCAGAAGGAGTATTGGAAGCAACGTCATCAGGCATATGACCATCATAACAATGACCATGACACTGAACAACAGCAGCAACATCAGCAACATCAGCAGCAGCAGCAGCAGCAGCAGCAGCCAAGCTCATTCAGACGGGACGAACCATCCGACATCTGTCACTTCCACTACCACACCTCCTATCACACCCACACTTCTTCACATCGTAGTTCTGAAGCCTCCTCATCATTCTTGACACATGATTTCTCTGACCCAGACCCTCCACTGCGTGCCTCCATTCATCTCATTGACTTCGCTCATGCATACCCGATTGAGTGCAAAACACCAAATATCGATCGGATCATGACTCCATGCGACGACGATCCCACGCAGCATTCACCTACCCATCACTCACCACTCACCAACAACCTAGTATGCTCCTCTCACTCAGCCTCTGTGTCTGACCCTCATTCTAGCTCATCAAATGGTCATGGCGGCCTATCTACATGTCCATGTATAGATGGTCACACTGCCACGCATCATGCCAATGTCGATGTGAGTGTGAGTGTGAGTGAAATGAGTGACACTTCACGTGGTCATGATCATCTCGATGCAGCTTCCAGTTGCCGCGAGTCTTCTCATCTGGTCGATTGGAACTATCTTGCTGGGTTGAAGTCATTGATTCGCATCTTTGAGCGAATGTTGCAGAGCGCCATGTAGACATGTAGACATCGTGAGGATGATATCGACTCATGGAGAACAAGATCGTGGCCATGGAGCAGCAGAGCAGACCGATTCATGACCATCCCACCACTCATCAAGCCATTGTGAATGCCATTGACCACTATTCCCACTTGTGGGCGACATGGATCATGATAAGTGGGATCATCGATGGATTGATTGCAGACATGATGAGGAGGATGAGTCTTATCAATACTGCATGAATGAATCTTTGAGGAATGGTTGGAGGAAATGCACGGCCGTATGCAGATGCAGGTGCAGATGAAGCTGCACGATCCATCATGCAATGTCACCCCATCCTCCAACGCGTCCATTTGTTGTCAGCAGCTCTGGCCATACGTGCGTCGATGTGTGTGCGGTACGCGTCAGCATGACATTTGCACCTGCGATGTGGCACTGTGCGGCATGAGAGTCATACCGCACCACATGAAGCAACAGCCGCAGTATGCGCGTGCCACTCTTCTGGCCAATGATGAACGTTCGTGTCGGACACGAACATTGAGCCAGAGTCAGAGGCAAGGAGACGAAGAAGCAACTTCATTTTGTCAATGAAAGGAATTGGCGGAGAGACAAGTCAGTCAGGTAAGGCCAGCCAATGCAAGCTCAATGTATGTGCGCGCGTGGCGGTCTCGCTTGCGCAGTACGGGCAGGTGGGCAAGAGCACTCGCGGCACCCCGCGCCGAAGCTCAAACCTACCTTCTTGCAAACCATCTTGCAGCAGAAGTGTCGTACGACATACAAGGTTATAATTAACGTTGGTCACATCTCTGGATATTCTCATAATCAGCATTATAAAAAAAAATAAAAAAAAATAAATAAATAAATAAATAAATATCGCGTTACCAATTGCAAAGTGAATCGCAACCGACATGCGACATGGATGGAAAACAGTCAGCGTCATGTATAACGAATGCCCCTTCATGGAGAGCATACTAGACGAGTCTTGGGATATTAGATTCTCGCACAATTTCAAGCGGGTGGAGGAGGCGCACTAGCGGCACACTCAAGCATCTCCGCGTATGAAGGCACGTGCCGCCTCACCAGCGGCGCTGCTGAAGACATTGGATGGGATTGGATTGTTATTGACGTGAATGGAGTAACTGTTGCTGCCTCGACTCGAGTGGCGGTTGCTCCCACTACTGTTGGTATTGTTGTTCCGTTTGTTCGAAGTGGATTTATCCTTTCCACCAGGAGCATTCAATGATGCTGCTGTTGCTCCACTCCATTCTTCCTCCGTCACTTGCCAATGTCTAAATCTCAATCTCGTATGTCTTTGTAATGTGACCAATCGTCTGAGACTAATTTTGTCATAGAATTTGGCGAGTGTCGGAGAAGTGAATGTGAGTTCCGGGTAATCTTTGAGTGGTCGATGGTGGAATTGTGAGGCCGTCAACGATTCCAATGCCTTCTCACGTGAGGCCATGTCACCTTCCAGATCGAGTGGAGAGTAGGAGCAGGTGTCTCCTGCAGTCGAATGTGGGGACGCCAACACGAAGCATGCCAACACTGAATAGACATAGATGAGTAAGGCGGGGAAACGAGTGGTGAAGTATCTCAAGAAACCTCCAGGAAGATCTCCGAGCTCTTCACGAATCTCCATTGGTAAATCACGATAATGATTGCGCTTGTTTCGGATGACTCTCAAACAATCTCTCACCGAACTGAAGTCGTATTTGCGATACTTATGAAGGTTGTCTAATAAACCTTGATGGAGGACTTGATCCCATCTCGGGCCAACGACGGCTTCAGCTTGAGACTCGAGGCACATTCTCATCTCGGAGTGTACGGGCTCACTCTCGAAGCGATCGGAGGCTTCCAATAGGAATTGTAACTGTTGCTCAGACGACCAGAAGAAGGGATGGGCAACAACATCCTCGGCGGACATACGAAGACTTGGATCGGAATGCAACATACAACCAATGAGATCACGAGCTTCAGGTGAGAAGGATAGAGCAGATAGATCCATTCGACCATGTGCAATATTCAATTCACGTTCCACTGTCTCACCAAATGGATGTTGTCCTTTCGTGAGAACGAAGAACATGACACAACCAGCACTGAATACATCGACAGCTTTGGTCAATCTGCCTCCATTCGCATTCAATACTTCGGGAGCTTGCCATCCGACACTACCGGACACCACACTATCGAATGAACTACGAGCCAGACTGAGTTGCTTGCCTAAACCCATATCAGCCAACTTGGCGAGTCCTTGCTTCGTGATGAGAATGTTGCCAGGCTTGATATCTCTATGTACAATGTGTAATTCATGTAGATGTGCCAATCCAGTCAACATTCCATGTAACATCTGTTTGCGTTGTTCCATCTCCTCTGGTGATGGTGCTAGTGCTCCAGCTTGTGTTCGTGTTCGATCCTTCTCTCGAAGTTCTTCAACCAGGTCCTGCACACTTCCCACACACTGTTCCAATGCGAGATAGATGAATGATGCATCCTCTTCCTTCGCGTAATATCTCAACACATTTGGATGTTGATCACTTTGAATGAGGAGGGAGATCTCCTGTGCGGCATTGGCTGAACCGAAGAACGGCTTCACCAGACGCTTGATCGCACAGGGACGACCTTCACAGGTACCAGCATAGACAATCGTGCCCATACTGCCTGTACCGAGCACACGTGTTGGATATAAACGCATACAGCCGACGACGACACTACCATCACTCTGTGTGATGGGTGTGCTAAGTGTACGCGCGAGAGTCGGTTCTGCAGATGAGGAGGATGGGTGAGATGTGGATGGATCATTGCTGGATGAATTGAGAGCGGAGATGTCTGGTCGTGATTGGATGGTCTTTCTTGAGCGGATAGTGCTACTCCCACCAGACGATGTATTCTGACTGCGTGGTGATGAAACAGCGGATACATCGCTTGGATTCGTGCTCGCGCCACCACCTCCCACACCAACACTCAATCCGGGCACTAGTGGCCCTTCAATGTCATACGTACTGAAATGCGTCTTGCGTGGACCCAGCCCTCCAGATGTCGGTGGGGAACTCGATACAGTGGGGACAGGCGGAGAAGCGGATGCGGAGACAGCACCTGTCGCTGATGCTGCAACTGCTTCGGGGGAGCGAGTGGGGAAGACACCACGATGATACTCACGCTTGAGACGCTTGCGTGCACCGGCAGTTAATGGAGCGGTGTCACCATCTTCCTTCTCGTCATCATCATCATACGCCTCAACGACACCAATATTGGATGCCTTCTTCTTCTGTGCATTATTGTTCAATGCTCCATTCGGCGCATTGCTTGCAGCAGTGGATGAAGTCGATGATTTCTTGTTCTTACTCTTCCGTCGTTGCTTGATGGTCTTGCCAGCCAGCCAGATCATGAGTCCAGACACGGCAACGGACAGCAGCACCGATGTGGCGAGGAGTGACCACCAATACGAGTTCGATGGTGGACTGGGAAGCAGACGATGGGGAGGGGTGGATTGACGATTGGTGGATGGTAAAAGTGGGAGACGAGGACGCGTGGACCCATCCGAGAGGGATACCAAGCTTTCATCATCCTCATCCTCTTCCACGTGCTCGACCCATGGGTCTCCATGCCTTCCACTTGGTACACCAATGGCAGGTGCACCAATAGGTTTGATACTTCGATTGTAGAAATCCGCTGATGATTGGAGTAGGAGTGGATGATGTCTCGCCAAGCCAGCTCCACCCGTGCCGAGGTCAACCGCATGGAAACCGACGAGGCATGATGGGTAGGAAGGAGAAGATGGAACACATGAAAGATCTTGAGATTCATCCTGGTCAGGTGTGTAAGGTGTTGCTTCTGCATGCTCATCATGGGCTCTTTCAGTCAATGCAGTGATCGATGGGGCTCCAGCTGTCCGTTTCGTCGGTGTGGTGGCGCTACTTCCTGGCCCGATTGCGAGGTTGTGTGATGAGTGTGTGGAGTGTGGGTGTGAGTGTGGATGTGAAGAGCCGACGAGGAATGGATGCTTGCCATTGACACCATGTGGATGAGGGTTGGGCAGCGCATAGATGAGTCCATTCTTCGTCTGTCCAATATAAGTGAATGCAGTCACCTCGGATAGATCGCGTGCTCGATAGTAATGGGCCAACATGGATTGGAGGAGATCATTGCCTTCTTCTGCGCTTAAATCGAAATAGAAATGAGGCATCTTGATGATCTCCCCCATACTACTCATCAACAATGCTGTGGCAGTCTCATCATCCAAGTCTCGGTCCAGATCGACTTCCTGATCGGCTGCATGAATCGGCAAGGTGGTTTCAGGACGAACGAGCAACACGGATGTGACGGGTGCATGCACATCAAGACTCCAGAGAATACGCTGATCACCAACATCCAATGCGTACACCTGTCCATTGACCGACACCCCAATCTCTGGATATCCCAATGCCTGGAGCTCAGCTTCTGAAGGGTTGATGGATGGAAAGCCAGCGTTCGAACCACTGGATCCAACACCATCACTTGAATCGAATGGTGCATACGTTGAGATACTGACATTCCAACGAAGGCTACCAGTACGACCATCAATTGCATGTACACTCAATGCCGTCTTGGCCAACCATACTAAATTCGGATCACATCCATCAGTATTGTCATCGTCACACATATCCTGCAGTCCAAACGTCCGCGTCGATCCCATCATGTTTCCTCCACGATTGGCATTGAACACCTTCTTCAATTCTCCAGAGTTTCGTTGAATCAAGAATATATCCATCTCTTTACATCCCAGATACTTCGTATTGTCACCCGTACGGAATGGCGCGGCCTCCACGAGCTCACTCAAGGTGATGGGCAGTCTGTGCAGGCCGCCAACACCGGAATAGAACAATGAGCCATCCACACCGGGGATCATGAGTGGCATGTGGCTATTGGTCGCATGTGCGGTGGAATTATGACTGATGGTCGATGAGGAGCGGGATGATGATGATGACGACTTCTTGTGACGTTTCACCACACGTTCCTCCTCGCTCTCCGCACCGATCAATTCTGGTTGCATGACATGTCTCCTCCGCCGTTCCTCGCGATCCTTGTCACGACGTGTTCGTCGCTCTCGTTCCGCCTCGCGCATCTCACGCTCTTTCTCACGAACGAATTCCCGATCCTTTGCACGCTCCTTACGACGATCCTCGATGGATGAACGATCATCAACATCCATGCCCATGCCATACTCCAAACCATCGTCGCCTTCATGAGGAGTGGTGGAGCTATCCTCGCCTGTCTCATCCAAATGCGCGCGCTGTGGATGGCCTGAGTGAGCCTCATCATCTTGGTCGAAGATCAGATCGCCACTGGCCAGATCCTCATTCAACCGATGTTCCTCATCCAACCCATCATACGACTGGGATTCTCGCAAGTGTTGATGATACCGTTGCCGGGCCTCCTTTTCAGCTTGACGCATCTCCTCCATCGTCTTCCGCTCGAACTCTGTATGTGCATTCTCGTCATCCTTGTCACTCTCCGTGCCACTGCCACTAGTCGCACTACCAGCACCCGGGCCGAAGCTCCAGAGTATCTCACCATTCACAAGATCGACTGCATGCAGGGTCCCATCCAACGTACTGATGAGGAGGGTGCCATCAGGGGTTGGTGAACTACTGTGACTGATGAGGACAGGAGAGGATGATGAGGCGGACGATGAGGGTGAGGATGAGGATGATGCGTCAGATGCAGCATTGGGTGAGTTGGATGCAGCATGAGTCGGTCGTTCACGTTCACTGCCTCGATGGCGTGTCGAGAGTGCAGTGAGGAAGGAGACGGGGCAGAGGATGAGGAAGAGACAGAGATAGATGAAGATGAGATGACGGCGCCGTGGAGGTCGAGACATGTCTCGATGCTCCATTGGGCCAGGGGAGATGGCGAGTGTGGCGTTATTCACGTGATCAGAGTTGGAAGCGAATTCTTGCAATGCCTGTCTCCGTGCGGGTTATTACTATGTCAGACAGCGCATAAACTTTGCGATGATGACTGTGGTGATGTCAGCACTCAAAGAATCAATCAAGCTCGTTCTCAAAACAGCGCCACTGCTTCATGACGAGACTTGGTATTTGTATTGACAAGTCGGGAGTGGCTGTCAGGACTGTGGCTGGGACAGTGATTGGTTGGGGCGGTGATCACTGATCAGTTCGAGTGAAGCGAGTGGAAGATGAGGCAACGAGAGCAATTCGTCTCGTCTCTGCCACACATCAACACAAGTGAACAAGCCATAGAAGATGGCATTCAAATGTGAGCAAACCAACTTAATATGCAGCATTCATTCTCACTAAGGACCCTTCTGGCACAGTGGCTGACAGCGGGGGTTGAGTCTCCACTTGCTGACGGCAGCAGTGAAGAGCAACAACAACAAGCGACATTGCTCATCATACCATACAGTACACGCACAGCCATGAGATTGACATGCACATGCACTCTGTCCCGCAATATTCATTCTCCCCTGACCTGGCCTCAACTCATCCACGCGCGCTGGTACGATTGAGACGAGAAGGGAGCATCGCCAGCATATTCTTCATCAAGCAAGGCGAGTGGAATACTCACAGAATGTCGACCTAGCGATGTATGTAAGCGACAGTAAAAACTGTTCTATGGTTTGGCAAATTCTGGCCAAGGGATAGCCATAGATCTTATGTCTTTTTATTGGACGTGCATTCGACTTCTTCGGACTTTGTCCTGTGATTATTCTTGCCTCCATTCGTAATTCAGCGCTCCCACTGCCCTCATGCATGCATGGATGGATGAATGTCTCAGCCATCCTATCCTTCACCTCCATCCATCTCGTTGCACGCTTACTCAAGTTCCACACTCGTGTCAGTAGTCCTGCTTGCATTGTCACACGTCCTCTACTCAGCCTACTGACCACTCTCGGCTGACCTTGACAACTCACTGTCTCCTTTCGGTCTCCATCTCCATCTCCTGACTCCCTCTCGCAACCCCCATATCCCTGTTACTGCTACGTTGACGTCGTCGCCACATCATAATCCATTCCATATCGCTGCACACCCCTCGGTTATGCTGTTCTGATTCCGCTCGTGGTGCATTCGGCCGTGCATTCCCCCATTTCCCACACCCATTCTCATCAGATTCTGAATCAGTGTCGACGCCGTTGCAGTCGTCATTCTTTCGCACCAGATTGTCACCGGCACTGACACTATCCGATTGGGCAGACCATTGTTAGTGCAGTAGCTTCCACATCATCGTGGTAGCCTTGCACAACGCGGCGCCACCGTCATCGTCATGTCACGTTGGTTCGGGCTGAGCAGTGGGAGCGCTATAGCAGCTGCAGCCATATCGACATCTCCCTCTGCCATATCGAATGAAGCACACGAGCAAGAGCATGACCATGAGCGACAGCCACTCGTTGCACGTGATACTCAGCCGAGCCAACGAGATCAGCAGCCACATGATGAGTGGACGAATGATTTTGATGATGTGAGTTTGGATGAGGCCTCCTCTCCACGTGGCGATGAGATGAAGAAGCGTAAGAGGCTGTCCACCCGCCATGCAACACAAGATGATGCCAGTACCAACACGCCACATTATGCAGGTGAAGAGAGTCCACCTGATTCTACCACCATCTCCAACCTCCTCCCCTCATCCTCCGTCACAGCTCAGCCACTCCTATCTTCCCTCTGGAAGCAACAATTTGATGGGAAACGCTGCAGGTGGTTCCATCGACTTCGTTCAACATTCTATATGCATTGGCATCGATTACGGTTGATCACATTGCTGCAAATATTGGGATTGATCATAGCCGTGATCGTCTTGTTGAGATCCGTTGGGCACAAAGTGGTCGAGACAGGCAAGAATGGGCATTATTCACTGGTCGCTGTGTTACGCGAAGTTCATCCACCTTCTTCAACTGCAGATGGATCGAATGAGGCGTTGTCCATGAATGATGAGGCACGTACACATGCATTGGTACAACGATTAGCATTGGATAGTTGGTCCAGTGAAGTACGTGGAAGTCATATGTTAATGTTCGTGGATGATGAAGCATCATGTACAAACCTCGAGGCATTGATACCCGATGTACAGTGCTTTGTACTATCACGAGAGAAATGCGTTCATCC
>Ga0256777_1000288_pt1 | contig 11445 bp, 1 predicted proteins | sample MC6MC0928MT_FD_186042 | JGI IMG/M metagenome (GOLD analysis project Ga0256777, IMG submission 186042) | Metatranscriptome of enriched soil aggregate microbial communities from Iowa State University, Ames, United States - MC6-MC0928-MT... | ecosystem: Environmental > Terrestrial > Soil >... | reverse complement strand
CTCCTTCCTCCTTCCTCTCTCCCTTGTTCCCGTTCACACTCTGCACGTGCTCGGTCTCAATTCCGCAAAAATACTCCAATTGTCCAATTCCACATAACGTTACATTACTATTGATCGAAAATCATATGCATATTTACATGATTATTCGCATGTACATGTATGCTCCACTCCTGCGTTTCATTCGCAAATGTTGACCTTAACGTTGTGGAATTGAGGTCGAATTGTGTCGGTTCTGATCATGCCGCAGTAACTGTTGTCCATATCAAAATTGAAAATGCAGTGTACCACATTGCGGGGAAATGACACAACATCAAACTTCATCGCTAAACAAATGGGAACGATGGAGTACGGGGTAAACTGGACGGCACAATGGGATGCCGTGACCATTCGATGCAATCGTGCTGTAGATGATGAGCATGGCTGATTCACAGGTCATGCTGGTGTTATGTTCACAATCGTCCCCTCTCCCTTTCTCTCGCTGCTTCCCTCTCTCGCTGTGTTGCACGAATACGTGCACGCGCATAGGCATCAAACTCATGACCAGGACGATGCTCACATTCTTTCCAAACGCGTTTGGCGAGTTTCTTCGCATCACAATCAATGAGTCGATCACGAATGGCGGCACATCGATCCGACCGGTAGAGATCGGCAATACTGAACGAGCGACCGAGCAGACGCGAGAGTAAGGCACCAGGGGTGGGCAGGTCGGATAATGGGAGAGAGGAGATGAGAGAGGCGGATGGAACCAATGGGGAGGAAACAAGAGCATAGAGGAGAGGTAGACTGGACTCACATGTACTTTGCTCCCATGCCATCTTACTCTCCACATCATCAAATACAGGCATGGGCTTCATGTCTGGTTCAAACGTTGTGTTCGTTCCAGCAGCACCGCCAGCTGCAGCTCCATTCGCCATTTGCATGGTTGCTGCCGCTGTTTCCTTCATTCTGCTTCCCCCCGTCTTCGCTTGTGCATCCATGTATGTTGGCTCGCGTGTATCGACATGAGGTCCACATGCCATGCGCACATACAATTCATATTGTTTGAAGAGGGTCGTGTTGGCTGGGTCACGTGCATCCAGCCCATAGGGTCCATACACCACACGACGACCCAGATAGATCAAGATGGCGGTCAATTGATGCAGCAGCATGAATGGATGTGCATGGGTCGTCAGCTTACCCGAGAGAACTTCCACCATGATCAATGCCATCTTGGCAACTTTGCTCCCTTGACCATAGTCGACACACACATCCATCACACCGAATCCAACCTCCTTATCCAACGCCAACTCCTCCAAGCCAAATGTTAATAAACGTGAAGCGAAGTTGAGTAGGAAGAAGAATGCATCATCAATCGACGCAGTCAATGCACAATAATCAATGAACAATGGTAACAGCTTTCTCAGTAGGACGACACTGCCCACTTTGAGTAGTTCAGTCATGATGGCGAGTGGGTCTGCATACAAGTGTGCATAGCGCGATTGGACATCCTCGGGCAAGCAGACCAACATCTTCGTGGCATGATGTACTTGGACGAACCAGCGCTCCTTCTCAATAGACAAGGAATAATAGAAACGTTGACGTAATAATGGAGAGGAGGTCGACAGGGAGGAGAGGGAGGGGGATGATATGGCGTCAGCATCAGAGGATGATGAAGGGTCAAGTGATGATTGTAGCATCGTACCAGTGAGGATGGACGTGGTCACATGTTGTTGCTTGTGGTGATGTCCACCTGTCATCGCAGCAGCATACGCAGCCGTACCTGGTGCAGCTGTTGCCGCCGCTGCTCCACCAACTCCACCCGCTGCAGTGGCCGTATGACGTATGCCACCTGCTGCTGTAGAAGCCGATCCAAGAATGGTTTCGGCTACTTGTTTATTGATTTGTGCTGCAGCTTGTGCAGCCATGATTGCCTTCTCGCCACCAGCTTGAATCTCCCGACTCTGTTGCTCGAGGAACTGTGCGAGCAATTGTGCGATGACATATCGACTATGACTGGAGTCCAGGTATCGTAGGATCCCTTCGGCCACATCATACAATCGATCGACAGGCAAGGCTTGGATTCGTTTGATCGCGAAGATACGATCAGAAGTCGTGGAAGATGCCGACATTAACTCCGCCAAGCTTGCACTCTCCAACTGGTTCGTTAAGTGGGCATCGATTCGACGCTCCTGCTCACGATGGTAGGCTTCAACTTCCAACTCTTCGGCACTGGGACGAGTTCCAGGCTTACGTGATGCAGCTGCCGCAGCGGCAGCCGGATACAACTTCGAATAGGTCTTGTAGAGGACATAGAGTTTTTGTGCGATGGAAACCAATCGATGCTGGATCAATAGAAGGATGACACGAGTGAGATCGGTATTGCAAGAGGATTCGAGTGATTGCCATGAAGGGAAGAGATGAGCATCGTCAGTGGTGGAGGAAGAAGATGATGGCGATGTCGGGGAGGACGCATTGTTGATCGTTGTTGAATGAGGTTGTGTGATCATCCTTTCACGAATGGCCCCTTCATCCAATTCGACCAATTGTTTGTAGATGAGAATGACATGATACTTAAACTCGATGCTACTTCGAAGTTCGCCAATGCTTCTCGCGTAGGTGGCACGATCGGTCTCAGCGAGGAGTGAGTGCTTCGAACGGAATGTTGAAGCACCAGTAGTCGAAGATGGATTGGTCGTGGATGCCGATGAAGAGGATGTCGCATGCTTCTTGTGGGAAGTCGCCCGACCACCACGTCCATCTCCATCCAGATCGAATGCACGATTGCCACGATGCATGACACCCGCATCAATATCCTCATCTTCATCATCTGAGTCATCCAACCCAAAATCTTCTTCCTCCTCAATGTCTTCCTCATCACTACTCTCATACTCATCAAATCGATGTCGATGGTCAAATTGTCGCTCCTTCGGATCCTTGCCCTTCCGCGCTGGACCATCCGGTCCATGAGCATCCGCACCCTTCGTAGCTGAGGATGCACTCGTCGCCAACTCATCTTCATCTCCGGCTTGTTCATTGATTTCAATCGCACTCAATCCCGCCATACATTTGAGCAGCACATCCGTACACAGGTCGACATCATACCACTCATGAAGGTAGCTCAACGTCCAAACGGAGGTGGCAACGATGTCAGTCACTCGTAGCAATAAACGAGCACGTAAAGGTGAGGGACAGGCAGCATCCGTAATGAGAGTGGCCAATAATCGATCAACCAACTCGACACAGCGTGGATTCGATGGATGATCCATGTGAGTATCACAGATCAATAGGACAGAAAGTTTCGTTTGGAAGAGGAAGGATCGATAGGGATCATTCGACGCAGCGTCCTCAGCGTCTGTATCCATGTCACCTTTCGACTTGTGTTTCTTCTCCTTCGCCTTCAGCTTCTCCTTCTCAGCTAATTCCTCCTTCCACACCGCATCCAAATGTTCGAATGTGTCAACATAGACCGTGACCATCCGTTCAATCGCCTGCTGATCCTTGCCCACCACTTCGACACCAAAACAATCACGTGCGAATGAAACGAGATCCGCGACGGAGGAGAGTGGATGATGGTTGCTGCCACTGTTGCCCCTGGCACCGGCATTGGATCGTGCAGTCAATGATCCAATGTTCAATGCATCCTTGAATACGAATGGGATGGATTTGGCATGTGCCGTGAATGCATGAAGGGTCTCATACAGAGATAAGCGCCAATCGACCCACCGTTGGAAGGTTGGATTGAATTGAGAATGATGACGAGCTAATTGAGAGACGACGGTGAACGCATCCTTCTCTTCCTCCTCACCATCCTCCTCCTCATCGTCTTCATCAACACTGCCATCGTCCTCTTCACTTCGCATCTTCTCCTTCTCCTCCTCATGTTCCATGTCATCGCTTCCCGCTCTCTTCTTTCGAAGCATCTTGGGCACGTTATTCGCGGCCGCACCCGCTTCAACGTTGCGTTCGGCACGAAGCACATATCTCACTGCAGCCAATGCCGGCAAAATTTGTAAAGCCGTACAAGCGAAGGGATTGAAATCAGATGAATGACGATGAGTGAAACGAGACACGAAACTCAAGGGAGCATTATTATGTGCTGCACGCGTATGAATGGAATGTCTGGCCAAGTATTCGAGCATCTTGACCCCCGTTGCACCGGACCATGGATCACGCATCAACTTGGCCACAGGATCCACGGGATTCACAACCTTCAGATAATCATAGTAGCGCTGTAAGTAGGGAGTGAGGGCTGCACGATCGGCAACACGTGTTGGATCGGATGGTGACGATGTAGCCAGCGTCTTATTCATCTCTTCATTCTGTGCTCCATGCATGTTCATCCATCGTGTATAGATGGATGCCGGACTACTTTCAAATCCAAAGATACGCGAGCGTTCTGCACGCATGCCTTCACTGGATCCTCCGGGTAGGATGGCCTCACATTGGGATGCATCATCCAATGAGAACGGATGAAACGTCTCCGACCCACCACTCTTCACTGACTTCACCAGATGATGACTACTTAACAACACACGACGCTCAGAGTAGGAGAGGAAGAAACGAACGAGATCGATGTTGATGGACTCACTGGCCTCATCCTCGATCTCATCATCCGCTGATAGATCATCCTCCTCATCATCCTCTTCACTTTCATGCTCATCATCCGCATGTTCTTTTCCTTCTTCCTTCTCCTCTTCCCTCCTCTGTCTTCGAATCTCCTTCTCATACAACTTCCTCGCTCGTCTTGCGCGTGCTTCCAGCTTCTCCACGACGGTCTTCGCATGGTCCCGCGCCCTCGACACCAGGGTCACGTACTCATACTCAGAGAGCAGGTGTGCGAAAGTGAGAGCGGAATCCATGTACAGGAAATAGGATTGAAGATGTTGATGCAACTTGAGAGCGGAGAAGGGAAGTGCCGTGGAGGAGGGATCATCATCATCATCATTGTTGCTGCTCTTCATCTCTGCTTCATCCTCTTCCTCATCATCATTATCATTTTCTTCTTCAACGATGGTTGCTTGATTCTTCGGTTTCTGGTGGAAGTTTTCAATTTGATTCTGGATGAATTTGGCGACCTCCTTGCGCCTGCCCTCTACTTCCATCTGTTGGATCGCCAAGCACATGTTCTGCCAGGAGACAGTATCAGCGACGATGCGTGCCGCGGCAATATGTTGGCGAAGGAAAGGTTGAGCGATGGTCGTGACGAAATCCATCTTGCTGAATGGTGGATGGAGATGTGCCTCCTTCGTCAAGTCACGTTGCAAGAAGAAGACGGAGAGCGAACTCAATGTCGACACCAGATGATGCAAGGTTGGACGGGAGACCTTCATACTTTGTGTAATGATCGTCATACGCCACAGACCTTCCAACACCTTACTTTGTAAGAAACGTAAACGATGAACGATGGAGGATGGAGGGAAGAGTGAGAGTGCATTGAGTGGGTGGGATGGTGGGAGTGCATCCTCCTCCTCTTCCTCTTCCTCTCTTGTTCGATATCGATCTCTCTCTTTCATCTTTGCTTCCTCTTCCCTTCTCCTCTGTCGTTCCTCCATCTTGTCCTTCTCTTGTTTCTCGACTCGAATCAACAATTCATCGATGGTGGTCTTGAGGAAATGAAGCAGGTCACCGATGAGACGACCACGCAAGTGGAAGTAGGAACGGTGATGAGACTTCTTACGAGGGGCTGAGGATGGGTTAGACTCATCCTCTTCATCCCCGTCATCCTCATCATCATCGAATTCACTATCCTCATCCACATCACCCATGTCGATGTTTCCTCCTTCTTGTTGTGCTCTCTGGAATCGTTCCCATCCTTTTCGTGAGATGAAGAGCAGGGCGAAGATCTTTTCCAGTGCTCCAACTTGCACGACTGGATCCACCATCGTCTTCAAGTGGATGGCGATCGATTCCAAGCGTGAATGCAAGAACGAATCGAAGGGCTCGGTTGAGGAGCTTGGAACGGGGGAAGCACCCGACTCTGATGGAGGGGGTGGAGGTGGAGGAGGAGGAGGAGGCATCTCATCTACATCCTCATCCTCACCTTCTTCTCTCAGCATCTCCGCATTCATTTGTGCATCCGATCGTTGCATAATTTCTAAGCAATCTCTCAATGCATAGAATGATCTCAACACATGGAAGTCATGTGCCATCTCCTCCGACTGGTGTGGGTCCACCAATCGCAACAGTGGGTCGGGCTTATCCAACGAGGGGATCCAGCGCTGAAACGCATAGAGGATCGAATGCTTGGTCAAGTCATCGACCAACTGGTTGGACAGGGACAATTGATCCTTCTTGGGGAGGACTTTCAATTCCGGGTGCAGATTGATCAAGGTGTCCACCCACAACACGAACACATCCAAACGATCCACCCATTGAACCAACTTGCGCTCAGAGGGAACACGACCATCAGAACGAGGATGGTAACCGGAGGTGAGGCTGGAACGACGACGGCGACGACGGCGACGATTGCCAGAGGTGGAGCCGGGAGGTGGAGGAGGGGGAGGAACGGATGATGTCTCACCATCATCACCATCATCACTTGCATCCTCCTCATCATCCTCCTCATCCTCATACTCATCATCCTCCTCATCATCATCATATTCGTCTCCATCATCCTCATCACTACTGTCTTCCACCACTCCTTCACTATCATCATCGAAGTATCCTTGTTCATCTTCATCCAAGTCATCATCCTCTTCATCGATATCCTTGTCCTTCCCCTTTTCATCGACCAATGAATCCAAGTTCATATTCTTCAATTTGCGGATGGTTTCTTCTTTGGTTGCCGTGGAAGCCTTGAGTCTCATGCGCCGCTCCCTTCGAGCTCGTGCTCCATGCATTCGTTGAATCCTCCATAGTCGAATGACAATCTCTCTCCGTTTGCCATAATCATCCTTGTACTCATCCCACGCGAGCAACACCACCAATGTTCGAAGCTTATGGAATGGTTTCAGCAGCAGACTCACCTTGTTCCATTGGTTCAATCGAATGATGCCCAACGCCACTTGCACGGGGAACTCAAACAGATGTCCTCCCGGTCGTATGCGTACATAATTCGAATAATATCTCCAGAATGCATGCAGGAATGTCGGATCATCGACTGAGTCCAACACGAGGAATTCATCGAGGATGATATCGCTTGTAGGCTGTGGTGGAGGCGGTTGGGGCTCAACGATGACTTCCGGTGGTGGGGGTGGAGGAATCCGTTCGATCTTCGTCTCTTCAAATGGACGACGATCAATATGATTGCCGAGTAAATTCTCGAAGAACGTCGGGAAGGGACCAAAGGAATCGGCCAGGGCACGACAGTATAAATCTTCCACTAACATGAAGCGATGAAGCAGACACTCCGAAGATAAACTGCCGGCACCACCTTCCGGCGCTCCATCGTCATCCTCACTGCTATCGGACTGATGACGACTGATGGATGACACCAGCATACTTCCCGATACCAACGACGCCATATCCAGACTTGCATTGGAGCAACTGGCCAATAATGCTGAGTAGACCTTGGTCTTTCGATCGAGTATCAAATTGTATGCATCGACTGCATCGGGATCCAAGTTGGCATCCATGTCCACTAGTTCTGAGGAGTCGATCGCACCAACTGTTGGAAGACCCCAGGATGGATCATCTTCATCATCTTCATCGGAATCGTCCTCATCGCTCGATGCATGTTCATCATCTTCATCATCTGGGTGACGGTAGGTTTGTTGAGTCTGCTGTGCTTGTGAATGTCGATCATGCACATCTTCACCAGGCGCTCGTTTATTATGTTGTATGACGACGCGGATACTTGCTCCCGGATAATCGAGTGCCTTCCCCTTGTATTCGATGGGTCGTCCATGTTTGATGAGGAATGGATAGCGGATCTTCCGCAGGGATCGACGACTCACATCTGGATGGAGTCGCAACGACTTCGTGTCCTCATCATCGCCACTCCCACCAGCACGCATGTGGCCATCATCTTCAACAACAACATTTCCATTCATTAATTGCATGGCAACCTTCTCCAGCGTCTTGTTGTAACCTTGATGAATGAAGACAACAAAGAGCAGGAAGATGGCATCAACCATCTGTACCGATGGAGAGAGGCCACGTGACGAGCGACTCGATTTGGACTTCGGCTTCGGTGAGGACTCATTGTCCTCAGCTCCAGCTTTGGATTCTTCCTCCTTCTCTTCTCCGTCGTTTCCTTCCTTGTCCAGATCCAACACTCCACTCAGCGACAAGTCTGGCTGTGGGGTATCATGCGGCAGATGGATGTTGGCGAAGATATCTTTGCACACATGCACGAGTGCCTCAGTTGCACGGCCAAACTCCTTTCGTAAAACCATCTCACCAAGGAGTTGAACATAGAGATGTTGGAAGAGTAAAACTTGATCAGATGTGTCGTCATGACCAGCAGACGGGGATGGTGAGGTTCCAGAGGTAGGTCCAGCAGCCGGCGTCGGTGCCACGGATGATCCCCCAGAGACCAGACATAATTGTGCCGCTAACGCATGGCCAACTGCAGGCACATGTCGAATCAATTTACGAAGATGACGAAACACTTCATCACTGAGTACAGGGATCTCAATGTCGACTTGGGCATCGGTCACGGTAGTGTGGTTGTGGTTGCCGCCGGAAGATAAGGCGGCAGTCACGGATGAGGACCAAGTTGAGGAAGCGAATGTCGACGAGGACGAGGAGGAGGATGCGGCTGTTGAGGAGGGAACAAGGCTGGTTGAGTCTGATGGTGCACTTGACTTGCCAAACAGCATGGCCAATCCAGTAGAGACTGCAGCGGATGATGCAGGTGGTGGTGGTGGCGGTGGAATATCATCATCATCATCATCCATGTCTCCTCCTGATCCAGGCCGACGCTGTTGTTGCTGTTGTGAGAGCACTCCTTCTACACTGTTGATTAAAGTTTCACTCTGCTGTGCCATGATCCTTCTTTGTTTGACCACTTGTGCATTCCAGCATTTTCGTACGAAGTTCCTCAATTCCTCCACCACTTCCATGGAGAGCATCTTTCGTCCCGGTGTGGCGCGATGATTCACGACGGCGTTGGCGATCAGCAAGTCGGTCTCGAGTAACCAACGAGTCTTTGGAGCGAAGTCACCGGCATTCACCAAACCACTGGACCACCAAACTAACTTCAAACGAATACGACCGAAGGAACCACCACCACTGCCACCACCGCTGGAGCCAGAGCTACTACTACTACCAGACCCACCGATGGGCACCAATGCACCTGTATCGGATGGTGCACGTAAAGGTAGCCAGATATGATACTTCACCTTGTTGCGAATTTGGAGCAATGGTAAGGACACTTCACCAGCACATACAACATGACGCACGGTAGTGGGAGCACCAACAGCGTGGTTGGCAGGGGACGTGTTGGATGAGACGGCTACACACGCATAGATCTTGATGATCAAATTTGAGTCCGCATACCATACAGTCGTATGAAATGTATGATTGAGATTGGTCGTTGGCGAGGATGCTCCACTTGATTTCATGCCGGCATTCCCCGGTATGACCAAGTGTCCATTGAGGCATTGATTCTCCATGCGGATCTGGGGAAAGAAACGAACTTGAGCGGCAGACATGCCCTCACGCCCATATGGCATCCGCAGATACTCGCCTTCAATCACACGAACGGTTAAACGATCATGTGTGATAAAACCAAATGGATTAATCAGAGTATTCGATACCTTGGGAAGCAAGTGTCGAGGAATGAGACGAGAATTGTTGCCTCCTGCACCACCACCCACACCACTGCCACCAAGTGTACTACCGACACCAATCGTATGTTGCTGTGGATGATTGGATGAGATGGTGCCAGCAATGGGTGGACGTGGTGGTGGAGGAGGTGGTGGTAGAGTCATGGTACTGCTGAATGAGTTCATGGTTCCCTGGATGGATTGTGCCATTGGTGCGTGCGGTGGAGGGGGTGGGAGGAACTTGTTCATCTTCTCTTCCTCCTGCTCAAGACTTTTCTGCATCTTTTGTAGATGTACTTGTTGAGACTGTAACGTTGTTAATGCTGTCGATCCATGTTCTCCAAATACTCGCACGAATAACTTCTTGTATTCAATGTAGGCCAACCAGGAGACATGACCGGCTGACGGGACGGCACGAGAGAAGAGCCATGCAGCTGGAATGTTGGTGAATACCAATGCTCTCAATGCCCGGATCAATTTCTCTGGTGCAGCCACGAATAACTGTTCCATGACTGTTCGTGCCAATTCAATCTGACTCAATGCCAGATAGTTGGAGAGGACCGTCAGTAATTTATCGTGATCACTCGTCGAGGAACTCAAGCCGGAACTGTGGATGGACATGGATCCGGACCCAGCGGTTGAGGAGGCTGAAGGGAGCAGAGGGATGTAAGAGGGATGGGTTCCACCAGCTGTGGCACCAGGACCAACAACTGTCGAGGAGAGGCTCATACTGGAATCATCATCATGACCAGGTCGATGTGTGACTCGAGGCAGGAAGTGCAAGGGAGTGGAAGCGGCAGCATCCAAACTCTCATCCAACCCTTCTCCAGTACCCCACCCAAGCTCATTCATCTCATTCTGCTGATTGTTGTTGTTTGTCTCATCATTGGTTCCGCCACTGGTCCATCCTGCCTCCTGGTTGGCCACGGGTCGCTCCAGCTGCATGTTGACATGACCCACATCAGCTGGCAGGGAGGCCTCACGCAACAGAGAGGAACGAACAGACGACTTCGACATGGTGGTGACGATGGCGATGACGATGGTGACGGAGCAGAGATTAGGGATTTCTCGGTGGAGGAGGAAGGCAACAGTCGGCTTCAAATGAATGATTCTCTATTGGTGACGACCGAGTTATGTGACGATCGAAGCTTGGGCAAGCTAGGCGATGAAGGAGCACTGAATGAAGCCAAGTGGTCTCCCTTCTATACCCTCTTCTATGCAACGCTAACTACACTCCCCTTACCCTTCGGCTGAGCAATGTTTGATGTTGCGAAATACGTCAATGCAATGCCAAAGTGGCGTTGCAACGAGCTGGTGCACAGTGTGACGCAATGCAACGCGAGCCTGCCCACTGGCAGTCGTCCGGAACGGAACGTACGGTCACGAGTGCGGTCACTCCATGCACAATGCCGTATCAACAGAACAAAGTGCCCAGCGACGAAGCACCAATATGGGAGTGTGATCGAGCGTGGGATGGAGAATGATGATGATGAGTTAAGTGAAGTCCGCTACAGAAGTGTTTCGTTGGATTCAACCCTCCGTCATCCGCTCAGTCATTCATTCACCCGCTCTGAGTCAGGTCTCAGTCATGCGTGCAACGCGTCACTGCCATCGATGGGGCTCAATGTGGCCCTTGACTCGGAGCCAGTGACTGCAACATGCACACAACGCGAAATCACTCAACTCCATGCAACACATGTTGCCAACGAGGCAAGGAACGAAAAGACGGAAATCAATGATTCATGCTATTGCTCAT
>Ga0256777_1000286_pt1 | contig 11489 bp, 6 predicted proteins | sample MC6MC0928MT_FD_186042 | JGI IMG/M metagenome (GOLD analysis project Ga0256777, IMG submission 186042) | Metatranscriptome of enriched soil aggregate microbial communities from Iowa State University, Ames, United States - MC6-MC0928-MT... | ecosystem: Environmental > Terrestrial > Soil >... | reverse complement strand
GGCGTGCTGAGGTGTTGGTGGTTGCAACAATGTTGCATGTTGTTACGAATTCCGGGCGCAATTCCGGGTGCAATTCTGGTGGAGCCGCAGTCGGTCCTACCACGATGGCGGTCACGTCTGAAAGTTTGGAATAGAGCAGGTGTATGTGAATGTGTTCTACGACACAGTCATGGAAAGAAAAGGATTGAATGAAGAGCTGCGAAATGATTACGGATGGAAGCAATAATCAGTGGTTGGTGTGAAGAACAGGGGGAGCGGCAAGTTGGAGGGTCGGCGTCGGTATGTAGATACCGCGCACGAAATACAAGTGGAGGATGGGGCGGACGTGATCAGACGAGGATGGGTGGTGCAAGGAGGAGGTGGACATGGGTGGAGAAACGGGGCGATGTGCATTGCCAGCTGGTTTTACTGTGCCTTTGCTGCATCATCAGCTGCCGTCGCACCAGAAATAATCTCAACCAACTCAGTTGTGACACGTGCCTGACGAACTCTGTTATAGAGCAAGCGCAGACGGGTCATCATCTCCTCGGCATTCTTGCTGGAGTTACTCATGGAGTTGACACGCTGAGAGAACTCAACCATATCGGACTCAGCAAGGATGGCATGAAGCCTCAAGGCGAAACTCCATTGATAAAAATTCTCCAATGTATCAGAGTCCCCCTCAATCTCGAATGGTTCGAATGTCTTGGTATCGGCCAATGTCAAGCTTTGACTTTGAATGCCCATAGTCTTGGTCTCGAAGCTCATCATGTTCTTGAACACATTATGCACGATCTCACCCTCATCGAATGGCACCTCACGAAGGATCATATCAGCCAATAATAAGGATTGCTTGAATGTACGACGACGCAGCTTACTATGCTCACCAACAGTGACACGAAGATCCTTGGAGAAGAGACGCTCCAAGCCTGCTCGCGTCTTCTCACCCATACCGATCATGTTGATCGAACGGCCAACCTTGTGATGATGTTGACCACGAGCACGAGTACCACGGACAACGCTTCCATTCACACTACCACACAAACCACGATCGGGAGTAACAGCCATCACCAAGTATTGACCGGTCCGTCCCTCACCCTCCTGCTTCTGTGCTGGTGTGTTGACATCCGTGCTCTCCACCTCAACCTCAGGGAACATGGCCAAGGTTCCCTTGGTGAACTCACGCGCATTCTCCAAGCCTTCTTGTGCACGGCGCACCTTTGCTGAGGCAACCATCTTCATGGCCTTGGTGATCTTCTTAATGTTACCGACTGCAACCATGCGCTGCTTCAACACACGATCAGACAGATTGCGGGAGGGAACGGTCACGCTCTGCACACGCTTGGTGAGCGCCGCCACCGGCTTGACAAACTGTCTTCCAAACATGATTGTAATGTTGGATAATGGGTATGGGTGGAGAGTAGAGTGTGAAGGGGAATGACCGGTGGCCGATGGTTGATGGTTGAAGTCAGTTCGGTTGGATTGAGGCCGATTCTGCCTTTCCACTCTGCCCTTCAATTCATGCACGTAAAAGAGACGCCTCTAAACGTAAAAGGCATAGCACATCAATTCCATATTTCAAAGATCTGTTTTTGAGATCTTCAAAATATGTTTGGTAGCACCTACACCAACTACCAATGTTGGACATGCTCTGGTTGGCTGATCGGGTCAGCACATCCCGATCCAAACAAGGCAGAACGTCAAGCACAAGTACGGTGCGAACGTCATTCAAGCAATTACCAGGAGTTTGATTGCACCAGCACCGTGTCTGTCCTATTCTTGAAAATGTCATCCGTCGATAGTAATAGTGCAGCTGCATCATCGGGGCTGGCGAATGTAACCAATGCCAGCGTATCGAATACTTCACTCAGTGCAGTCGGCTTGGCATCAGCAGAAGTAGTCGTTGCATCCGCAGCAGAAGCAGCCACACATGCAGCAGCAGCTGCAACATCCGTAGCTGCATCCGCAGCAGCCGCAGCATCAGCCTTCGCAAGCGATATGTTACACAAAGTTCCTCTCATTCACATCCCCCAACTTCCCGGTGGTCCGCTCCTTCATTCCTTCCTCGTCTTTGCCTGGTTCGTCTACTTGCTTGAAACTTACTTGGATCTGAGGCAATATCGATTGTTCAAAGTCAAGAAAAAGCCCGCGGAATTGACCTATGTCACACAAGATGAATTTGAGAAGGCACAACACTACGGTGGTGATAAGTGTCGCTTTGGTTTCTTCACCTCACTCTATGCTCAACTCGAACTCACCGCATTCCACCTACTCGGATACTATCCAGCTACATGGGCACTGTCAGCTTATGTATTGGATGAATTGTTCGGCAAGGATGCCAATCGGAGCACCATCCAGATTACGATGATGTTCTATGTCATCGATGCATGGATTCAAACGATTTTCAGTCTGCCACAACAGCTCTGGTCAACATTCGTCATTGAAGCGCGACATGGGTTCAATAAGCAAACGATCGGGCTGTTCTTCGCAGATCAAATCAAGGGACTGCTACTGTCATGTTTGATTGGAGGCCCGTTGCTGGCATTGTTCGTGTATGTGATTGAATGGGGTGGAGAGAAGTTTTACATCTATGTTGGTGCCCTGATGCTGGCGTTGCAGATCGTCGCGATTCCCGTCTATGCGAACTTCATCCAACCATGCTTCAACAAGGTTGAACCATTACCTGAAGGATCACTACGAACTTCGATCGAGGCAATGGCATCCAAGATCCATTTTCCGTTGACTGGTTTATATGTCATCGATGGTAGTAAGAGAAGTTCACATAGCAATGCCTATTTCTACGGATTCTTCAAATCGAAGCGTATTGTACTGTTCGATACCTTGATCAATCAATGTAGTGAATCACAGGTATGTGCGGTGTTGGGACATGAGCTTGGTCATTGGAAGTGTAATCATACCATCAAGAATATGATGCTGTCACAATTACAAACATTGGCGATGTTTTATGCATTTGGATGGATGATTCATAATCCAGCATTGTATTCGGATTTTGGATTCCATGGATCCGTTCGTCCAACCTATATTGGGCTGGCCTTCTTCATGTGTGTATGGTCGCCCATTAGTCATGTATTGGGGTTTATTGGCAATTGTCTATCGAGACATTTTGAATTTCAAGCGGATGAATTTGCACAAAAATTGGGTTATGGTACTGAGCTGCAAGGTGGTTTGATCACGTTGCAAAAGGAGAACAAAGGAACCATGATCCCTGATCCGATTTATTCCGCTTATCATCATTCTCATCCTCCGCTGCTCGAACGTCTGCGCGCCGTCGAGGAGGCAATGAAGAGCAGTGAAACGAAGAAGAAACAATAAGCCGTCCGATGGCATTGCTTGGACGCAAGCTCATTGACAATAGCAGACGGCGCTGATTGTTGCCGTGTGCCCCATATGAGCGAGCTTCCAATCGCGTCATGGGGCCAAACAACCGGCATTTGTGATTGTACTCAACACGTGTTGGGATCACACAATGTGTGAACGTGGAATACAGACGCATCGCCACCAAAGCTCGACACCAAGGACCAGCCTCAACCACGTGCACGCAGGACTATGCAGACTCCAACAACATCGATCCACATAGTTTAGTTAGTATGAATAATTGATTGTTGTTGTTATTACGTGTGTTGGTGATGTGTGTGGTGTGTCACATGGTTGGTTGACTGAGCCAGTCAAGAGGAGTGCACGCTGCACAGTGAGGAACAAGGCCCGTCTGAGCCGAAATTCGTCCATTCCATTCCACTCTCTCCACCGCTGTCAGAATAGGCAATAGACGGTTAGAGGTGAGCAGGTGTGTGTGTGTGAGAGAGAGAGACAGAGACAACACTGGAGAGCATCGAAAGTGGCGAGAACCATCGGAGCCGATCAACTCAACTACCGATGTGGTGAGGGATGAGCAAGGCTCGGGTCTAGCTCAGTCCGCGCTCACAGCGGAGCGGCGTGGGTTGTGGTGCTGAGACGATCACTGCTACAGCGTTTGTGTTCCCAGATGCCGATATTCGATCTACATGCCTTTCTCATGTGCGCGCTTTGATTGTCTCTTGTTGGTTTGATGGCTTTACTTTCATTGTTGTTTTCTGCTCTCCTTTCCATTCCTCTCCCTCACTTGGCTTACTTTCTGCTCCGCTCCACACTCCACGCTCCACATTCCATTCCGTCACGTGCATCCATCACATGCTATATTGTTGAAATCATCAGTCGTCCTCGTTGGCATTCCTGTCACAAATACGACCTCGACGGCCGCCATGTCGCTCGCGAAGTTGTTGAGGAGGAAGAGTAGTCGGAAGGAGTCAGATGAGACAGAAAGGGAGAAGGAGCGAGAGGCACCGCTCCAAACATCACTCTCACGCTCGCATGCATCTACATCATCGTCTACCTCGACTGAAGCAAGTCAATCTCGCAGTGGGACGCCACCACTGACTGGTACTCTTGCCTCCACGCTCTCCTCCCTCTCCTCCATCCCCCTAGTCGAGCAGGAGCATGCCGCACGCCTCGCTCTCGCCCGTGTGTCCACGGATCGTGAATCATTGCTGTTGAGAACGTTGAGATTCCTACTCGTCGTGCGATTGAGATTCTATCGTACGAACGAACAACTTGTGCGATATGCATCATGTAAGACTCGGCAAGAAGAGTTGTTGATCCATGCTGCCTCCCGTGCTTCCACCCTGCATGATCTGTGTACGCGTACGGAGGAGACGCGCAAATTCCTGGTCAATCGTGTTCGATGTGCTGCGTGGGAGAAGCGCAGTCACTTCCACTTGACTGCATGTGATCACATGCTCGGCAATGTTCAACCCGCCCTATTCGATGTGGCCACCATGCTGCGTGGCCATTTGGGCATTGCGGCCTTGGCGCGTTCAGTCATGGCACGTGCCTCACGTGACAAGTCAGCCGCATTGGCCATCGATGAGGAGAAGCGCCGTCATGTTGGTTTGATTGCATTGGCCACGAAGTTGGAGGAGGAAGCTGAATCACGTCGTTTGGAGCTCGCACATATGATCGTGCAACTGCGCAGGAACATGGGTGAGGAATTGGAGAGGTTCCTTGAACGGAAGCTCAGAAGTAGAAGGAGGCTGAGTATGGATCGGGACGATGAACGATATCGGAGTCCATCAGGCAAGGTCGCACCGAACTCTCCCACCTCACCCAATGGTCTCGACCAAGCACAAATACATGCATTGAATCTCTACGGTGCTGCCCTATCCATGCGCATCCTCGAGCCCGAATTACTCAGTCTCGCTGAGGAGGAACTCGGCATGGGTGATCCATTGATCCAGATGTTTGAAACGAATTCCAATACCATGCATGAGGAAGAGAAATCATTGTTGGAACAAGATCGAATTGCCGCATCCACCCCAACCACACCATCATCCACCACGCATCTGTCACGCCATCGACGCAGTAGCTCGACTGATCAACACTCACCGACGCAACCATCCGATGTAGACACGCCAACACTCGCTCCACCCAACTTCCATGCGTTTGGAGAGGAGACGAGCGAGCAGGGACTAAGCAACGATGCGACACTGATTCCCACCTCCTCCTCTCCTCCGCGACTCTCCACTCCATCCTCCTCGCCTCCATCTCATTCTCCTCTCTCGTTCTCCCCTCCATCCCTCTCTCCACTGTCACGATCCCCAGTCGGCAGTAGTGGCGCTGGTACATCGTTGCTGAGTGCCAGCATCGCTGCGAGTGCTGATATCTGGCCTGAAAGCCTCGATGAGATCGCCAAGGAACGGGTGGAACATCTGAACGCTCACCACTCACATGGCCAGCAGTCACATGCTCAGCAGTCGAGTCACTCACGTGCAGTTGACAACGTGAGCGCTCCTTCTATCATCCTGCCTGAATTTGCATCTGCTGCACCCAAGACATCTTCATCCTCTGCTTCCTCCCTCCAAACATCACACTCGTCATCCCCAACTTCGACTGATGCCAAGCCTGCTTCAACGACCCGCTCACCACCCACTTCTCCTCCACCTCCTACACCATCGTCTCCTTCCTCACCCTCTTCCTCTTCCTCCTCCTCCCCATCATCCTCATCGTCATCGTCATCGTCATCAGGTTACATCAACATTAAATTGCGTTACTTCCAAAGTTTGAGTCATGGTGGTGGCAATACTCAATCAGCTCCAATCTCAACTTCACCACGAAGGGATGCAATTGTTGGAACGAGAGCGATGCAATACTGGAAGAAGAAGGAGATGGAAGCGTTGAGCATGAGCAATCATTCCACAACATCAGCACGACCCATTCCATCAGCAACATCATCTGCTGCCGGTTCTCTGAATTTCACACCTTCGTCCTCTTCACTCTCAACGTCACTCTCTGCCTCACCACCAGCGTCATCTTCGCCTGGTGTTCGAGCTCGCGCGACTCTCGAGCGCGGTGTCGATCCGGTCGACGCCAGTAGCACACCAAACAAACGTTGGTTGCTTCGAGCAAGACCTGCAAATGCGAATGCCAATGCCAATACTAGCGTCAATGGGTCGATCAATGATATCCAACCTGCATCGCCGCCGCTGTCACCGTCCTCCTCAACGGCCGCCCCACCAACCTCACCATCGTCAACGAAGAAGTCATGGTGGAGTTCGTTGTTCAAACGTTCCAAATCGAAGAAACGCCATTCGAATGCACCAATAGAGGAACAACAACGATCAATTCAGCAGGATAGCGACAGCCATGCACCATCGTCTGTTCATTCTCGTGCCGGATCGACTGCTGACATCTCCACTGTTCCCACTCTCACCACTGATGCTGATCTCGATCTCAGCACTCTTCCTGTACTTCCACCTCAGTCTCGTCTGCTTCTTGGTGCGTGTTGGTCTCACCTGCATTCGCTGTTCGATTCTCTGACTGATCTTCAGCGCGCGCAGCAGAGTGCATGGGAGCAGCTGGAGATGATCCTGGATCGACGAGAGAGAGAGAAGGCGATGGAAGCCGCCAGAGAAAGGGAGAGAGCGAAGGAAAGAGAAAAGATGGAAAAGGAAGAGAAAGAACGATTGGAGAGGGAAGGGAAGACGGAGACAGCGCAGCGGACAGCACCCGTGGATGTTGTTCGTCCTGCAGCGCCGTCGACGCCCAGTACGGTTATCAAGCATTCTCCACCACTGGTCCCCTCATCTCATGCGATCTCTTCTTCCTCCTCTTCGCTCCTCGCTCCAAAAGTTCCCTCACCCACTGCAACGCCCAGTCCTCCCTCACCTACACAGGGAGCGATTGGCAGTGGCAGCAGCGCCAATGCTCCCTCCAGTTCTCCCACCACTCAACCCGTGGAGGTGCGACATGGAGCCCGCAAAGGATTGATTTTGGCATTGCAATCGGTACCTGCACCGACACTCATGCATACCGATGCAACACAATTGCAACGAATTGGACAGGGCATGATGGAGGGCAATGATGCTTTTGATAGTGTCGACCCCATCACTCTATCTAGCCTCGCTATCGCGATCAGCAATTCTAGCACTCTCGTCAATACTCGTGCTGCTCGTGCGCGTGCCTCCTCAAGTCATCCAACCTCCCGGTCAACCTCGCCCAATGCCCGTACTTTGGCTCGGTCCGTGCCCACGACTCCAACCAATCATTTCAACATGTGGAATGCTAGATCCCGCAGCAGTGAGCTTGATGAGCATGGGTATGGATCAGGACAATCGGGCGCACATGTACGACGATCATCTGAGTCAGCGGCATCGGATGCAGTTGCTGCACTATTCGCTGGCCATGCTGGTGCACATGCACGATCCAATGCGTTCCCTCGTTCTGCGCCTTCATCTGTCCGCTCGCGCTCCTTCACTTCATCTGATACTCATCATCATCTCTACTCGACGTTGCATGCGGATCGTCAGATGGCCTTTTGGCATAGTCATTCACCTCCATCACCCTCCTCACTCGTCTTCTGAGGACAGCAGAGCAGCAAATTCTGGCATCATTCACCCTCACCCACATCATGTCTGTCACATCTCCGATTGGGTGGTGGCTGCCTGTTGAGCACACGACACTGTAGTGACAGCCAGGTTGAGTTGAGGCGCTTCGACTGGCCGTTCCTCGATGCCAGGGCTAGTCTGGGGGGCGAATTTTCTGTGTCTCTTTCTCGACCTCTTTTACTATCCAATCCAATCCTTCCTTCGCTTTCTTAGTCAACGTTGAATGCTGATGTTTCGATATTTTTTCTTCATACATCTAGTTCACAATGGGTCGATCATCATTCTACATACCACTTCTTTCACGTCTATTGACGTAATGTTGCACATTGGCATGCCATCATATCAGTCCACACACTGTTGCTTTCTATGGTATTCCCGCAACATGATGGGCGTCAGAGGATGAATCCACGAGAAGGCGGGCAATGGAATTCAACCTGTCCGAAGCGAGACGTTTGATCAGCGAGTTCAGATGAGAAAACTTGTATGAACAGGAAAAGTCAGCTCGCACGCTGCATCCACCAGTACAATATTCCTGTCTCATTCTCCTTTTATATGCAGTGTCGTACGCCGATTCGATGCATTTGTTGCATGTGTTTACACGTATGAATCTGAGTGTGATTGGTCGGCTTTATCATCTACGGTCAGGTTGGAGTTTCCTTGTCAATTCCCGCTCATCACCCACTCAGACTGCGACTGCCACGTCTCATCACCCGCTCAGACGCCGCTGCCACTCCCACTCCCACTCCTCCATTCACATTCACTTCCCTTCACTTCCCTTCACTTCACTGTCACTCCTATCCTACCACATCAATCGGTGAAGTCGAAATCTCAACTAGAATTTGCCTCACCTCACCTCACCTCAAGGCTCACCTCACCTCTCCTCTCAACTTCTGTCAGTGTCTGACTCAGCTGCCTCAGATTCCATTCCGTTCCATTCCATTCCAGTCCTGCACTGCTCCGCTCCGACTCGCACTCAGCCGTCACTCCGCTCCGACTCCGACTCACCCAACCCATCAACTGACTCGTAGTACTAGCCTGCCCTTCCCTGTCCGACACATGCGCATGCCTACACAGACAAGACAATAACGATCCAAGGCTCATTCCACTGTGATTGTCGCCAGCAGCTATGGCGACCCCTCCACCTCAACTTCCCGCTCCTGCTGAGTCTGGGCCAGGCCCACTGCTACTGCCACAGACTGGATCCAAGTCTGATTCTGATCCCATCCGGCTGATTATTGACCTGGCGCCTGGTGTTGATCAACCTCCAACTGGCCTTCCACCATCAACCTTCCCCTTGCATATGCGCAACTCCCAACTCGATCCTCTCCGTTGGAATACCGTTGATGGCCTAAGTCGACTGTTGTCCTGTCCCTCACTCGCTCGAGATTGGATGATGTTGAGGCCACGTAGGCAGTGCCCTCAGTGTCCCAATGCGATCATCCCAGCGGAACGTTTGAATGATCTCGTCTATGCTGAAAATGTTGGAAACTGGGAGCCAAATGCAGATTCGCCACCATTAAACATATTCCTCATGCCAATCGCTGGAAGTGGAAGCATGAAGGAGGAAGAAGAGTTAGAAGTTGAGGATGAACAGGATGTTAACAACAATGGGGGTGATGGTGGCGCACAGAAGGGCGAGGGAAAGGGAACGGGCACGAGTGGCAACAGTGACAGTGCGTCCAATACTGGTACTGGCGAGCCCCAACAATCTGGTGGTGAGATTATCCGACATATCATTTTGACTGATATCGGGGATTCTCAGTATTTTCACTTCCCGTTTGAGGCGCGGTATCTTCCTCCGGATGATCCTCTCCATCCATATCGTCATGTCGGCATCCATCGATGTGAGAGCATTGAAGAGGCAATCGCTGTTGCACGTCAGCCATCGAATCGGATCGAGGAGTTGACGACTGGAGGGGGAGTCATTCTTACGGATCGTGATCTAATTCGTCTACGTCGTGCCATGCCCCAGCTCAGACGGCTCGTCATGACTGCGGGGCCGGTTGGATTCAGTGAGAGAGGACTGAAGGCAATACTCACTGGTGACGTGGGGAAGCTGAAGAGCAGTAGTAGCAGTAGTGGTGGTAGCAGCAGCAGTAGTGGCATCCATGTCAATGTGTCCGGTGTTGAAGAGTTTCAGTGGGAGGGTCGGCGTCGTTGGCCTCGTCCGTCCGATCTTGATGTGCTCGCTTCGTGTTCCTCCTCATTGAAACTACTCGATCTCTCGTTCAATGGCGTTGACGCATCGATGTCTTTGAGTGCTGCATATGCATCGACACTGTCTCAACTCCACCAGTTGCGCAACCTCTCACTCACTGGGCTCATTGATCCCACTGTCCTCGCTGCCATCGCGTCACTCCATCAACTGGAGGTATTACTATTGAAGGGCGACATGGTGGCGGAATACATCCCACCCATGGCTGAGTCCGTGTCACTCATGCGCCACCGCAGGGAGCCCGAGAAGCCACTCGACCTCTCGCCCATTGCCAATCTCACTCAGCTACGCGCACTCTCCATACAAGTTAATGACTACCAGCCACCTGTTGATGTCTCGACATTCCTTCCTAGTCTATCCAACCTCACTCATCTCCAATTAGCTCATTGTGTGTGGGGTGACGCAGGGGAAAATTGGCGTTTTCTCAACAACACAGACAAGGTTATTGACATCTTCCAACATCTCCACGCCCTGTCTGATGGGCCCAAACTCCAACAGGTTTCTTTGCCTCCTCGACCCCCACTCTCAGGCAAGCTTGAGGTCGCCAAGCTCGCAGTCATCGTCCTATCCATCCCCACACTCAATTATTTCTCCATCGATATGAGCAGCTTCCCAGATCATGTCTTTGATAAGATGGATGAGATGAAGCTACCCTGGACGCTGCCACAGGGACTCGACCCATTCCACTACTCGACATGGTTCAAGGTTGGAATGCAACTCACACCGGAAAAACGCGAACAATTACGACAGGTGATGGAGGAGTATATGGAGCAACAAGCAGCGAAACAATCGAATGCGAATGCAAACTCCCAACGTTAACCAACACCCAACCATCGGCTTCCCTCCCATACCCAACCACTGATGCTGACACCTGTACTGTACTGTCATCCTTCCCTCCATGTATGAAAGTCATCCACCCCACTACTCAGCTCAGCCACATCACGCTGCATCGAATCCATCCACTCATTTGTGAGTGCGGCATCAGTCAGCTTGTTGCATCCGAGTTGACATGGAACCAGCGTTGTCAATGTATGTCGCTGTCATTGACAATGTCATGTGTGAGGCTGAGTGGGGCAACATGAATATGAACGGGACGTGCATCTGACGATGATTGACTTCTTCGTGGTGGATTCTTTCGCTTCTAAGCATCCGACTATTCAACTTGGTTCGACCAGTGTTTGTGCATCAATGGCAACACGGACGAATCGCTACAGTCAACCTTGCAGCGATAGCATGGACCACCATTGAGTAATGCTCAGTTGCATTGCCTTCACTTTGTTTCCACCCTGTTCTGATCGAGATCGATCTTTCGTGTATGTACAAAACAGACTTCCACCTCAAATTGATGCATTCTGGTC
>Ga0256777_1000283_pt1 | contig 11606 bp, 5 predicted proteins | sample MC6MC0928MT_FD_186042 | JGI IMG/M metagenome (GOLD analysis project Ga0256777, IMG submission 186042) | Metatranscriptome of enriched soil aggregate microbial communities from Iowa State University, Ames, United States - MC6-MC0928-MT... | ecosystem: Environmental > Terrestrial > Soil >... | reverse complement strand
GTTTTTTTGAAAAAACGAACACTCTGACGCGTTTACGTTGTAAGCACAGTTGAATAGGACAATGAGATAAAGGATTGAAACAATGAGATGAACTGTTTCGGTGTTGGCGCAGGACGAGAGAGGGGGCAATGGGGAGAGAGGGTGCAGATGGATCTCACCAATGTCGGTTGAATCAAAACTGGAGCTCCGAAAAGGATGGATAAGCACACACCCCAGGGTCAATTGCAACGAGTGATGGGCTGACGAGGGCGTCAGCGTCCCGCTCCCAGTGTTTGATCACGAGTTGAATAGGATGAAATCCACTCTCTTATCAGGTATAGAGAAAATGTAGAGCGTATCAACCTTCTCTTTGCTGCTATCACCACTGGTCGCCTTACTTGAGCTCTTACTACTACTTGAGCTTGTATCCATTCCCATCATTGCTCCTCCACTCTTCTTTCTCATATAGGCGATCAGCATCTCACATAGACCTCTTTGTCTCGCGTGCGCTTCTTCTAATGCTTGTTGGAGTGCGGTGGGAGTGGCGGAGTAGAATGCGCTGGATAAAGAACGGATTAACGAAAATGGCAGGTCCACTGCACAGATTGCATAGGATGATGGAGACAGACCTGCTAGCAGTGGGGTGAGCAAGCGTTTGACTTGAGTAAGGATCTGTGTCTTGGCTGCTTGTTTCATGCTACTGGCATCCATGATATGTACATAGAAATTCGGCTTGGAATGGGAGAAGGAATGTGAATGAGATGGGCCACGATTATCTGAGTAGGAGGAATGGTGTGCATGATGCGTCGTCATGAGTGCAGCATTGGCCGCCATCTCTGCTTCCTTCTTGCCACCAGCCATGCGCGTGCGTACATATGAGGACACTTCATTCGGCTGGAGCCAGACGAGATCTTGCTCACGTGCTCCAGACTTATCCGCCACACTCTTACTGCCACTGCCACCACCACCAATGAGGTCACATACTGCGACTGTTCCATTCGATTTGAGTTGATTCCTTCGAAACAATATGATCCATCTCACGGAATGTTCACGTGCATACTGTTTCAATTGTGCATGATTCAAGTTGGGTGGATGGAGGTAGATGGCCGGGAGGTTGTCATGCCAGAGATAGCTGGCCAATGCCAAACGTTCCTTGATGAAGATGCCCTTGGAGGAGTAGAGTAAGATGTTGCTGGAATGAGAGTCGATGCCATGGAGAGCCTTCTTTAAACGACGAGCATGAACGGGGTTAGAGAGAGGCTTGTAATTATTTTTGATTTGATAAGCAATCATGCTCGACACAATCTTCTCCAATGCAAAGTTGACACCAATCGCAGAGAAGGTGATGGGGGAAGTTGGTGGCATGAAGGATGCAATCAACTTATCATACTGGCCTCCCAGCGCGATGGTCTCATAGGCATTCAACAATGAATCGGAACGAGACGACGAAGCAGTGGAAGAACTACTCGCCGCAAATAGACTACGATTCACATGTTCGTTCAATGTCGTTGCCGTATTCATCGCCATGTTGTTGCTGCTGTTGGATTCCGCGCTCAAGTTCGGTACCAGCGCCTGGAAGATGACTCCTCCAGAGTACAATTCAGCCTTGCCACAGATGCCCAATGCAAAGCTCACATGTTGATCCAATTTTCCAAGCGGTCTCAAATATTGAAAGATGGTTGCAATCAGGTCCAAGTGCTCCAGTATCTCACTCTCCTTGAGGAGGCGCTTCGATTCCGGTGCGGAGAAGAGTGTATCACGCACTGAACGAAACACTGATTCCGGTTGTCCGTTCTCACTGCGAATCGAGAGTAAGGCACCGAGTAGATCAATCTTTCGCGGTGAGAGCTTCTTTTCGCGCACGAGTTGACGACGCATGGGAGACTTCGACCAGGAGCCTTGGTAGAGTGCGAAGGAGCCAGCGATCTTGTATAACTCCTTGCGTAAGAGAGCGGTATCCTCTTGATGAGCGGCAGAGGAGGAGGAGGGAGACTTCGCCTTACTTGGAGGTGGTGGCGCAGCACTATCATTCGATCCTTTGCTCTTACTCTGTTGTGCGGCATTGTTGGAACTCTCAGCTAACACTACGTCCAACACTGCTTCAAACAGGGATGAATGATTGATTTTCAATTGGAAGGTGCTCCCGATTGCTGGCACGAATTCGATCAACACATCATACATCAACTTCAATGCTTCAGCGGAGAGACAACATAGCTTCTCACGAGCATGTGCACGAACCTCTCGAGCATGACTGCTGAGGGACGAAGAGGAGGAGGAAGATAGTGATTTCGCTGCGATAGGATTGGACCATACACAATCAAAATCACATTCATACAATTCCTTCGGCCTTCCTCCAATTGGGTTGCGTCGATACACCTTGTTGATATCGTATCGTCTCAGATCGAAATATGAGGCGGCACCAGAGCCACCATCATGTATCGACGAGGCAGCCTCTTCGGCCAATAATGATTCCCCACTCCATGTCACGACGGATTGCTGAGCAATGTAACGAGCGAAGGGCACGGTGAGAGTATAGGGTAAGGAGACAAGTGTACCTTGAGGATCCAGATAGAGTGCCGTGCCACTTGGTGTGGGTATGATGTTTGATTTGGGGGCGATGAGTGGGGTATTGAGATGGATGGCACCATGATTGCGAAAGATAGTCGAGATGGTATCACACACGCGCATATGACACAATTGACTGAAGTGTAATGGAGGTTCAGATTTGGCCATTGCACTACTGCTTGTGGAAGTGAAGTCAAACGTGAAATCAATATGCGTGTCTGGTGGCATGGTGAAGAGTATGTCGAGTAGTTTGGAATGTTGTGGTGAGTCACGTGTAGCCACGCCTTGTAACGCCATCTCGATGTGTTCATCTTCCAGTTTCAATGGGATCCAGCCACTCATCAACAGTTCCTGCGCTGTCGGTCGTTCGTTGGGGTTATGGCGTAGAAGGCTCTCAATGATTCGAATGATATTGATGCGATCATTCGGTCGGTGTGTGAGGAATTCATTGGGTACTTTGCCCGTCGATCGAAGTTCCTCCAATTGTAATGCACGCTCCATCAATGAGCCGAATGGATACACCATCTCGAAGAAGATGATACCCAACGAGTACATGTCCGCTTGAGTGTTATATGTGACACCTGCTGTACGCTGCTCCGGTGCGGCATAGACATGCGTACCGACACATTCACTGATCGATCCTTGACGGGAAAGGGAGTTACCATGACTATCTTGATCTGGGTTCGAATAACGATTCTCACCGGATGCAGCATTGCTTCCTTGTAAGAATGCAAGTGCTGAGCCATCCTGATGAGGTGGTGCGGATGGTTGCCTGGGTTGTTGTTGCTGGTCTGCTTCATCGGTGTTCTTTCGTGAGCTCAACACCGCCAATCCAAAATCACCCAACTTGATCTGTGTTGCTGCATCACTCAACGTAATGAATACATTACTCGGTTTGAGATCACGATGTAAGATGCCTTTCTTATGGATATACGCGACGGCTTCAACGAGTTGCCGAAAGAGTCTCCAGCATTCTTCCGGATCCCTCTCGAACACGCGTTCATCGATCAGATCACGCAGAGTCTTGGAACGTGTGGAAGTACTGAGAGAACAGTGCTCCATTTGGATGTAGAGATATTGCTGACCACCACCACTGCTGGAGTTGGTTGTGCTGCTCGAACCATCGATATCATCATCCTCATCACTTTCATCGTCCTCATCCTCCTCATCACTATCCATATGTCGTGTACTCGGTTGGGATGGACTCATCCAATCCTCATCATCATGCAAATCATCCGTGCTATACGAACTCTTCATGCCACTGACTTTACGAGCGAGTGACGGATCCGGGACCGGGGCCGCGGATTTCTTCGTGCCACCTTGAGCGAGAGACTTTGGCGTGGAGGTGAATGGTTCATCTACACTCTCCTCGCCCTCAATCCATGCTTGGTAGTATCTCACAATATATCGATGATGTAACATGGCAATAAACGACACTTCCTTGATGATCTTTCGATTCATCGCTGGGTTCCTGCGCTTTAATTTGATTCGTTTCACAGCGTACAAGAGTTGATCGACCTTGTTTCGTGCCAGATACACCTCACCGAACCCTCCTTTACCGAGTAGTTCCAATTGGTCGAAATCAGCTTGGAAACGACTGTAGTATGGCGTCGGATGTGATGGATGAGGTTGCAGTGTGGTGGATGGTGCAGCAGCAGGGAAGGATTGAAGCACATCATCACTTGTACTACTTACACCACGCTCCATCCAACCTGGAGCAGCCGCACCAACAATGGCTGGTGATCGACTCAAATCGAGGAAATCATGTGCTTCATCGTCTTCTTCGTCCTCATCTTCTTCATCCTCACTGCTCTCCTCATCCTCCTCGTCCTCTTCGTCATCTTCATCGAGATCATCTTCGTCCTGGTCATTTTCGTCATCCTCGTCATCACTGTGCAATGTCGCCAATCTCGCCTTCGCTTTCCTCGCTTGCATCTTCTGTTGTTGTTTGTGTCTCGCATCCTCCTCCTGTTCCAATTGTGCCATCAATTTATCCGTGTCAAGACTGAATGATGAGAAGCTTGCACCGTGACCATGACTTGACTTGGGTGCAGACGATGAGGTGAGTGGAGGAGAGGCGAGGGCGGATTGGAAAAGGGAATCATCCGTGGTTGCGTCACTGTCATCTGAATCAGAACCACTGAGCGAATGACGACGAGATGCACTCGTTTCATCCCCCTCCTCGTCTTCTTCGTCTTCCTCATCCTCCTCGTCTTCATCACTTTCACTCTGCTCACTCTCGGACGGTGCCTCACGTAATTGGCGTGGTTTATGCTTGCATTTTTGTTTCTCCGCTGCTTTCGCACGTAGCTTCGCTCCAATATCCTTGCCCTTATCCCGATCCCTGTCACGCTCTCGATCACGATCTCTGCCCCTGTCCCTGTCACGCGTAGTAGCTCGATCATGCTTTCGGCTATTGCCTGATACATTCACATGCAGATCATGCTGAGCCTTCTTGCCACTCTTCGCAGCTTCATGTTTGGCCGGGCCTTTATTTGGGACGACAGGAATAGGAGCGACGGGCTTCGTGCTGCTCTTAACACCTGCAGCAGCTGCTGCTGACGCTGCTGTTGATGCTGATGAACCCAGTCCAAGCGACAGCATATATCCACCAGGAGGCGATCGGCCCATTAACGATGGTGAGGCAGCCACGGATGCAGGTGAGGCAGAGATGGATCGTGACATTGGGATGAGCATGGAGCCACTGGATGGGCTGCTCAATCCTCCATTCGCTGCCGCTTTCCTCCTATCTTCCTGCTGTCTTGCTAATGCTTCCTTCTTCTTAGCCGCGGCCTCCAGGCTGCGTTGCAGACTCTGCGCCTCCTCCTTCCTGGCTTCTTCCTCCGCATTCTCCTTCACCTTCGCCTCCATCTCCTGACGTCGCTCCTCCTCCCTTTCGCGCGCAACCATCTGCTCATGGAACGATCGCACGGGCACATTATGTGGAAGGAGCCACTCTTGCAAGGAAGTCACCAATGAATACACGATGGAGTCTTCACCTTTCGACAGCAGATGTTCTGCTTCACCACGGATGCGATTTTGTAACTGTTCGACAACCTCTGCTGCTAAGCCTCGTTGGTTACGGACAACTAACAGTGGCATGGATGCAGTGGCTGTCAACATGACATCGAGTAGTGCTGCACAGTGATTCGACGATTCCTCCTCATTCGGGCATGGTTTGACGACGAGTTGAAAGTGTAGGGGCTGACCGGGTTTGTCGGAGATGCAGGTGAAATCCTCTCCCATGATCGCTTCCAACGCCTCAAGTTCATCCCGGTGTCTCTCATCTCGCTCAGCCGCTTCTGTTGCTGTGGATTTGCCCTTACGTGACGCCATTTCTCATCGCTGTGGCACAGACGGGTCACAGTCACGGTGAGACGCTCGATGGGCGATGTGTGTGCACGCTGCTCTTGGCTGCTCGAGTGCAAGTGAGTCCGAAGCGGCAATGTGCAAAAGATGCCACCAGCCTCACTCCACACAACAATGCTACGGAATGTACCTGGTGGTACGGTGATTCCACGGTGTTAGGATTGGATTGGGAACTGAAGTGGACGACAGGAGTGATGAACGATGGAGTCGTGTGGATCAAGAATCCCAAGTAGCCTTAGCTCGACGGACTGGAATTACGGCCGCAACCACCATAGGCTATTAAGATGAACATGACAATTCAATGCAGCTGCTGTAACTATGACAGTTTTAACTACATTTGGGCAGCTACTTGCGGATTTATACATTTATAATGCTGTCGTAGAGTGTGGATAATTCTGCCTATTTCTGTTTTCCACCAAATTGGCCGTACATTTCATTTCTTGCGACCTGCATCATCACAGCTCAAGGCCGACTGCTCGTCCTCATTCCTTCCCTTCCCTTCACGTCGACAGCCGAGAGGAACTCATCTTGTGTATTTTGTAGCTCGTCACTCTTCCCTCACATCTCCTCTTCTATTATTTTTGTTCATGATGTCCTACTCCGACAAGGGTCCTGCCATCGGTATCGATCTCGGTACGACCTATTCGTGTGTGGGCGTGTGGCGGAATGGTCAGGTGGAGATCATCAGCAACAATCAAGGCAATCGTACGACACCATCCTATGTGGCATTCACGGAGAATGAACGATTAGTTGGGGAGGCAGCAAAGAATCAAGCCAGCACCAATCCAAAGAATACTGTCTTCGATGCCAAACGCTTGATCGGCCGAACCTTCAATGATAAGGCCGTACAGAATGATATTAAATCCTGGCCGTTCAAGGTCATCAATGACGCTGGAAAGCCGATCGTTGAGGTTGAGTATCGTGGTGAGACGAAGCATTTCAAGCCTGAGGAGATTAGTAGTATGGTGTTGGCGAAGATGCGTGAGACCGCTGAGGATTATTTGGGTTGTGAAGTAAATCAAGCCGTCATCACTGTCCCTGCCTACTTCAATGATTCACAACGTAAGGCCACACAGGATGCAGGAAGGATTGCTGGATTGAATGTATTACGCATCATCAATGAACCAACAGCTGCAGCGATTAGTTATGGATTGGAGAAGATGGAAGAAGGTGAACAAGAACGAAATGTACTCATCTTTGATTTGGGTGGGGGTACCTTCGATGTCTCCCTGTTGACGATCGAGGATGGCGTGTTCGAGGTGAAGGCTACTGCGGGTGACACACACTTGGGTGGCGAAGATTTCGACCAGAGATTGATGGACCATTTTGTGAGGGAATTTCGATCGAAACATCGAAAAGACCTAACAACAAGTGATCGATCATTAAGAAGATTACGTACAGCATGTGAACGTGCCAAATGTGCACTGTCCAGTGTGACACAAACGACGATTGAGATTGATTCATTGTTTGATGGAATTGATTTTAGTTCAACATTGACTCGTGCACGATTCGAAGATCTGTGTGCGGACTATTTCAAGGCCTGTCTCATCCCCGTCGACAAGGTGCTCCAAGATGCCCGCATGAATAAGTCCGAGATCAACGAGGTGGTGCTCGTGGGAGGCTCGACGCGCATCCCCAAGGTCCAGGAGCTAGTCAGGCAATACTTCCATGGCAAAGAGCCGAATAAGAGTATCAATCCTGATGAAGCTGTTGCGTATGGTGCAGCGGTCCAAGCAGCCATTCTTACGGGTGTCACCAATGAACAAACGAAGAATCTCCTACTGGTCGATGTGACCCCACTCTCACTGGGCATCGAGACAGCTGGACATGTGATGGCAACATTGATTGCGAGAAATTCAACCATCCCATGTAAGAAGAAACAAACGTTCACAACCTATGCAGATAATCAGCCAGCAGTCGAGATTCAAATCTTCGAAGGAGAGCGTCCACTCACCACCGACAACAATCGACTGGGCAAGTTCGTGCTGGCGGGCATCGCACCGAAGCCTCGAGGCATCCCCAAGATTGAGGTGACATTCGAGTTGGATGCGAATGGAGTGTTACATGTGAGTGCGAATGATGTGGCATCAGGCTCAACGAGTAAGATCACCATCACCAACGATCAAGGTCGTCTATCCAAGGAGCAGGTGGAGCAGATGGTTCGTGATGCGGAGAAGTATCGCGCGGAAGACTTGAGCTATGCATCAAAGATCAAAGCCAAGAATACATTGGAGAGTGCGGTCTATACACTGCGCAACAGTGTCCAAGATTCAACTGTACGTCAAATACTTGGTGCCGAAGATTCAGCCATCCTCAATAAGCTCGTTGCCGACATGACCAGTTGGCTGAGTCAGAATGGGGGTGGCGCTGGTGGCGATGACTCTTCAAGCATGGCCACACGAGAGGAGTATGAAGCCAAATTGAAAGAGTTGGAGAAGGTTGCTGCACCGGTATGGACAAGATACAAGCAAAAAGAGAAGGAAAGAAATGGAAATGCCGATGAGAACAAGGATGGAGCAGCAGAGGGGGATATTGGACTCGATGGATGAAACCAAGACATCACTGATTCTGTTCATCAAACGCTACATCCTCAACTGCCGTATACTGTATCATACTGGATGTGATATCTACGAAAAATGCCATTCTCTCAGACGCGTTCACTCTCCAACATTCAATTTTGTTTGCTTTCTGCCCAGTTGTGACATATCCGCAACTCTTAGCAACCATGGAACTCTCATCACCTCAATTTTTCCACCCAATTTTTTCGACGTCCCCCCTGCGATTGGTGTGAGTTGAATCGAACAATTTTTGAAGCTGCTGTATGCAATTGCAGCAATGCAGTTTGAGTGCTGATTGAACAATGAAAGATGCGATGGCAAGGATGAACATGACGGTCACCGCTGTCTCAACGCCGCTTTGAGTCCTTCTCACTGTAATGTTTGTGCATGAGTTGAATTGAATCATAATAGATGTTGGTGCAGGATGTCACACATTGCTTCTCGGATGCGGCCAATGAACCGGATCCACCCCACTCCTTCTTGCTTGCGACTAGTGGGGAGTGAATGCACATATCGAAGCATACATCATTAAGTTGAGCAACGGATTCCTGAAGCTTCACCTGTTGTTCCATGGCTTGGTGGAAATTGTTCAACTCACTCTGTAAGCGGGACATTTCACGTGACGCCACAGCAGCGGCATCGTCGTCTGCTCCACTCATGATGATGCGTTGCTAAGAGGTAGTGTGGATGAAGTTGATGGGTTGTGGGATGAATCAATCGATGAATCCATCAATCATCAACTGGATTTTCATCGCCCACGCTCAGTCACAGCGGTGCACGTCAGTCGGTCCATATCGCTGTTTATGCGAGAGTCCATATATTAATATGCTTTAATTTTGTTTTCACTTGTTTTTGGGTGGGATGGTCATGGTCGGCTGATGGTCAAGAATCGCTGAGCGAGACAGGCTCCTATGATACAGCAAGGCAGAGAAAGAGAGAGGATCAAGTAAGAAGAAGGAACACAGAAGAGTGTGAGAACCAACCAGCGTTTCTCCTGCCGATCCACCCCTTCATCATGTCTACCCATTTGCATCGTTCCGCCAGTCTGCTGGCGGCCGTACTGCTCGCCTTGTGTTTGTCCTCCATCACTGTATCTGCTGCATCCTCCTCATCCTCCTGGTCCGGTTGGCGTTTGACTGATGTCAGCCGAACGATCGACCTCCGCACACACATCGAAGAGGCTACGGTCAAGATTGAAGCAAACAATCAAGGGTCCTCATCCCTCTCTTCTTTCCTGCTCGCCCTCCCCGGCACGAAGGCCTCACGCGTCTCATTTGTTGAGGCCAAATTGAAGGGCAAGAAGACACCGCTCATGTACAAGCCTGTGACACTGACTAGTAAACAATTGCAGAAAGTACGACCAATTGATGATGTACCATCCATCGATGGCTTGTTGTCCAATGCAACTTTCTTCGAGATTGAGCTGGGCCGAAGTTATTCATCTGGTGAGAGTGTGCATCTCAATGTGGCCATCGTGTCGACACGAACACTTCATCCGTTCCCTGTCTCGATTCAACAAGCCGATCCACATCGTGTGCAATGGAACGGTGAATCAAGTGTATGGTTCAGTGTGTACGAGGTTGCCCGTCAAGATACCACGGTGCGCCTCTCCACGACTCGAGTGGAAAGCTTCAGTAAGAAGGGGGCGAAGCGCTCAGGAGATATCATCAAGTATGGACCATTTACTGATGTCACCTTACCATTGTCTTTCCAGCCCATCTCTATTCATTTCGTAAGTAACGCTCCATTCGTCACCTTCCTTTCTCTGTCGAAGGATGTTGAGGTTTCACACTGGGGTAATGTGGCTGTTCAAGATAACTACATCTTGAAGAACACCGCTGCTGAATTAATTGGAGAATTTTCAAGATTTGACTATGAGAGAAGCCGAAATGGGGAACAGGCACCAAGCTCCTTCCGTACGATCGTTGCCCAACTACCGAAGGCTGCCACTGATGTGTACTATCGAGACTGCATCGGGAATGTGAGTACGAGCCATGTGAGACGCTCACGAGATCATACCCGCATGGAGGTGAGTCCACGCTTCCCGATGTTTGGTGGATGGACCAATGACTTCCATATTGGATATAACATACCATCACAATATAACTTAGCGGTTGATCGAAATGATCCTGATCGCTACGTGGTGGAGATCCCCTTGGCCTCCCCCTTCAGTGTTGCCTCCATCGATGAGTTGGATGTGCGCATCATTCTACCAGAGGGTGCATGGGATATCCAGTGGCGTGCTCCATATGATTTTGATTCAGTCCACATGTCTGAATTCAAGACCTACCTGGATACGACTGGCCGACCAACCCTGATCCTGCACAAGAGCAACTGTGTCAAGTATCATCAACAGAATGTCCAAGTGGCCTATCGCTATGCGAAAGTGAGCATCCTTCGTGAGCCACTGTTGATCACGGCGGCAGTCATGATGTGCTTCCTGGTGGTCATCGCGTTCAACCATGCTGACCTACGCATCACCGATAATGAACGAGATATCGTTGCTGCGGCGGCATCATCTACAACATCGATCCAGACACGCCGAACCGGCACAGAGCTCGGAGACATGATCCAGAGAATCATTGATAATATCATGGCGGAACCGAATGGATTACTCGCTGTAGCCTCATCCGTCTCCTCATCCTCCTCCATCGCATCCAACTCCTTACTCACAAGCTTAACGAAGGAATTACTCGTGGCGCTTCAACAAGTTGAGAAGGAAGATCGAAACACGTTTGGACCGACCATCCAAACGCTACAAACAGCCATCAACCAATTGAGCAAGGCCGCGAAACAAGCAGCAGGATCAGGAGGATCATCATTGGACAGCATCGTGGAATCGATAAAGAAACAAGTGGAAAAATTGGCCAAATTATAATGCTTTTTTGGAGAGGGAGGAGACGAATAAGGAAAAAGGAAACAAGGAAAAGACGGAAATTCAAATAAAGAAGGGAACACGGAAGGTGCGAGGAGCACAGGACGATGATCAATGCCAATGTCAGCTGGTGTTAGACCACTGACACGTGCTCCATGCGCATGCGCAGTCGCACGACGAGACGCTCAAGGCCGATGCACTGCATTGTACCGAGATGTCTGGATTAACAAGCTGCAAAGGCATATCAAGGTATATTTATT
>Ga0256777_1000282_pt1 | contig 11626 bp, 3 predicted proteins | sample MC6MC0928MT_FD_186042 | JGI IMG/M metagenome (GOLD analysis project Ga0256777, IMG submission 186042) | Metatranscriptome of enriched soil aggregate microbial communities from Iowa State University, Ames, United States - MC6-MC0928-MT... | ecosystem: Environmental > Terrestrial > Soil >... | reverse complement strand
GCAATGCCATCATTGTCGCCGAACAACACGTGTCACTCTACTCGGCACTCATTTACCAATCGTCATTGGGTGTGACGTATCGGCGGATTGCATCGCTCCGTCTGGCGACGCTGTTCTTGTCGCTGCTTGTCATCATTCTCGACCGTCGCATCATCGCGGTCAACGCTGACGGACATCTCTCAACTCCAACAAGATCACATTTCATATCGAGAAGAGAATACTGACATTGTCGTGTTGTGTGCAGTGCATTGACTTGGCGACTCAGCACCCTGCTCTTCAGTTCTCTCTCGCTTCGGCGGTTGAGAGGGGAGAAATGTCACATTTTAACTCGAAGTCAAACGATGATAAGAAGACAATCAACCACAAAGGAACCAATGTGGCGGTTCCATCCAATGGCCATGACACGAATGCATCATCATTACTGCCATCACTCCCTCGTCTCAACAGCCGTAACCGCCCGGCTGACTCCAAGCAACCACAGAACGGCAGTTTGAGTGCACGAGTTCCTGGTTCAACACATAGCCGTGTCCATAGCGTCAATGAGATTCGAGCCATCACAGCACGCCGCAATTTAGCAAGTACAGATGAGCTCATTGGTCTGGCCTTATCCGACCAGCCTCTCACTGGATCGACCTCACTGATGGAGTTGCTCGCACCAGAAGTTCAGAGCTACATCCTTCAACTGGAAACAGCAGCGAAGACGAAAGAGAACGAAGATGCGTCGAATAGTGGCAATAATACTGATCGGAAAGAGAATGATGCAACTGACCAACATTCCAACACGGTATTCACCCGTCGTCGCTCCCGACCAACTGCCTCGCTACACTCGTCCTCCTCTCCTCCTCGGCACTCTGGTCCAACCTTACGCTCCACTGTGCAACGTCGTTTAGACTCTCTGCGTCATCGTTCAACTGATCCGCTCTCATCGTCTCCTGTCGCCGCAGTCGCGCGCAGCTACTTACGGCAGCGTATCGAGGCTGAAGCTGAAGGCAAGAGCCATGAGCTCGACCTGTCAGAATTCAAGCCACCAGCACCGATACCTTCCAGTGGCAGTGGCATCAGCAGAGGGCAACGACTATCTGCACGAGCACAACATGGAGATGACGAAGCTGAAACAAAGAGCAATGTTGACACACCATCGGGATCACAATCAGCTCGCAATGCAACGCATGATCATGCAGAAACCACAAGTGATGGGAGTGTGACATCTCGTGGCCCTTCGCGCACAAATCGCTGGCAACACGGGCGGAAAGAAACTGGTGATTTAGGTAAACATGGATCTCAATCACTTTCATTCATCACAGCACTCGATGATGCGGTTCCACAGTCAACTTCCACATCTCGTCATCGTCACACGGACCACAGCACCCTGGCACATGTACCACTGCACAACTTCCTCGATGAAGATGGATTGATGCGTGTGGATATAGCGAAGTTTGATCGATGGCCTGCAGTGAATGAGAGCAAGAAAGCACGCCATCTCTCTCATACGCTTCACACATTCGATGAGAGTCTCATGACGACACAACCACGATTATTAGTCGAGTTGGAATCATACGTGACGAAGGAGTTTCGTGCACGTGGCCTTGCGGAACATGATGATGACAGTGCATCAGCGGTATCGAGCGACGATGATGATGATTCTTCACCTTCCTCACCCACCTCACGTCTCCATGCCACTCGTCGAGCACGCCTCTCGATCTATTCCGAGGTGCTCCGGAAGTTCCTCAATCACTTCCCAGTGTATCGCCCACTGCTCACACGCATCTTCCGCGAGTATGATCGATCACTCGATGATCGAGATCGCACAGATGAACTTGTGAAGAAGCTGCGGCACAAGATCGATACCATGCACTTGGGCATGGAACGACAGATGGATGTCGAGCGCGCCGAATGGAAGCGGCAAGAAGCCGCGTATCTTTCCGCCCAATCTCGTCTGGAAGACCAGCTTCAATCTCGCCAAGCATCGTCCGACCACCTTCGTGATGAACGAGACCAACTGTCGAATGAGCTACAGAATCTTCGGGCGACCCATCGAGATCTGCTCCTGTCACACCAGACACTCCAACGAGCACTCACACGCTATGCAAACGATAAGAATGCCGCGGTTGAAGCGGCGACACAAGAGAGTGAGGTCAAGCAACAACTCTTGAAGCAAGTCGAAGAATTGAAGAAGCAACAAGAAGCATTGTTGCAGGAGATGTCCCTGATTCGAAGCCATGCTTCCTCCATGCACGGGATCAACCATGTCGAGTTCCAGCGACTTTCCCACGCGCACTCCGAACTTCAAACACAACTCAAGCAACTGTCGGAGAAACATGCATCGAGGAGTGCGGAATATTTCAATCTACTGGCATCGATGGAGACACTTCAGGAAGAGAAGAAGGAGCTGGAGATGGATCGTATGGAACTGGACCGAATGAGACGATGCTGTACCCCGCGTCCTCAGTGGCAACGGTTGCTGGATAAGAGCTACCTGCCTGATTTCGTCAACATCTCAACACAATCGTCCGAAGCACTACTCGATGAACTCTGTGGCGAGATTGATCGGCTACGAGGTGAGCTGGCCCAATGGGAACTGAAGTATCCCTCGGAAGAAGAGGTGAGACAGATTGAAGAAGAATTGAAAGAGGAGGGAGCCAAAATTGTCGCGGCAAAATATCTCAAGACAAGGGGAACGGGGGATGATGTACCATTGTACCTGCGATATGGCAAACCGGGTGGAAAAGTGCGTAATAAAAACCTGTGCAAGAAGGACACAGAACAGATTGTCAAAGACTTCTGGAGTGAAAAGTTCCATACGCCTCCCGAGAATGGTGGCGAGGAGTATCGTCGGATGGATGTGGGAGAGTTCTTCTATACCTTCCTCAAGTCTCGTTATGGCTTCCATGATGCTGTCTGTATCAATGCCTACTCCATCATCGATGCATTGGAGCGTTTCCGTTTCGACGGTGATTGTGATCTCCTCTTGAATATCTTGAATGGCACACTCTCGGAATGTGTGTACCTCGACCAATTTAGCATGTTATCTTCGTTGCGTGAGGCGTTTGTGGCGGCTGATGCGGAGACGCACAAGGGCAAGATCAAAGGACGGCTCCCACGTAAAGTTGTGTTGGATGTGCTGGCCAAGTTCTTCACATCGAAACCTGAACGCAATCTTCGAAGACTCAATCGAGCACTGTTTGTGAATGCACGCTCGGAGATTGTGGCATATGATAGCTTGTTCCAGGAGGATCGTGAAGGGAACCAGGGTCCATTCGTCGAATGTGTGCGCGATCAACATCTGAGTGAAATCGTCGATTTCATGGATGCCATCAAATCGAAACTTGAGGCCAAATCGAAGCGCTACGATGGCAAGCTCACGTTACACCAGATTCGGGAAGTGATCCAGTTGCTCGATCCAACGAAGCCGGCGAAGGAAGTGGATGGATACTTGGCCAATGGACTCCGCACATCTGTTGCGGCCCTGCCGGATGAGAATGAGACAGTGGTCGATCCCGAAACATTCTTCCACCATATGTCTCGGGGACTCATCAAGCGCACGGGACCACCGCCAGTAGACAAGAAGGATCTGGCCGAGTTGGCCAGAAGAGGAAGCATGGTGCTACCACCCTCAAGAGCAGGAGACCGTGGCACGGGTGAAACGAATAATAACAGTAGTCGATTGGGAACGGCACCAGGATCACCAGGCCAAGGTCTGAGTCGTCGAGATTCATGTGAAGGAGGATTCGAGATCGAAGGTGGTGGTGGCGAGGATGGACAGCAGCAAGCATTGGACAATGAGCCGAGACGAATGTTGTCATTGAGCAACTTCCATCGATCCCCAACAAACATGTCACGTCGATCCACGTTCGCTGGAGCGTTCTCACGTATCTCCAGCCCACAATCGAACAACTCTCAACAGCAGCAGCAACAGACTCCAATTGGTTCCCCACGACATCGATCTCTTTCGGAGATTGCACGAAGGCTGAGCTTGAGTCCGATGTCACGTAATAGTCTCACCTTGCAATCTGGAGGCGGCGGTGGATCTCATATGGCACAGATTGTGATGGCTGCAGCAGCCCAGGCGGCTCGTGCTGACATTTCTAGACTGCCAAGTGTAGAAAGTAGCACCGACCCAAACAGTCATAGTGATCAAGCACAACAGCATCAACTTCTCGTCTTGCACCCACATCCACCATCAACTCCACAAGTGGTCAACACCCTGCATCCACCATCAATCGCCGATGCCAAACCATCCATTGGTCGAGGACTGAGCATCGAATCCATCGCCGAATCTGAGGCACAATCGTCACCTCGTCCTCCGACTTTGACAGCACAACCACCTCCAGCTTTACGACTCCAATCACTTGAGCCACCAACATCGCCAATTGTCGTCTCTCCTGCAATGAGTAGCAGCGGTCGTATTGGTGACACTCCCCGTACGCGTTCAGTATCCATGAGTGTACCCATGTCAGCCATCCCATCTAGTGCCGATGGTAGTGCTGTTGGCAAGTCACCCAAATCTCCCGGTCATCATCATGCACGTAGTGGCAGTGTCTCAACTCTTCGAGCCATGCATCAATACTCCAGTGCGAATCGGTTGGCCACATTGGAAGCCTCCCGCTTAGCCCGACAACAATTCGAGAAGGAACAAGAAGAAGAGCTGGTGGCACTGGCCAGAGGTTTCCAACCACTCTCACCGAGATCAGCGGAACAAGTTGCACTGGGTGGACAACACACTCGAAATCGCACACAGATTCTCACCTTGAAACGAGTCGATGAGATGGGCGCGATCGTACCGGTACCGGAGGAACGAGCCGAAAACAATCTTGCGCCCACTGCTACTACTTCTTCTGATGCGAGGACAGCAATGCCAGGATCAAATCACACCTCGACTGGAAATGGAAACAAACCACAAGAGACGAACACAGTAGCTGCTGCGAGTGCTAGAGAACAAACACAACACGCTCACCAAACAGGTGAGTCAGCGACTGGCAACTATCTTCCGACTCTCAGTAGCCCAATTTCAACCTCGTCCGATGACAAGACGTCTGGACCAATTGTGACTCCTTCAGCTTCCACACCGACGCCCTCGCCGTCTGTGCCGCACATCATCGTACCAGATGCCTCCCCTGCTGCTTCTCCTCAGTCAGCTCCCTCGAACACTGAAATTCCTCCCGCCGCTGCACCGTCTCCACTGTTCACGCCATCCACATCTGCATCCATCGCAATGAAGAAAGCGGAGAGATTGAATCGAAGGAAGAGTGGAGGATTGGCCACGCTGTTGCAGATTCAACAAGAAGAAGAGGAGGAGGAAGAAGAAGAAGCGGATGAAGCTTAAGCATAAGCCTGGCCCAGTTGCGGCCCCAAGTCCCTCTCTCTGCTGTCGGAGTGATGATCTCGAGCGTGCAGCTTGTTTGCAATTGTTCGATGTTGCGTTGCATCCTATATGTACACGTAGCTACTCTGATTGATACAAAATGATGATAATTCTGACATTGTATCCAAATATTTACATCAGTGACTTGCAGTCGACACGATGGCACGCATTACAGACATATGCATGCGCCCATGGAAAATTCTCGAATGCAAACAGTTCAAGACTGTTGCTTCGTGTTGCAGATCGTGATCGCGCAGACGGCACACGCAGTACACCTGTCGCACATGTATATCGGCGTCCAAGACCACTTGAGTTCTTGGAATTCGAAGGCCGCATGATACAGGCGCAGACGCATCTCGAAACGGGGCCGGGACGACGACTAAAACACAAGACGGATCTCATTCCGACTGCTTACTTCTTGCCGAATTTTAACATGCTCCTCCAAAGAAGCGTTGTTGGTGCACCCCCATTTGACGGATTGTTGTTGTTCAGAGTGCGTGAAGTCGAGGGGAAGATATCTGCACACAATTCATCTTTCAACCATCGACCAGGCTTGGGTGGCTTCGATGCTGCCGCAGCAATGGTGGTTGCTTGTGCTTGCGCTTGCGCTTGTGGTTGAGCTTGAGAAGGAGGTGCAGCAGGGAGGGAGGCAGCCCTATATGGCACATTCGCACTGCGTTCATAATCATCTTCGTCGTCATCCAAATCAGCCAATGATCGAATCAATGATCCAGATCCAGCTGTCATAGATCGAGATCGTTGAGGCTGAGGCTGCTGTTGTTGACCGGCGAATTCATCATGTGACGAGGTAGTTGAAGTTGTTGATGCTTCTTTCTGGCTGATGTTGGTTTGGCTTCTTTCATCGTCATTGTCATGCTCATATAAGTCGGAAACAGCAGTCTTTCTTCGATGCACAGTTCGAACCTTCCTGCTGCTGCTCCGAGAAGCCGAAGACTTCGACGAGGAGGATGGACTGCTGTCATTCACAACCACATCGATCGGCTTGAACTCCATCTCTAATTCTTTCTCTGCGCTGTGCACATCGTCGTTGCTTGTGATTTCACGCACGAAGTAATGATCCAACTTGCTTTGCCGTTGATCTCTTGGTCGAGCACATGTGCGTGATCCAGCAGCAGCAGGTTGAGGTGGAGGCATCATGAGGCTCGTGGATCTTGTGGCCGGTGCAGCAGACATTCTTCCACGAGTTCGTCCAGCGGCACTCATTCGAGCTGGAGTAGCCATGGGGAGTGCCTGATGTCTTGGTGTAGGAGCTGGAGCTGTTGGTGCCGCACTCTTACGTCCTAGTGGCAATGCAGCAGCATTCAATGCTAGTGCTGCACTACTCATTCCAAGCATGGCTCTCGCCGCATCCGCTCCTCCACTCACTCCCACACCACGCAGGATACCAGTCGTGGGACTGGCAGCTGGACTGGATAACGACTGGGGAGGCAACATGAACTTCATGGGTGTCTTCATAGACGCCGGCATCGTCATCGAGATATTTCGATTGATCGATGCGATGGAACGAGTGCCATTGAGGAGCGAGGGATTCACTGTGCCGCGTGAAGGAGTTCGTGTGGGCAAGGATTGACGAACCTTGTGGGTGTCCGGCATCTCATGTGGTGAGTCCGACACGAACACATCCTGATCTTCCCATTGATGCAACTTTCCTGTCGCACTGCAAATGCTCTCGAAGCCACATTGTGGGTTGAATGAGTTCTCGCAATCATCACAGAAGAGGAATGCACCTTGTTGCTGGCACTGGCAGCATTCAACCCCTTCAAATTTCTTCGTCGATTCCGCCGCGCCACGAATGGTCCATTGTCGAGTGTACACCTTATCTTCAGCCAGGCCAGCCAAGCGTGCACACGCGCGATGTAGCCACACTTTCGATCGCCCTTTGCCGAAGGCACGAAAGAAGAATTCGGAGGAACCACCGAGGAACTGTCCACCGGACTGGAAGGGATGAAGCAAGTTGGCCACAGCGGCGGACAACTTCATTCCAGTGGGGATCGACAGCTTCAACCCTGCATGATTCCGGCATAAGCCACAGATACGACTTTGGAACTCCTCCAACAGCACACATCCAACTGCTTCAGACTCCCTGAGATTGCTCTCACGGATAAATCCGAATTCATCCTCGTGGAAATGGTCGTATAGCTTGTAGGCATAGACCTGTTCTCCGGAAGTGGCTGTGGTGCCTGGAAGACTGAAGAGCAACACCTCGATGTTGGATACATCTGGAGTGAACAATTGAACCTGTGGAGGAAGAGTCGTGTTGGGTGGTTGCTCGATTGTTTTCGGGGCCGGTTGCTCAACGATTGACGCATCAAGCACTTGTACCGATACATCATCATCATCCTCGTCGTCCTCATCTCGTTCCAGGTCCACCTCCTTCGCGAAGAAATCCGATCCACCGGAACTTTGTCCATTCACTCCCAACTTCTCTGTGGCGAAGCGCGCGGATTGTCGCTGGTGTGGCGACATCATGAATCGGCGATGATGTGGCTGTTGGTGTTGGTTGTTCGGGTGTGTTGGGGGGAAGGACGACGTGGAAGGTGGAGCCATGGTGGATCCTTCCGACGCAGCTTCCTCCAATTGCTGTGCCAATGGTACACTACGTCTCGAAGTGGATCCGGGAGTGCGCTTGGAGGATGGTGGGGTGACACTGGAGCGATTCTTGTTTTGAACCTGTGAGAGTGGCGTGGGAACCTCTTCTGGATGCATCTCTCTCAATGCCACACGACCAGATGGTGAGAAGTGATTATGGGAGGAAGGAGTCACCTTGCCTGAAGAGGGGTCGACATTTTCCATTCCAGCCTCTTCAATCTCTTCTGCTGCCGCACCATCCGATGGACGGCTTGGCGTACGAGTACTTCGACGGCTTCCACTACTCATGCTCGTGCGTTGTTCCTTGGAGTTGGACAACTTCATGTTCAAAGAAGGAGTCACTTGAACTTCCGCTTCCAATTGTTCGCGATTGCGCATGACACATGAGCACGAAGACAGTCGTCCATTATTCAGTGGGGTGCGGCATGGGATCGCTCCTGATGGAGAGGTGGCGACAGTGGATCGAGATGCTGAGGGCAGTGGCGACGTCATTGTGCCCATATGTGCTCGAATGATCCTCACCTCATCATCGTCGTCTTCATTCGTTGGCTCCACCTTCTGCAACCGCTGCAGTTGTTGCTGTAGCTCAATGATACGCTCAGCATCCTCTCGCTCTCTCCTCTGGTGTTCCTCGATGCCAACCCGTTCCTCCGCCATGACGTCCTCATAATGTTTTCGAACTTGTTCCAATTCGTTGACTCGAGAATGGAGCGATCGCAAGGATGAAAGGTGGCGATGCAACATGGATAGAGTCGCACTACCACTGCCATCTTCTCCTTCATTCGCTTGATCTAAGTCCGTCTCCATTCCCAAAGTTGTTCGTAGCATCTCCTCCACTGCTTCAACGGCCCTCTCCAATTGTCCAATGCGTGTTCCTTGAGTAACGATGGTTTCCGCTTGGTTCTCAATGAGTGTTGTTGCTGTCTGAAGTTCGTTTTCACCCTGTATGTTGCGCTCGGCCAATTCGCCATGTTCCCGGAGGAGTTGTGCGATGCGCTCATTGGACTCTTTCATCGCGGCATCATCGTTTGAATCCACCTCCATCTGCATGGCCAGCAATGATTCCAACTCAGAGTGACGATCCTTGAGTGCGGAGAGCTCCGAAGTGACTGCGGCGAGATCTTGAGACTTTTGTTGGAGGAGTTGCGAAGAGGAGTACAATTCCGATTCTAATTCTCCCACACGCAATTCCAACGATTCAACCAAGTCTGTCTTGGATGCGATTGTCTCTTCCAACTCCTCCAGACGGCGATCTCGTTGTGTCTTCGCTTGTTTCTCCTCGTCCTGCTGCTGCTGCTGCTGTTGTGCTTGGCGTTGACGGACTTCAAGGAGCTCGAGGTGCGCAGCATCCAATTCCTCACGAAGCTCATCTCGAGCCAAGCACGTTTGTGCATGTTTCTCTCGCTCCAGGTACAGGTCTTGACGTGCTGAATCAAGTTGACGGAGGATCTCCGTGCGACGTGCTGATTCGCTCTGTTCGAATGCCTGGTGTTCCTGCCGCTCAGATGCGAGGAGCTCCTGTGTGGATCGCAAGGTGTCTTGAGTGGAGATCAAAAGTGACTTCGTGGAAGATAGCTCAGTTTGAAGTGGCTCCAATGCACATTGTGCCACACGTGCAGAATCGAGTGCTTCCTCCCTCTCTTTGGAGACGTTGGTGAGTTGCTCTTCAAGTCTCTCGAGGACGACCTGCTTCGTCGCGACATCTACACGCGCTTCATCCAACTGTTTTCGTAGGTCGCTTATCTCGTGTTGCATGCGTTCAAATGTGGCATTTTCATCTGCATCCTTTGATGATTGAGCGAGGAGATGCGCTTCTGCTTGTTGTAGTTGGGATCGAAGATCATTGACCAAGTTTTCCGATTGTTCCCACGCCTTTGACTGGTCTTGGTACGAGGATTCAAGAGCTTGGTTCGAACGTTGAAGATCGTCGAATTGTTGGAGCAAGTTCTTGTGCCCTTGTTGCAACGCGCTGTGCTCTGTTTGCACAGCATCAAGCTGCTCCTTCATGGTACCAATTTCGGACTTTTGTGCTGCTTCATTCTCTTTCTTTTCTTGTTCCAATTGCTGAATTCGTTGCTCCAACTCCACGCGCTCCTGCTCTGCTTCCTGCAACTTCTGAACGACCTCTTCTCCTCCTTTCGACTGAGCATCTTCGAGCTCTTGTGTCGCGCGTTGTATCTCATCAGCATGTTGTTGCTTCATTGCCTCCATCTCTTCTTCATGTTGCTGATTGAGCTGACTCACGATCTCATCCTGTTGTCTCCGGAAGGCAACTTCTTGTTCTTGCAGCTTTTGTTGGTACTTACTAATTGCATCATTAGCCCAATCTGTGGCTTGTTGCTGTACTGACGCCTTGATCAACTCAACTTGTCTATGGAGCTTCTTCTGTGCATTGTCTTCAGCGATCTGGTTGGCCTTGTGTACGCATGAATCGAAGTCTTGTCGCATTGCTGCGTAATGGGTGGTACGATCTTGTATAAAAATGTGTAATGGGTCTGCTTCCGGATCGATGTTGATGTCTACATTGTCCATCGTTCCATCCATCCCAGGCAGGTCCTTGCTCCACAGACTCATGTGTGCAAGTTTGGCGAATCTTGCTTTCTCTTCAGTGAATTGCTCACGATGACGATCGGACCAGTCGAGATCATCGCTTTCACTGTCGCTCTCTGACAAGGGTGATGACGACATCAAAGAAGGGGAGGTGATGGATGATGAAACATCATGTTTTGGAGCAGGTGAGGTGTGACTCACGACGGCCGCAGCGATGGTCGTGCCAGCTGTGGGACTACGATGGGAGGCATTGCAATTGGGTGAGGGAGACGCAGCTTCCTTCTTGCTTGCGACAGGAGATTCCATGTTCTCCTTTTCCTCTTGCTCTGTTTCATTCATGTCAAGTCTTCGTGCAATGAGCATAGTTGGACTGTTGCTGGCATCCATTGCCTCGTGCTGCTGGGTTGGTGTTGGCGTATTGTGTGCGCTTGCGTAGAGTGTGGGAGTCTGCATGGCACCAAACTCCACTTCACTATCACTACTATCGAGTGGAGAAACTGGCGCACTCATGGTGGCTGCGCAGGTGAGGGTGTTGGGTCACAAGGAGCTCTGCCGAATCCTGTGCTGCCACCGTGCTGTGTAGCAGTGGCATCAATGGCAGACAAGGCAAGAAAAGTGACAGGCAGAGAGAGGGTCGTGAGAGTCAGAGAATGGGAAAGACACAACAACCCCCATCACCCCTGGAAATACACAACCCCCTATTAGACCTCAATGGCATCTGACTGACAATGCTTATGATATGGGAGAATTCTGCATGGAGCAGCACGGTGTGAGAGCAGAGAGGAGAGGAGGACTGTGTGCGTCAGAGCCAAATCAGGTGTCCGTTAGCTGTGTTAAACTCTTCACAATCCTCGCGCACAACGACCACCACAAACACCTTATTCATATATCTATTCCCATTATACCGCATTATCTCGTTGATAACTATATAATATATCGAAAGTCTCTTTGTTGTGGCCATATCTTATTTCTAGATGATGTTAGAATGTGTTGGTGTTTATCACTTTGATCAACTTTCCTAAGTGACCGCTTGACACTCTGCCACACTCGTCCCACCCCATCCATCCCTTCCTTCTCCATCATTCATATGATCTGCATACTATC
>Ga0256777_1000281_pt1 | contig 11649 bp, 4 predicted proteins | sample MC6MC0928MT_FD_186042 | JGI IMG/M metagenome (GOLD analysis project Ga0256777, IMG submission 186042) | Metatranscriptome of enriched soil aggregate microbial communities from Iowa State University, Ames, United States - MC6-MC0928-MT... | ecosystem: Environmental > Terrestrial > Soil >... | reverse complement strand
CAGCGACAAGACAGCGAGTTGGTGATGAATCAGCCGAAAGAACACAGAAGCAGAGGAGCAACTCGAAGGAAAGAACAAACGAAGTGTATGAGTGAGGAGGTTTGTGTCATTCCTTCCTCATCCGTCATTCCTTGTCATCATGTATATCCTGCACACCTATCCGGATCGTTTCTTGATTGAGCGTGATGTGTCAACCTTGTACGATGCTCGAGTGGGTGGAGTGAGCAATGGTGGCGTGGTGGGCCAGGGAGCCGGTCAAGTACTCGTCATCGAGCGGAGCAGTGGAAACATTTCGAAGCTACCAGCCGCTCAAGCGAAATCACCAAGAAACATTAACCAACAAGCGGCATTGAGTGAGAGAATTGAAGGTGTTTTGGGTATTATTCAGTTGCTCCGTTGTCGTTACTTGATCGTGATGACATCTTCGAAGCATGTTGCCACACTGCAGGGTTATCCCGTGCGTCATCTCGTCGATTCCAAGATCATTCCATTTGAGACTGCGGCGGAACACCCATTGACCAAGGAGCAAGAAGCAGATGAGAAGAGATATTTACATATGGTACAGCGTGTGTTGAGATGTGGCTATTTCTACTTCTCCTATGACTATGATCTGACACTCAATACTCAACGTATCGCTGCCATCCGTGCTGATGCCAAGTTGAGTTCCGAGAGCATCGTCAGTCGTGCAGATAAACGTTTCATGTGGAATCATTTCCTCTCCACAGAATTACTTGAAGCACATGCGGATGAATTCATTATTCCAGTCATGAATGGGTATGTCTTCCAGGCTCATCAACGTATCAAGGGTCATGATGTGACATTCGTTCTCATCTCTCGTCGTAGTCATGAGCGGACGGGTAAGCGATTTGTCACACGTGGTTTGGATGAGGAGGGTCATGCAGCGAATTTTGTTGAGACCGAGCAGATCGTGTTCGTGACCGATCCATTGGATATGAATTCCACCCGTGTGGCAAGCTTCGTTGAGACTCGTGGCAGTATTCCCGTACTCTGGGAGCAGCCCGTTACACTCAAGTACACGCCACGTATACACTTCCAACTACATGGAAATGCCGTGGATCCGACGGATGATGCTGCACGGAAGAAGTTTGAAGTTGCGACTGATTCCGCATGTCGTAAGCACTTTGAGGTTCAGACCGCAATCTATGGCAAGCAAGTCTGTCTCAATCTCATCAATCAGAAGGGTGCAGAGTTGGCACTGGTCAAAGCATTCAAACATTCAGTCGACACCATGAATCGAATGGATGTACGCTTGGTGAATTGGGATTTTCATCAGGAGTGTCGTAAGATGAAGTATGAGAATATTAGTAAGTTATGTGACCTCGTCAAGGATGATGTGGAGGCGATGGGATACTTCACCGCACGAGTCAGCTCCAACCCAACCAATGTCATCAACAATGCAAATGGATCGAATGCTAACAACACTGCCTCTGTCGTTCCAAGTTTGGAGTGGGAGATCTTGAGCCGTCAGAGTGGAGTGTTACGTACGAATTGTGTGGACTGTCTGGATCGTACGAATGTGGTTCAGAGTGTGTTCGCACGTCGTGCCCTGGATAAGCAGTTGAGAGAGTTGTGTGGATTTGTGTCACCATCACAGGGAGGCCAAGATGTTCATACAGGCTTGGAGACCATGTTTCGTCATGTGTGGGCGAACAATGCTGATGCCATGTCATTCCAATACTCAGGCACCGGGGCATTGAAGACGGACTATACGCGCACAGGCAAGCGCACGTTACGTGGTGCATGCATGGATGGAGTCAACTCGGTCACACGCTATTATCTAAATAACTTCAAAGATGGCTCCTATCAGGATAGCTTGGATCTGTTCCTCGGTGTCTACCGGCCCACCACTCATCAACCCTCTCCATTCCATCTGTCCAAGCAACGAAATCATCCCGCACATCAGAAGTCATTGTGGAGCTTCGTCTGGGCATTCACACTCGCCATGACATTGATCGTGGCAACATGGACACATGTCGCTCCACCCATGTTGGCACCACATAAGCATTGGAGTCTGTCCACTCAACTCCTGGCATTCGGTGCGGCTGGTACGATACTTGGATCGAAGTTGTTAGTGAGGTATGGTAGAGATTATGCCAACAAACCCATTCTCAGAACACTCGCATGGGAAAGTTGAGCAATCAATACTCACGACAGCATCAGCTCCTAGCGCCAACATGAGCCCATCAACGGACTGAGTCGTGCCACTGAACAACAGAACAGAAGCCCCGAGTGCCTTTGAAGGCATTGCACTCAAGACATCATGATCATTCCCTTCCTTGCTGCAACCCTTGCTTCCTCGTGTTTGTCCACATCATCACGCACATATCTTATTGTGGATATCGTCACCGCCAGCCGGCACAACAGCTCACGATACGCCACACAGGTTCGCTCACCGGCTGATGTTGGTCCATCTTTGCAGCATTGTTTTGTTCCTCCCTCAAGTTCTTTCAGCCTTCTAGCTCAACCCATACGTATCTTCAACATTGATGATATATGGCTCTGGTATGATCATGCGATGATGTGGTAGAAAGGCTTGAAGAATAACCTCGAAAATCAGCAAAATGCAAATCAAGCCAAATCGCCCATTGAACAATTTGCAATGCTCCAATCATTCATACCGCAAAGATTTAAGATTGCAGCTCGTGACCTCACCGCTACCTATAATATGCTTATTTTCCATTTATGTCACATTGTTATATCTGTTACAGCTGCGACATGTATCGAGTTATTGCACTCCGTTTGAGCCGCTTTGTGTGTGGATTTGTCTGCGTGGGCGTGGATGAGTGACAGCGGAGCCTCGTGGTCGTACAGTGAGCAGGCTGATGTCCTGCCAGTTCTTCGATTCGACCAACGACAAGACAAGACTGTATGTACTTCTACCCCCGCGTATGCTTTGTAGACTTGCCTAACACGTCACTCGCACTGTTATTACTTCTCACGCTGACGCCTTCGATTCACTGACACTGAGACTGACACTGAGCCGCACCTTGTCACTGTTCATTGACACTGACACGGTCTCCCATTCTTCCACTGTCAACTCATCCACACATCGTAACAAAACCTCAAGCATTGACACTAACAGACATGAGTACATCGCCAGTTGCCACCGCTGATGCAACTGCATCGGCTACACCTTCCATTCCACCTCCTCGTTCCGCATCTTCCTCTTCCTCCGTTCGCCCTTCCCGTGTCGGCATTCATGGTCTTGAGCTCTATTTCCCTCGCCGCTTCGTGTCACAGTCCAATTTGGAGAAGCATTATGGTGTGAGTGCTGGCAAGTATACGATTGGATTAGGACAAGAGAAGTTGGCGTTCTGCAATGATCGAGAAGACATCTACTCCATTTGCCTTTCAGCTGTCAGTCGCTTCATGTCAAACAACCACATCCCTTACAGCTGGGTTGGCCGTTTGGAAGTGGCGAGTGAGACCATACTCGACCACAGTAAGAGTATCAAGACATATTTGATGTCACTATTTGAGGCAGAAGGCAACAATGATGTTGAGGGAATTGATTGTATGAATGCATGTTATGCAGGCACGAATGCGTTACTCAACTCTGTTGCATGGGTGGAGAGTTCGTCATGGGATGGTCGGTATGCGATGGTGATCGCTGCAGATATTGCTGAGTATGCATCAGGTCCTGCTCGTCCAACAGGTGGTTGCGGTGCGGTTGTGATGTTGATTGGTCCGGATGCACAGCTCGAGATTGAGCCCACGCGTGGTAGTCATTTTGAGCACGCATTCGATTTTTACAAGCCATTCCTCTCCAGCCCCTATCCAGTCGTTGATGGTAAATTCTCCAATTCATGCTACCTCCGTTCATTGGATAAATGTTTCGAGCAATATCGTAAGAAGTATGAGATGCGAAATGATGGCAAGAAGTTCTATGTCCTTCGTGATGCACAACATGTCGTCTTCCATGCTCCATATAACAAACTGGTACAGAAGAGCTTTGCACGATTATTGTACAATGAGTATATGGCGGTGCATGATGATCGTGATGCAGTTGCATCGAATGCCAGTGCATCGAGTGATAGTGCCATTCCGTCCTTACCTGAGTCCTTCTCCACTCTCGATCCCTACCGTTCCCTCGCACGCTCATCAAGTTATGCCGATGTTGGCTTGGAGAAGACTGCTGTCGCATTGTCGAAATCATATTATGAATCCATGGTATCAGCATCAACTTTCATTCCAAAGAATCTTGGCAACATGTACACCGCATCACTGTATGCTGGATTGATCTCACTCCTCGCTGTCAAATTATCATCCAATGAACCCTCGTCCATTGATCAACTGGAGGGTCAGCGGATTATGATGTTCTCATATGGATCTGGCTTGGCTTCCACACTCTTCTCGATCCGTGTTGGTAGCGGACCTGCTGTTCGTGATCAGTTGAGCTCAATGGTGAGCCGGATGAATGTCTTGCCACGATTGAATGATCGAACGGAGTCGACTCCATCCGAGTTTGATGAGTGGATGTTGAGACGTGAGAAGTTGCACCACCCAACGTATGAAGGGAAGGCATTCCAATTGGAGGGAGAGATTGATACAGAGCGTGAGATGTTTGATGGAGCATTCGTATTGATGGAACGTGACGAGCAAGGAAAGAGAAGTTATCAACAAGTAGGAAAGAGTGCTGGGACGAAGACAGCGTAGAGGAAGCAGCAACAACATTCACGCCTGCGTAGGAGAATCGGGAAATGACCGAGCGGATCAATCTCACACAATGTCGCTTCAGCCATCCGGGCGATACCCCGACCATTCTACTTCTCCATTGCTCATCATCATCATCGTTTCAACACCAATTATTTCCTCTCCCTCTCCCACTTCCCCATGGGCTGAACCGTCCTGATATGTGTGTTGCGGTTTCGTGCTGACTACTCTACTTCTCCCGAATGCTGTCCATTCTGTGCCGCACATCCCACTACCTCCTCTGCCTTCTATTCCACGCGCATCATTCATGTCGGATGACATGATTGATTGAGTTCCTCCATCCAACGATGCTCCTCGATCACCCAAGCTCGACAAACAATATTTGACTTTGTGGCGAATCTAGGAAACCGTAGCGGGAAAACGCTCGATAGATAGATCGCGATACAACGCCCGCAGCATTCATATTCTCGATCCTTGCAATGCTTGAAGAGACCTGCAGCTGAATGTCCAAATTCCGTGGGCACTGATTTTTTTTTTATTTTTATTTTTTTTTAATTGTATTTACTTCTCCATTGACACTGAACAACCATGATAAATGTGAAACGGACTAAGATGAAACATTGTATCGAGAGCAACCGGGCTCGATGGTGAAATACAGATGCGGAAGAATCCATAACAATGAAGTGAATAGATTATCTAGACTCCATGCATGTTGCCGAAGAATGTCATTGGCGATACCGAACAAAGTATGAGCGCGAGGAGTACGTATGGAACGCTGCAAGACTAAGTACTAGTTGGATGCGAGACTAGTATACCGGACGAGGGATACCAACAGTGCGACACGAATGGCGAAAAGACCGTTAAGACGGCAGATGGCAGTGTGAGCAAGCGGCAAGAAGAATGATGCAATACAGTCGAGCAAAAGGGAGTGGAAAGGCAAAGCAACTACAATCTTCCATTTGACTTCATTTTTTCCTGTCCTACTGTCTAATGAGAGAATCTGCAATCCGATCCATATCGGCAGTTGCCGGTGTTCTTGAATGAGAAGCACTCACCACCCCCACCACCGCCACCAGCATTGCCACCACGTCCACCACGGGATCCACCTCGACCTCCTCGACCACCACGGAACCCACCTCCTTGTCTTGGCTCCTGACACTCGAAACTCCTGTGACCCTCCTGACCACAGTTGAAGCAACCGCTGCCACCTCGTCCTCCTCTCATACCACCACGACCGCCACGGCCTCCACCATTGGCAGCATCCTTCTTCGCACGTCGACATGGTGCACATCGGATGGGCTGGTTGTCAAAGCCTTTCTCACGGTAGAATTGTTGCTCGCTCACTGTAAAGGGGAAATGTGTGCCGCAATCCTTGCATTCACAGTCGATATCACCCTCATTGCTCTCACCCTCCTCTGTCTTTTGCTTCTTGTTACTCTTCTTCAAGGGCACGTCTTCCTCCTCCTCGCCAGCCTCTTCACGTCCTTTCTCTTCACGTTCATTGTCACTGCCGCTATCACTATCGCTCTCACTCTCTGCCTTCCTCTTGGTATTCTTGAGCTTTGAGTCCACTGGTGCTACTGAGGCTGCTGCGTGTTGAGGTGAGGCGGGGGCGCTGCTGCCGCTGCTGGAATCCGAATCGGAGCTGGACATGGTGCTGATGAATGAATTGGGTGAATGAGATGAACGGTGCTCGAGTGTATCTTGGCTGAATATGTGTGTGGTCAGCGTGGATGGTGGTGAGTATTGTATTGAGTGTGGAGTGAGTGGAATGTTGAGCAGGCAGAGCAGAGCTGAGCTGAGCGTGGGTTCAATGCGGTTGACGTTGTTTGCGAGGACGAACAGGATGCCGTGACACGCATTGGCACGCAACAACTGATTATTGTCCCCACACGGAACATCGATGAACAAGAGTGAACTATTATTACAATAAGAACGTGCAAATATGAGGGTGTGTGGTGCCATACGGATGACAGCACCAAACACGGCCAGATCGATTGTCAAAGAACAAGACGAATACTGATTGTTCTTATGGTATTTCATAAACACAAGGTCGAATTGATGTCTTTCAATTATATTCTGGCCTTTTACTGGTATGCATGCTGTAGTTGAATGAAAGTCAGCTGGTTGAACTCGGCGATTTCGATCAACGAGTCAAAGTGGCCGTAGGTAGCATCTTGAATCCTTCAAACATCCTTCTGGTTGCAGCATGAGCATGTCATTGGTTGCGGGACTGATACAAGAATACAATGTTATCATAGCTGATGATTGTGCGCATATGCATATGCAGGAGCATGTTACGCATCCCATATACGCTTACACTTCTCTCTCATCTTTTTCCACTCTTGTCTCCTTCGCTCTCCAATCAGCGAATAATGATTCGACTGCTCGCACACAATGGATTCGACGTCGATGTCGCTCGCGTTCCAATGCATCCTCTGTTACTTCCACACTCTCAGCGAGGGATGGGTAGAGATCATCATCCGCTTGAATCGTTGACGTAGGCAGAGCATGGGAAGGCAGCAATAAGCGTGCACGCTCAACATGCTTGGTGGTGTGAGCAGAGATGGAATGTTGTGCATCCATTGTCGTGCCAGTGCCATCATCCGCATCGGCACCAGGCAAGAAAGCTCCAGTCATCCATGTATCCTCATCTCTCCAACAATGGCTGGCGACATGCTGTGCATTCGTCAGCTTGGCCAGTAGGTTGGGTGTCAACCAGCCACGGCGCAAACCAACACCACATTTCGATTGCAGTGCCTCAACACTACGACCGGCCGAGGCTAGAGCGGAGGATGCCGTGTAGACACTGATGATGGAATGAGGGCGATTGAGGAAGCCAAAGCCACACGTGCCGACAACTGGCTCCAATAATTGATGATGAGCGTGGAAGGACATGGTCCAGCTATAGCGATGGAAGAGTTGACGATGGTAGATGGAACCCAATGATGTACGGATGATGATCGTACGCGAATCTGTCTCTGCTTGGATGACCGTTTGCATGGCAGCAAATGGAGCAGGCGAGTGTGTGATGTGCAGCTGGATGGAGAATGCATCCTTCAACGCTTCCATCTGCTGCTCCACACATGCTTGGACAGGTTTGAGCATCGATAGTGTTGGGAATGGCTTATCGTTGGATGCATGTGATGGTAGTGAGATGCGCATCTGATTCTCGTCCAATGCCAGGAGCGTGACATGAACTGTGGATGGGCGCACTGTCTGACGTGAGAGTGAGTGTAAGGTACGTTGAATGCGTTTACACACAGCATCCGACTTGACAGTGCACGCTGGTGCAACAGCTGGTGGTGGGCGTTTGGGAGGTGAGGTTCGCTTCGATGTTGACGGCTGAGACTTCTTGGCCAATGCCGTCTGTGCTGCAGCAGCACCGGCATGGTCAGAACATTGCAAATCGATCTCCAGCGACGCGACAACTCGATCACGTGGCATCCAGCCCCATTTGTCCACGCACTCATAATCATACAACGCGCATGGTGGGAATGGAGCGATGTCGGCATCGTGTCGAACTTGTATGGGTGCGACCCGTACTGGTTCATATTTGTTTGTGAATAGCCAACTGTGCCATGGACTGCCTCTCACACCACGAACACGCCAATCACGTACGATCAATACCATGGACACCGTGCAGATAACGAACAGACAGAAGTACCAACGACGCAGACGAGGGAAGGGGAGACGAGTGAGGGTGGAGTAAACGATGGAGAAGCAGGAGAGGAAGAAGCGGCGGCAGTAGGAATAGAAAATGGCGAATGGAGCAAACTCGACGATGGATGTGATGATATGATGAAACTTCGTCACTGTACGATATGATGAGCAAGTGGAAGGCGGCGTAACAGCCGCAACAGCAGTTGGACTGAATGGCAATGGCTTGATGAGTGTGGTGTGATCCATTGTTGCATGCATACTGCCATGTCCATGCGTCATGATGCGTTTGTAGCCCGTCAATGGCTGCTTCGTTAAGGTATCATCGGGTGAGGATGGGATCGAGCTTGACGATGACTCGCGCTCCATGTGCGATGGTTTGAGTGGCCGCATCTCCTTCATCATCGTCATCTCGACTTCATTGTCCGAGTCACTGCTTGATGCATCACTGCTACTCTCATGTATCAACACGCTCAACTTCGGTCGTGCCGGTGAGGGGTGAGAGAGTCGGGGGATGGCAGGAGAGAGAGATGGAGAAGTGGATGGGGTGACCCGTGTGCTACCACTCGATGGGAGACTGCTGAGGATGGATGAGCCAACCTGGCATGTGGGAGGAATGCATGAATGGGTGGCGATGGCGGGTGAGGGTGAGGGTGAGACTTGAGAGAGGATGGTGCGACGTGGCGGAAGAGGGGACGGGTGTTGGTGGTGCTGGTGTGTTCGAACGAAGCTGCCGGGATTCCTGGTGCCGCCTGGTTGCTGTACAAACCACGTGAGCGCAATTGCCGTAATACAGATGGCAACCGTTGCACCGATGTTCATTCGAATCACACGTAATACGGGTGTGAATGCAGCATCCATCGCTAGTCCAGTCACCCATCGCGCCTCAAATTCATGTTTTGCCGTGACCATCGTCTCAACATGTTGACGAATGAGGTCAGCACATGGCTCACGACGATTGGCATGCTTAGCAAGGCAGAGCATGAGTGGGGAGCTGCCATGCAGATAATGACCATCCGTCTGCTCCAATAATACAACAGCATTGCCTTCACTGTTGACAGATGCTGGATCCAATGATGGCTGGTCCCATGTCTCTTTTGGTGCGACCGCATCTGTCAATGCTTGAACCTGTGCTTGCATGGTGGTGGCTGATGGCTGATCCTGATAGGGCTTCCAACGCCAACCAGGACGCGTGCCAAGTAGATGGGCTGACACATGTTCAGCACTGCTCAAGTAGCGCCAGGAACCATCAGGATAGAAGGAACACGAGCGGAATGACTTGGCGCCTTTCGCGTCGGCATGTTGTGTGGTGGTGAGATTCTGCATGAGGAATGCTGTAGATGAGTATGGCTTCGGCTGATGCCACCGTCTCAATGTGATAACGATCTCATTATAGCTGGTCGGCAGCAATGGCAGTCGGCTCATCTCCCACTCTCGATACTCACGTGCAGCCGTACACGTGTATCCATGCATGGCAATGAGTGCTGATAAGACACTCTGATCATAGTTGTGGTTCAATCGGCCCGCACCCGCTGGCGCGATACATGATTGATTGAATGCACATTGGAGTGCGGGCTTCAGGATCTTTGTTGCTGCTTCTGATCCAACCGTGAATCCCATGAGTCCACCCGCACAAAATGGTTGATTGCGCATCGCAGCTAAGCTCGTGTTGAGCATCTTGAGCGTCTGGGCCATCGTCTTGCCACCAACGGTATTACTCTGTTGCACACTCCAGAAGCCCGTCTCATGCAACGATACACGAATGGGAGTTAACGCGTGTGGCTTGGATAACTCAACGCCAGCATCCAACAACACAAAGGATCGTACTGGGAAGGGGAGTGTGGTGCGCGGCGGGAGTGATGCTGATGCACTCATGCTGTCCTCCTCCATCTCATCCACATCATCATCCGCATCCGGCCTGCCAACATGTTCCATGATGGCAATCTTCCATGCATAGTTGAATAGATTACTGACATGGATCGGGTAGGACTCGAATGGCACGCGTCTGACATGCACGAATGAGATGCATCTCAGTCGAGCGAGCTGAGCGGGAGTCATACCCAGGTCATAAACGATCGTCCATTGGCCTGCCTCCCACAGATGGAGGGAGCCTAACAGATTCAATAAACGATCGTAATATAAACTGCTGGCATACGTCACGACATAGAAGCCATCAGAGGAGGTCGACGGGGGATAGAGGGAGGAGGATGTGGGGTGTGGAATGGGCATGGAGGCAGGATGAGTTGCCACTATTGCCAGTGGCGTGGTGAGGTTCGTGACCGTTGCGTGAACGGGCACATATGGTGGGAATGGCCCTCTTCGTACTTCATTCGCTTTTGGTTGTTTTATCCGTGCATACGATGTGCCCTCCTTGAATGTCTCGTCACCAGTCGCGATTGCAGGGCCCGGCCATAACCAGCCCTGCACCCGCAGCGAGCGTGGATGAGAATCCAGCTCATCAAAGCAGGCAGATGGGAGCATGTTCACCACATCAAACTTCCTCTCCACCAATGGACGGACATTAACACTCCCGCTCCCACTGCTACTCTGCATCCATGCTACTGTTTGCTGTACGATGTGGCATGGTCTCATCCTCGTGTAGATTCTTGGCAGAGTCTCGAGCAGCGTGGAGTCCCCATCATCCACACTCAGACTCAATGATGTGAAGCCCAATGCACAGAGACAGAGGAAGAGCATGCCGAAACGGCAGAAATGGATGAGGAGACAACAAGGCGAGAAGCAACGACGAAGCCAAAGGAAGGGTGAGGATGAAAATGATGAGTAGGTCAGCTTCGATGGTGGCAGAGTGAGAGGGGAGCAGCTCGGGCCGAGTACAGAGCGCACACTCGACCCAACTGTTAACGGGGTACACATGGTTTTAGGAGTAGTGTGGCAGCTATTGACAGAGACGGATACGGAGACAGATGAATTGGCACGCAACCGAGGTGTCGTATGAAGCGAGGAGGGGGGCGCAGAGGAAGGCGACACCAGGTACTCATTGTCCGCATCACTCGAACTCAATGGTTTATAATGATGGCTCATCTCTCGACTATCATCTATACGACTGCCTACGACTCTGGCTCGTACCCATCGCGCACTGTGAGTCAGCCATGAATGGGTGCGATGCAATGCATGGGCGAGACGAGAGGACATGGCGGCAGGGGCAGAGACAGGGGAAGGATGATAGGACAAGGAGAAGGGGGACAGGATGGGCATGGCTGCGGGTGGCAATGGGGCAAATGTTTCTGGTGTATGCATGGCACTTGTTTGCGTGAGTGCTCCTTCACCCTCATCACTGCCACTGCCACTGGCACT
>Ga0256777_1000279_pt1 | contig 11673 bp, 7 predicted proteins | sample MC6MC0928MT_FD_186042 | JGI IMG/M metagenome (GOLD analysis project Ga0256777, IMG submission 186042) | Metatranscriptome of enriched soil aggregate microbial communities from Iowa State University, Ames, United States - MC6-MC0928-MT... | ecosystem: Environmental > Terrestrial > Soil >... | reverse complement strand
TCGAATTGAATTCGTTGTATGTTTGTCATGCTTGGCACTCATCACCGAAGGCTGCATGAAGATGCAGGCATGCACGGTGAGAGATTTCTAAAAATCAACAGAAAACAATGGATTCGGAAGCAAGCTCAAGATTCGTGCCACTCGATACTCAACATCAGAGTCGCACTTGTTGGTCGTAATCCTCGCTCAGTAGAGGTCCTTCACTTGCTACTATCTCATACCGTGTTGAGTACTTCCATTAATTTCTTCTGTAATGGTTGTGGCAGTGTCGCTGCGAGTGATTGGAGCATCTGTGGAGGTGATTGTTTGATGGTTCGAAAGAAGTTGCCCACTCGTTTTCGTAAGGCTTTGTCCTTCAACATATCCGTTCCAACCAATGCCAGCATGATCGAAACTAATCGTGGTAAGTTTGAGCCATTCGAGCCCATGAGTCCGGGATGATTCTGCTCGATGAGGCCGAGTAAGACGTTGTACACATTGGGCGCCTCGACTGAGTCATCACGAATGGGGAGGAACGATAACCAGACAGGAAGTAGATCGGGAGTGTTTTGATAGACAGCAATGGCACCGAGTGCGGAGACGATATTATCCACTGCACTCCAACGACTACGCTCCGTTTGATGACTATCCTCCTCATCCTCTCCTTCACCATCCTCCTCCTCATACTCTCCATCATCCTCTTCCTCCTCTTCCTCATCCACGATCGGTTCTCCTTCATCCTCCTCATCTCTCGGTACCCACTCCCGTCCAACTTTGTCTACTTCCCCCCGTTTCAAGTATGATGGGTCCGCTTGAACACTTGCCACGAGTCGTCGAACAATCTCATCCTTGAATGGTTGGAATGCTGCACCTCCATGCTTCGCTGCCATCTGGATGCCGAATGCACACGCCTGTCTCAAGCCATCTTCCTCCTCGATCGCACTGGCATACATGCACAATGGCTCCAATGTATCGCGGAAGTATTTTGCGGCCAACTCACCCATGTGTTCGAATACATCATCAATGATGAATACGGCAATCTTGCGTGTGTCCGAGTGACTGTTCACACTCAGCATACGAAGAATCTCCACATACACCGTTTCGAACATGGGCAGGAAGGCTGGGCCATGACTCTTCATTAATGCAGCGATACATGCGGATGCACGCATATTCAACTCATTCTCACCGGCATTGAGCTCCTCGCACCGAAACACACGTTCATCATCCAATGCTCCTTCCTTCTCCCACGTCTGTAATTGCTTCTCACGTAATGCGATGCGTTGATGACTCGCTTGTAAGAGTGTGAGCAATGCCTTGCCCGTTGCAATCAATGCAGACTCATCCATGCACTCACGCGCCAACACACCGATCTCTTCGATGCACTCTTGTAAGGCAACTACTAAGGTTTGAAGGATGTGAGCATCACTCTCACGACGGAAATGATCGACTAACTGATGAACGACGGTGGCACAAAGGGCTTTGACAGGGTCGATAGGAGCCATTCCTTTCTTATGTGCCTCCGCTGCACATGTGACGAGTAACGGTAATAGTTGAATGGCATGACTTTGTATCGCTTCATGTGGATGGCTGAGCAGTGGCAGACAGATCTTGGCGGATTGCTCCACATACGGCAGGAAGTGTTCACGAAGGTCGTAGCAGAGACTACATAGCATGGACATGGCCATGGACTTCTCCTCCATCGCTGCTGTATGCACACGATTGTTGTACATCAAGACTTGTGGCTTGTCACTAATACCATCACTACTGTTGGCAGCAGCACTCAGTGACAGATACTTCACTTCACCAGACTTGCTCACATTCTGGTCCTCCTCTTCACCGTCATCCTCCTCCTCCTCCTCCTCATCGCCATTCGTCGTTCCATTCGTGTTCCCTTGATCCAATCGATGTACTTGGTCAGTGTGTCCTTCTCCTTCACTCTTGTGCGTGATGGTTTGAAATACGGCGGGCACCACGAGTGGGAGCACAGGAACGAACTCCGCTCCGAGACATGTGCAGATACGGGCCCATGCTTGGAGCATGTACTGTTGAGAATGATCATCATCTTCACCACCAACAACACCACCAGTGGCTGCACGTGAGGCAGCTGTGTGACTGGCTGCTGCTGCTGCTGCTGCTGCTGCTTGACCATTCGCTTTTGCTGCATCCGTCTGTGCCTTTGTCTGCATCATATTGACGAACATGTGCATGATATCATTTGCATCATTTCTGAACTTCTCTTTGCCGACGCCCATACCAATACTACTGACACATTCCATTGCTTTCGCTCTCAACATTCGTGTCTCCTTCGTGTTGGCATGTTGGATGATGTGTTTCATATGTGGCACGATGATATCATAGTAGGGCAGGAACTGTGATGCGGCCGTATCAGCAATGGCCGCGATGACTGTGATGGCTTGAGCTTGAACCATCTGATGGGCTTGTTGTAAGATGGCCAACATGGCATTCATTAATGTTTGCATATACTTCTTGAGAATCTTCCACTCGGTTCCACTCACCATATTGAGTAATGCCGCGCATGCATGCATCTGTACACGTGGTTGTGTGAAGTCTTTGAGTACTTCCATCAATGCCGGATAGATGGTCGCATGCCATTTATTCTGACAGATGCCTTCAAAGTCCATGGGGAACTGGCCCAGACACTGCACGCATGCATAGCGCACACGGGGGTGGGGGTCACGAATGAAAGTGGAAACCTCCTTCACGGGCAGATGACTAAAATTCAACACTTCACCGGCCTGGGCCAACGCGAATAATCCAGCATGACGCGCACGCCAATCATCCTTATTCGATACAAATTGTACCACCATGGGTTTGAGTTCCGGCCAAAGTTTATTTCCTCTCACCACCAGTGCTAAACGATCCACACCCATCTCACCACAGTCATAGTTGGAGTCATCATAGAAGTCATTCTCATCATTCTTCATGCTCCATTGTGGATCATCTTGTACACACATCATCATGGAGAGACACATCTGGAGTGTGTGTCGAATGAAGGACTTGGACGAGCGAACCATGGCCTCACTCGACTCAGCCAACGAAAGCAACACTTCCAACCCATACTGTCGCAAACCATCATCCTTGTTGGAATCGACACTAATCGAGTGCATAAGTTGAACTATTGGATTGAGGTACTTCTTGAAGAATTTTCCACCGAAATCATCTCCACTGTTACTGATGAGATCGATGAGTGCAGCCAAGATTCGTTTGGCACTATCTTCATCATCTGCCGCCAGTGATTGTTGGAGTACGAGCAAGATGGGTTCGATGAATTGTTGATATGCTTGAATATGTGACGCCTCCTCCAATGCACTGATGACCTTGCAGCATGTGACTGCCGCCTGTTCTCGTATGGGCATGGAGCTCTGCTCAGCGAACGAGGCGACGAAGATGGAATGGAGCGACTCAACTTGTGCGAGGATGTTATCGGCGGAATCAGACAGCTTACCAATGATCGACAATGCACATAATTTCAATCCTTCATTCGGTTGTTGTGGTGCACACATCGAGAACAACGCCGGAAACAGTTCAGGCCAGCCATTACAATAGATGAGAACACTGGCCAATTCCGCCACGGTATCACTGATCTGACTACGAACATAACGCTCGGGCTCATGAACGATGGCGGCGAGGAGCTCGGATTGAATACCACTACGCAAGGAATCACTCAACTTGCTGAATCGGACTGGCTCACCTTGAGGAAGGATTTGGCGTAAGATGATGGCAGATAGGACTCGCACCTGCACTTGTGGGCTTTGTCTCAGCAGTTTGACAAGTCCATAGATGAATACTTCACGATGTTGGTTGAGATGAGTGGCGATCTGAGCTTCCGCCTGCTGACGCGCCACGTTGTCCGGACTCAGACAGGCGGCCAGCAAGGACTGCATCTCAGATAACTGTGCGTCATTCATGCTTGGCAAGAGTGAGGGTGGAGGGAAGGTGGAACCGAATGCGCGGGTGACGTGGGTGCGAGAGAGGCGGTGTGTGCGCGATGTGCGGTGTGGGTTGAGTGAGGCGGACGAAGCGAGCGGAGTGGACTGTCGAGTGTTGCGCGCTACTCCGGTGGCCTCAATAAAGGATGCGATCGAGTATTATGAAGCCAATCACACTGCGTCTCGCTTCACACACGATCACTTTACTTGTATGTACGGTGAAGCAAGTGATTGGAGTCGATCGCACACGAGTTTACTTGACGAATATGAGTGGGCGGTGAGGAGAGGTCAGATGGCTGAAGGCACGCAGCGGAAGGCTCAAAGACCAGGAGGACCAAACCAATGGGCCAATGTCGGCTCCGTATTACAATCAGCCAGTAACATTGGCAACCAAACCTATGAAAAACATGTGTAGACTGGTTGCGCATCATTATTTTATATTCCGCATCACTATAGCTGCTGCAAGGCGAGACGCGGTTGATGCGCTTCCGAACGGCCACCAAGAACTTTCAGTCCAACTCGCGATCGACGCGCTGATTCATCGCACGGCACTCCCAACACAGTCCACCTCCACCTAACATTCATTCGAGTGCTGCTCATCGCCATTAGTATCACACTCGCTTGTTCCAGCACTTTGACGCCATGGCGACTCTCAACGCCAATCCCATCGTCTATCAGACTCGTCAAGCAGCGCAGCCGTCGCGCGCTCTCTCACTGCTGCAACGCCACGCTCAACTGCATCAGAAGCAGTCAGGAGGCGGAGGCGAGGATGAAGAGGAAGTTGAAGCATGGGATGATGAAGAGGTGTTCGATCTTATTCGTGTGATCAATGATCCAGAACATCCACTGACCCTCGAGCAGCTGAATGTTGCCCAGCTGAGTCTCGTCAAGGTGGATGATTCGCGCTCGACGGTTGACCTCCACTTCACTCCCACCATCCCGCATTGCTCCATGGCGACACTCATTGGACTATGTGTGAGAGTGAAGCTACTTCGATCCTTACCGAAGCGATTCAAGGTGACCATCCGAATCACACCGGGCACGCATGCAAGTGAAGTGGATATCAACAAGCAATTGAACGATAAGGAACGAGTGGCAGCCGCATTGGAGAATCAACACTTGATACAACTGGTCAACAAGTGCATTACTGAAGAGGATGATGAAGATGGTGTGGATCATGCGAACAGAAAGGCACCATTGGCTGCATAGATGAGAGTACTTGAAGAGCGACGTTATCGCTTGATCAGATGCGGGGCAAGACTGACTCGCTGCATCCCAATGTCTGAGAGTAGGATTCATGCACATTGTGCACATCAAGAGTGTACACCTGCATGTCCATCCCCAATGTTTTTGCAAATTTGATTATTGTTGGAGAGAGAAGAATGTGCCACCAGAAGCATGGGTCGATATACACTGAAGTCACGCATTTTGGTCTTGACTTACCCGCCCCATCTGCGTTTGCTCATCGATCCAAATCTCTGAGAACATCGCCTGGCTTCGACTTCCGCAGTTACACCTGCGTGTGCACGTTGTATCGCTCGCGCCGCTGGAGCTCATACACATGTACAGGCGCAGTCTGCAGTCGAAATTAATTGCGATTGCAAAGCACTTCCGATGGCTCACACGTCAATGCAGCAACCAACAATGCTTTGGGCGATACAACTGCATGTGTTGTATGACAGGAGACGATGCAGATGCACATGCGACAAGCAATGCAAGATCGAGATGAGGACTAATTGACGTGGGAAAAGAAGGAGGAAAAAACGACGAGATGGGAAAACAAAGGACGCAAAGAAATGCGGCGATCATCGTGATTGAGGGTGATGCAAGAGGAAAGGAGAAGATGAAAGATTGGGCTGATGGTTTAGACGAGTGTCCATTGGATGACACTCTTATCATGTCCACCAGTGGTGAGTACATACTTCTCATCCAACGTGAATCGTGCCGTCACCACATGACTTGAGTGACCCGTTCCAACACGTGACTTGGCATCCTTCATACATGGATAGCGATACAGCTTCAATTCGCCATTATCATCACCACTCACAACGAGACTCTTCGATACATTGACATCCACACTGTTGACATCCGAACCCTTCTGTGATGGATCAAATACACCTTGTACCGGCCATCCCAACTTACATGTATGCGTGGCCCATTGTACATCTCGCATCGCTGTCGCACTGGTCACCTGCTTGGCTTTGGATAGATCATTCTCATCAACCGAATAGAACAATAATTCATATCCCAGATCATTCGTCTGAATGAAGCATCCATCCTCACTCCAATCAATGGCAGTGATGGCTGAGCTGGATGCTTTCAACACACCGCCAACTTGGAACGTGTTGGCATCCAACAGACAGACGACACTGCCATGAGTACCAACAGCGATGGTTCGACCTGTGGGAGAGTAGGAGATGGCCTCGATCCAATTGCCCTCTTGACCACGCACATTACGCTTGCCATACGAATTCAGATCGACATATGCTTTCTTGGTCAAGGTCTTGGTATCAAATGCGGTGATGCATCCATCATTCGTTCCAATGACGATCGTATAGCGATCAGGCGAGATCGCAATGCCACGTGCACATTGATTCTGTGGGTGCGAGGAAGTGGTTGATGCCTTCTTGACCTTTGGTGCCGTCCCCCGTTTGTCCGTGATGATTGCACGTTTCAACATGCGATGTCTGGCCACATCCCATAGACAGATGGTATTGTCCTCACCAGCCGTCACGAAGTTGTTGCCACCACGCGCCACAGCCAACGCCCATAACTCACCATCACCATGACCACGAGTGACGACTTCACTCTCAGGTAAGGAGGCATCGTTTTGTAATGGTGGGATATTCATGAAGTCATGAATCTCGAATGCATCCCCGCCTTCCGTGCCGACGAGCAGGTTGGATCCATCCGGTGACGGTACTGCAGAGACGACGCCGTTGCTGAATGTATGACTGACCACTTGAGTGAGCCGATTATCCCACACTCGTACCGTGCAATCACTTCCACCCGATATGAATCCTCCCTGGAAGCTTTCGAGTGTCATCAATTTGGCTCCCGGATGCATGGGGATGGCCTTGGTGAGGGAGCCAGATTTGAAGACGTAGGCATTGCCATCCTTGCTACCACACACAGCTAAGCCGCCATCACTGAATGCCACGGAGTAGAATGATTGTGCCTTGCCACCAATCTTTGCTTGACTGTCCTTCAACCTTCTTCCATTCCATGTCCAGAATGCCAGATGCTTACTTCCATAGGTGACAAATTCTGTCGCCTCACGTGGATTCGCCTTCACACCCCAGATGGGCTTGCCGCCTCCACGCTCATCGACGATCAACTTCTCTGAGCGCCAATCCCATAGCTTGATTGTATGGTCATCATCATTACTCACCGTCACCAACGATTCTCCATCGGCGAGGAAGCATACCGCACGGATCGCTCGATCCTTGCGGCTCATCTTCATGGAGAATGGCTTGGCACCGGGGTTCGATGAGTCCCACACGAATGCGGAAGGCGGCTGAGAGCGACCATCGACAACTGTGGCATTCTGTCCAGTGGCAATCAAATTCTTCTCAGTTGGATGCTGTGCCAAACAACGAATATCATCGTTGTGTGCCTGGAAGTATCGCTGTTGCTTATCCTTGTAGATGACGACCAGTGCAGCAGTCGGGTAGACGATTTCACCCAGGGCATTATACACGAGATTCGAACGTGAATCGAATCCACGATATCCATGCACCCAATCAATGGCCAACTGTTGCGATGGTGCAGATAGATTGATCTTCGGCGGGTTGGTTGGTTCCTTCATCGCACCAATCCATGGCTTGACGGCCATGAATGAATCAGCTGGACCCGCATCCTCTGTAGCGAAGAGATCATCGCCACCACCACCACCACCACCTTGTGCAGCCTTACGCTCCTTCTCCTCTGCCTCCAACACTTTCGGATCGATGTAATCATTGTCCTCCTCGTCATCATCGTCATCATCGGCATCAGCAGCATAGCTCGAAGGTGGAGAAGGTTCTGGCTGGTATGCGGCCTCTGGTTGGCGACGGACGACGGCTGCAGGGGGTGATGGAGTTGGCTGAGTGACTGACATGGATGCTCGTACCTGTGCGACTGGTGGTGAGACAGACATGGTCGCACCCATTGGTTGGATGGCTCCCGTACCAGCCAACACTGCTTGTGCTGCCTTCAATACCTTGATCCTTCGCCCGAAGGTTGGGATGCCCATCTTCGTGAGAACCTCTTCGTTGAGATATGGCAAACAATCAGAATCAACATCTTGCTTCTGTAATGTGCGAGCATCCTCCTTCAGAACACCACCAGCTTTGTAGATGGCGACTGCGGTCTGATTCACATCCAAACTGATGCCAGCAGCTGGTTGCATATTGACGACCCATACATTGCCGCCCAGTGGAGGTGTGGGGAACATGGTCGATGCAAGTGAGGGAAGAGTAGTGGGGAACTAATGGCAATGTAGGAGTGTCTATCGTCAGTTGAGCAAGTGAACTGGTTTGAAAGTGTTGTGTTGGAGTGTTGCGTGTGTATCGTGTCTGTGTTGGGTCGAGTGGAAGAATGAAGAGTGAGGCTGCGTTGCGTTCATCTTCTCAACGGACGGCTGCGGCTCAGCAAACTTTGCAACGGATCAACATTGGTGAATCAGAACGTTCGATCTATCAGCTTGTTGTACAATTAGATCTTAGAGGCGTTGCTATGAGTATAACCCCGTAACATGTGTGATCGAATTGAAACCACCAGCGTGCATGAGTGTCTCAGTGGTGTCCAACAGTTTCAAGTGCTCTGCGTGCGGGTTCGCACGGTGTGAGGTCGCCGTGCGAGCATCACCGTGCTGTGCCTCATTCATTCATTCAATCACCACTTCATCACTCATCTCATTCACTCATTCGCTCACACTCTTGCACACTAGCACCCTTTCAACTCAGCGCAAACCAGTTCTCATTGTTACCATGCCTGTCCTCTCTGCTGCCAGTGCCCCTGTCGCTGCTGCCCCCTCTCCCTCTGTCGTTGATGATGGCGATGATGATGACTTCTCGTTGCCGAATGATGCGAGTGAAGTGATCGCTGATGATGAGGAGGATTCAGATGCCGAATTCACGCCCGCCCCCAAGAAGCTTCTTGGTGTAGATGAGGGTGAAGGGAAAGGCATGGGTGCAGTGAAGCCATTCATTGGTGCCATCGTTGAACCATCATCCGCTCCACGGGCCAATCCCAGTGCGCCTGATCGTAGTCTGACCTTGGATTGGGCGTATGGATATCGATCGTTTGACAGCTACTCCAACATCACGACGAATAAGCGAGGACATATCATCTATCCACTCGCTGGCCTCGTCATCGTTTACAACAAATTTAATCATACTCAAACATTCTTCCGTGGGCACAACGATGATGTTCGTTGCCTGGCACGCAATCCAGCGGATCATGATTGGATGGTCTCCGGACAGAATGCAACCATCATTAATGGACGATCGGCCTCACCACACATTTGTATATGGAACAGTGCTGATGTGAATGAATGGTTCAAAATTGATCTACCAGCTGGAGCTCGCGCTGTTCGTGCCGTGTCATTCAGTCCCGATGGGCATTTCGTTGCCGCCGTTGCCAACGATGATTATCATCATGTCTATGTGTATGATGTGGAATCACGCCAGCTGGTGGCCAGTCATAAGGGTGATACCAGACCCATCATTCTTGTGAGATGGAATCATATCCGACCAAGTGATGTGTCGTATGAGTTTGCGACTGTTGGAAGTCTCCATGCATACTTCTGGACATTCAATGCCACATCACGCAGTCTGAAGGGTAAGCGCATGGCACTCGGCGGCAAATTTCCCATGGTGAGCTATCATGGATTGACATTCTCCGAACATGGCCATGCATGTCTTGGTGCACATAATGGAACGATGGTGGTCTGTAGACAGGGCAGTGGTGCAGCGAGTAAAGCTGTCTCAGTTGGTGGTGGAGTCAAGAAGCTGAAACTATTCACATTGGATACGTATGCGGGAGGAGTGGTTGCAGGATTGAGCAACAAGACCGTCGTCATCTTGGATGAGCGTATGAACACGGTGAAGACGTTCTCATTCGAAGCGAAGGTTGTCGCCGTTCATGTTCGTAACAAGGATTTGTATGTGGGCACGAAGGATGGAGAGATATTCGAATTGAAATCTGCATTCGATCCCAAGCAGAATGGCGGCAGTGTGGCGGCATTCTTCAAGCCACTCGTATGTGGACATTCAGATGGAGAACTATGGGCGCTCACACCCAACAAGGATGGAACGCTTGCATACTCGGCGGGTGAAGACAACAAGATCATGCGATGGGACCTGGTCAATCATCGCTGTACAGCCATTGGAATCATCAATGAGAAGAGAGGAACCGCACCGAAAGTCAAGAAAGCCTCAACCACAAGTTTGCATCCACAGAATCAATGCGCTCGTGCCATTGCACTTTCAGCTGATGGCGCCCATCTCGCCATTGGAACGAATGATGGATCACTCGGCATCTACTCAGCTGCCGATCTCACACTCATCAATCGTTATGATTTGAACGATCTTGGTTCCCGTCGTGTGACGAATCAGGAGGGCAACTGGATCCAATCCATCGAATACTCTCCAGATGGTCGATTATTAGCAGTCGGCACCCATGGATCTGTCATTGTCATCATGGATGTTGCCGCAAACTACCAAGTTCAATCTGTTCTCACCACCCATCATTCATTCATCACACACATGGATTGGAGTACGGATGGAACATTGTTGCGATCGAATGATGGAGCGTATGAACTGCTCTTCCATGACCTCTCTGATCCAAAGTCACCAGCCCATGTCTCCTCCGCTAGCTCTGTCAAGGATACGGATTGGGCCACCTCACACTGCATCCTATCATGGGAGTGTGTGGGAGTGGTTGGACAGGATGGAAATTTCATCAATACTGCAGACCGCTCACCTGATCGCGGCTTATTAGCGACCGGTAATGATGACGGTATGGTCTCGTTGTGGCGTTTCCCTGCCAGTGGCAAAGCTCATCAATGTCTCGATTTCGAGGCGCACTCCTCACATGTCGCTTCGACACGATTCACACCTGATGGAACCTTCCTGCTCACTGCTGGTGGACATGACTTGGGATTGCTACAATGGAAAGTGGACGCGCCATCAGCGGAGGAACAACAAGCAGCAATAGGAGGAGGCGGAGGAGGCGGTGGAGGGTTCACGCTGTAAAATGGATGTGTGATCTTCCCATTCTCTCACATTCCTACATCATTCGTTCTTCATCCTTCCCTGTATTCACCAACGCCCCCTCGCAATTTCGCGTCAACACTCTACTTCCGCAATCGAACCCATACACCAAGATTCATGTAAACTATTCGACGCTGCCCCAGTGTCGAACTCCATATGCATGCAGCCGCTGCGACAGTGCCTTGCTTCAGCTTCAAGAAAGCCAGTCTCTCCTTCTCGTCGATCTTTGTTCGGCTTTGCACCGCCTCCACGACTCTGTCACGCATCCATACGCCGCATGGTTGATGTCCACTCCTCACCCATGAGCCCAGCGACCACTTCCAGCGAGTTTCATCATCCACAATCGCAGCGATGTGGCTTGTTGATTGCAACTTCGAGCTTGTGCCCCCAGAATCCGATGCTGATTCGGGCAGTTTTCTTCGCTATTGTACATCCATTCCATCGGCCTACTACACTACTTGATGAGCGCTAAAACCTATACATAGTTC
>Ga0256777_1000272_pt1 | contig 11731 bp, 4 predicted proteins | sample MC6MC0928MT_FD_186042 | JGI IMG/M metagenome (GOLD analysis project Ga0256777, IMG submission 186042) | Metatranscriptome of enriched soil aggregate microbial communities from Iowa State University, Ames, United States - MC6-MC0928-MT... | ecosystem: Environmental > Terrestrial > Soil >... | reverse complement strand
GGGAAGAGTACTGTATGTGCATGCAATCTAATGTAATGCTTGTGTACATGTGTATATGCCAAAGATGCAGATATCAATGCAAAAGCTTGCTAGTTGAAGCGCAATCGGGATTGGCGCCTTGATGGAACAGCATGTGAGCTGGTTCCTCGCAGCTCCCGGCCGTCTAGTACCGATGTGACAAGAATGCTTGTGCTGCCTCAATTCCGCGAGTATGGCTATAGCAGTGTCGCATTGTTGCCGAACTGGTTGGTGATCTCTCTCAGTTGCTTGTTTTTACTGCCTGGGTGATAGATGGCTACCAAGCCCGCTACAGTCGGACATTTCAGGCTTGGGCCCAGGAGGGAAGGTTTGCGAGTGTGATTGTGATGTTGATGGTGGATCAATGCTTTTGTCTGAGCCAGGAGCAGGAGGGCTCTGACGACTGCCACCAGGGCTGAAATATTTCTCGCGCTGCTTCGTCAGTGCAGTGGGAACATCAATTTGCATCTCTTTCTCTGGTATGGCATCTGGTCCCGTTGCTCCTCTCCCATCTCCACTCACTTCATGTTGTGCTCGTTGGTCCTCACATGAGTTACATTGCTCCGTTCGTCCAGTATTGGGGTCACGAACGACAGGTCTGGGTTTGAGTGCGGCTGTGGGCACATCGGCCTGGGCTGTGTCTGGCGTCAATCGACCTGACAAGGCTGCACTCTTCAAACCTTGACACTTGACGCAACCGACGCCGGGCTCGTGAGGCATGTCACAAATGGAGGCTGCTTTCTCTTCCGCTTTCCTCACTTGAGCCGGCGTTGGTGAGGAGATGGGCTGTCCATCCCTGTCCGTCTCGGTCGTGCCCGCTGAAGGAGAATGATGACTACCGACGCTGAAGGCTGACATGGGGAGAGTGGTGTAGAATGTTGATATCAAGCGTGTGCTCGAGTGGGAGCGATTGGGTTGGTTAATGAATGAGTCGTGAGTCCAATCCATTGCCAGTGGCGTTGGAAATTGAATTTTCACGTGAAATCTGCCGGAATACACAAGCACGCAGAAAAAAACCAAAGAACCGAAACGCCTTCAAGCGAACACGGATGAGGCCAAATCGCGGAGTACCTCCACCATGATGTAGAAATGCATTAGGCTGCGTTTGCATATAGAGAAAACCATGACCAATTTAGTTCTTTGAGAGTTTCGGGATAAGTCTTTTACTGGACGGAGTTATAGCATGGTAGTCACAATGTTTTGTGGTCTTCGGGCTTTAACAGACCGTAACAATTCAGCTGTAGTACTGGTCCTCGTAGGGCTTGCAGCTCTGATAAACACCGTTCTAATAACATGTCTAACATTAGAATGCATATATGTAAATGTTAACTTCTGCTCTTGTTACGCTGTACGTGGCTATCTTGTCAGCTCTCTTGATCTCCTTTTCTGTTCGTGGTCCTTTGGCTCTTTGAGCCCAAATAATGCAACCGACGACGACTGTGCCATGTTGCGAGTTGTTGCTGTCAGTCAAGTGTCAATGTGAATGTGCCTTCTGGCGGAGCATCCGAATCCCGATTGCAATCATCCTCTGACTTGAGGCCGAGTGTTGCATCTGTAACTGCGTCTACTGCATGGTCGGATGTACACTTGACGCTGATCGAAGCTCAATCCTGCGCCGACTGCACGTCTGGCCATGGGACTGGAATGCCGACGCCTCACGCTGTCAAGTCAATTCTTCGTCACCCATCCGACGTTGAGCAATACTCAAAAGAAACACATCGGAAGGTAATAGTCCGTGCGGGTACGATTGTTGAGGATGAGCGAGTTGAGTGGTGACAGTGCAGCTGCAATGGAACAGTCCGATCACTCGCTGCTCGACCAGACACAACAGCTGTCAATCGATGCACCACGAAGGATATCGATGGCGACTCAGCATGACCAGCCGAATGCACTGAAAAGTGATGGAGCACAGAATGAGGATACTACCTTAGCCAGCACGTTGCGTCGCTCCCCGCCATCATCAGCCAAGACAATGCACGGTACACGCCGCAGCGCCACGCCGAGGCCGAGCAGCCGCCGCATCGTCGAACACGGTGCAATGGCACCATCCGGTCAACAAACGATAACTCCTGCTCCAGTTGCGCCATTACCTCCTCCACCTTCCACTCCACCATTACCTCGACCACATCCTCCTCCTGCACGTCCCACTAGCATTGGCAGCAGTCCAGCCAACACCACTGTGTCTGTTACGGCGCCTGTCCCAACTCCACCAACCACCTACTCGACATCTCATGCATCACCAGTTGCACGAGCCATGGCTGCAAGGAAAGGACACACCAATGTTGCAACCAGACGTGCTCGAGGCAGAGGGGATAGAAGTCGGGAGGCAGTGCAGGCAGCAGCCGTGTCATCGTCATCATTGGCATCATCAACAATACCATCAGCAGTCAATGCGGGTTCACTTATGCACACGCTTCCCAAGACTGATGATATCGGTGTGCGCCTCGAAGTTGATGTCGGTCGTGTTTCAATGAAGCCTGAATCACGCCAAGGCACCTTCCTCACTGGTGTCGGCATCCCATCTGAGCCATCCACCCATGCCAATGCCAACAAACGCTCAACCCAGAGCAGCAAACAGAATGATGGGCGCACAGAAATGATTATTGGCCCATCTGTGACAGTGGACGCTGTGCCAGATGCCACTGCTCTCATCAGAACTGAAGCCGACGTAGATGAGCGTATGGAGATTGGTTCTGATCATAGTTCAGCAGATGGAGACGATGAGCATGATTCCGATCTCGATGATTTCGCCTCCTGGCTGTTCGACTCTGACCTACCCTACAAGCTTCAGGGTGATGATAGTTTCTATACACCCATGGCATTGGCGACTCGTGCGAGCTTCTTTGGACATGAGAAGATCAGGAAGTGGATCGAACGATTCTGGAGATGCTGCCAAAGACAACGAAGGAGACGAAGAACAGCAACAGCCACACGCCACAAGCAAGAGTCCGGATATGGCGTGACGGATTCACTATTGGACAATGAAGTGTTGACACGTGATGAATTCATCAATCTTCAAATGAAGATTGGTAAGGTCCTCGATCCTCAATGGTCACTCGCCGAAGCTGAACGCGTGGCCATGACTGAATTTGATAAGGATGTTGGAGGAAGTGATAATCAGCAGTCGGCGGGCAGTCGCAAGCTGACCGTGATCGATCGTGCTGGATTCGAGCGTAGTTTATTCGAGCTTGTTGATACCTGGACCAGTACGATGGAGTTGGATGATTACATCTCCTTCCTTCGTCATCTCTTTCGACGTATCACAGTGAAGAAGCGCGTCACACTCCCTTCGTCTCCTACCAATGCACATGGCAATGGCGGCGATGCAGATCCGTCCTCATCTCAATCTTCACAGTCGTATCGTGAATTTCGTGATTTGAAAGATGTGCAACCGTGGAATGTGGCCCCGTTCTTCTATGAGAATGCCGATCGAATCCGATACAAGAAGCTCCTACTCAAACAGCGACAGGAGAAAGATCATGGAAAACGAACCATGCCTGAACTCTCTCCACTGGCATTGGAAGAGAATGGTGATGATGAGAAGGCTGGCCATGATTCTCTGAGTGATGAAGAGGATTTAGATCCCGATGAGATCGAGAGTGCCATGCAATCCCGTCTACGCGCCGCTGAAGCTCGTCGTCAAGCCTCGGAGCAGCTGGCCAAGTATCGGGAGGAAGAGGCTCAAAGACGAAACCAAATTCGTCAATTGGAATTGAGTCAGTATGAAGTGAGCCAAGTAGATCGATCGGTGAAAATCGTGGCCAAGATGCGCAATGCCACTCGACAGGATCAAGATGCATACACGTATATAGATGCTGAGGGCAATGGCACGGATGTTCGACGACGACCAGTGTCGAAGGACTTCTTATCGAATTGGGAACTGTTCGATGCCATCAAGGCGCGAACGGAGAAACATCAACCAGATGATGGTGAGAGTGATGAGGAGCTTCCACGAGATATCATACTCACTAGTGACTCTGACGACAGCACCGATGCCGATGGCCTCAACTCACCAGCCAGCAGTGGCACAGAACATCTCAGCTCCCACACTCACTCGCATTCGCGTCGAGAATTGCCTGGAGACTTACGAGCCGATGATGAACTATTTTATGGAAGAAGTGAAGAGAGCTACGACGTCTTCCAACGAAGGGCGTCGCAGAACCTTCCACAACAACCTCGCATCAATCCAGCGATCACCCATAGCAAGAGCAAGCGTCAGAGTCTCAACGCAGAAGATGAGAAGAGTATCGAACTCACTCCTGAAGAGCTGGAAGCTCATGAACGTGCTGCAGCGGAAGCAGAGGCTAGTGCACGAGCTCAAGCCTATCGTCGAAGGCTTCGTCATATTCGAGAGACCGAAGCTGCACGTGTGCCTCATGCGCGATTTCCATCATGGATTGGAGAGGGGAAAGGAGACGTGTTTCCGATTCTATCACCACATGCTTCGCCCACCGCTATCGATGAAGATGATGATGAGCAATCCGCTAGTGCGCGTGCGGACAGGCCAACAGACTTGGGTGTACAGCGCATCGACAACACTCAATCTGGCTCGAGTCGATCGTCGAGTGATGGGAAGACTGAAACTCAATCGAACAATCAATCATCGCGTCCCAGCCGCATTACTGGATCACGCCGTCGTCGCCAGAGAATGGTTGAAGCCTACGATCCAAATAATGATGGAACAGCAAAGGATGCCGAACGAATGGAAGGCAGCAAGGTGCACAACCGTCACTCTCAGTCTGCCGCTGATCGACGTTCGTCAAAACGACGCAGCGACAACACTCCAGCAACAACAGATCAAATGGATAAACGAGCTACTCCACGCACGGCTGCACGTCGTCATTCTCGTCACGTATCCTCATCAACGGCAGGAAAGGCATCCGATGGTGTTGCTCGTCAATCCGCCATCGATGTACATGTGAAGAATTTACACATGCCTCAATTTGCTTCTCCCAACCAATCAGGCAACTCTCTCCGTCCGGGTGACGTCCGCCGACAGACGGATGATTTGACAATGGGTTCAGCATCTGGAAGTGGAAGTGCCCAACATGTACGCCGTGGAAGCATCATTGTCGTCCGTCACAGACGAAAGAGCTCGCTTCCTGTGACACTTTTGCAACAGCAACAGACAAATCAAGATGGGAAGGAAACGACACAACAGGACGAATCAACAACACACAAGCGCACATCTAGTACGATGGGCAAGCAGGCCGATATTACCTCATCCAATGTTGATACTCTCGATCCTAACTCGTTGATCGCGAGTGTTCCAGCCGAGCGACGCGGAAGTTCTTTCATTCCTCTTGCTCATCGTTCGCGACTCAGCAATGATGGCGCTGGTGCAACATCGGACAGCAAGAGGCGAAGTTCCAGCAACAGAGATGATGTACGTACCACCACATCCAAGCCGATGGATGCCGCGCAGCGTGCATTCCGTCGTTCACAAGTGAGTGGGATCCCAGCACATATTCTTGAGTTGGATCGATTCCTATCGAGACCTTCAAGGAGAAGACGAAGGAGGAAGCATGCGACGACAAAGGCGAATCGACGACAAAGTGATCATGCTGATGATGGTGATGGTACATCGAAGAAGGGAAAGACGAAGCCGACGGAACAGAAGAGTGGGAGTCAACCACCTGCTGCTGCTGTCGCAAAGAAAGATCCGTCGACCGCGGTCAGCGCGTCGCCAATGGATGCAGATGTACCCGACCTTCTACCTCACGTGTCCCGTGACTCCGATGGCAATGTCGTTCTCCCCATCACCCGCCCGTCATCCAGAGCGCACACTGATGCGCATGGTGAGGAAGACGAGGAGGAATTGAGACCAGGCACGGGCACGATTGACGACGCGACTCAATCTGCCACAGTCGACAGCGCCGACGAAAGTGATGAGACCGAAGAGCTTGACCGATTGGCAACGAAGTTAGGTGAAGTGGAGAGTCGGCAGGCTGCAATTGATGCAGCGACCGCAGCAGCCGCTGAAGAAAGACGACTGGCCGATCTCGCTGTCAAGCGGGCGGAAGAGGAAGCAGCCAGAGCAATGGGACGTATTGACCTCACCTCCAGCCCACGAGCTGTTGATGCTGCCAACTCAGATGACAGGTCGCAAAAGCTACCATTCCCTTATATCCGTCCATCTACTTCTCCTTCTGCATCCTCATCTGCTCCTACGTCACTATCCCAGCCCCCATCCTCCATCCCTCGCCCGCGACTCCCTCCATCTGATTGGCCGGAGGAGCTTCGCGATCGTCCTGAGTTAGTTTTCCAACGTCAGGAAGTGTTGGAAGCGGCCATTGCACGAATGAACGATCCGGCATTCCATAAGGCGGAAAGGAAGAGAATTGCACAATTGTTGGGATTGGATTCGTCGTCATCATCCTCGTCAGCATCATCGAGCGAAAGCGACAACAACAATGAAGGTAATAATAGTGAAGGTGAGGGTGAGGGTACTCCACGCAAGTTGCGTCGTCGTCAGAGAGGCCACACCCGAGCTCGATCTCAGTTCGTCACAAGCGAAAAGCGTGGTAAGAAGAAAGTTATCGCATTTGGACGAGTGATGTATACGGATGATGATCGAACGACTGATGCTGCACAACCGACTGGAAAGAGTCCACCAAAAGATACCAGCAAGAGACCGCCATTGCCTCGAGCTCATTCAGACGACAGGCGTGGAAGCCGACGTGCATCCGCCATGACGAGCAACTTGCAAAAAGAGTTGGCGGAACTTCTGGATGTGAAGGATGTTCAAATTGATACACTTGCCAAGGCATTACAAGGAGAGGAAGAAGCGGAAGCATTACTGGCAAGTATGGCTGAAGCGAAACGTCAGGCCAATGATGCTGCTGCTGTTGCTGCGGGCGCACACGCGCAAGATGCAGTAGCCGCAGCTGCCACAACAGAACAATCTGTTCCTTCTGTCCCCGTGCATAAGCTATCAACGGCGGAAAAAGAACCAGTAACCAATGCCATCAATATGGTATTGATCGAAGAGGAACCAGAAGCAGTAGTAGAGGTAGGACAACTAGATCAGAAATCTCGTGCAGCCACTCCACCTAAGGAAGCTCTGACGACATTGAAGATAGAAGAACAAACAAGTGAGCGAATACAATCAACCATTCTCCCAACTACAGAGATGCGAACTCCTCCAGCCGATCGACCATCGTCATCATCAGTAGCCACACCCGGCCCGTCAACGACACTGCCACTGCCAGCACCACCAGCACCAGCATCATTTTCCGTTGTGGCTGATGAAGATGGTACGGATGAAGAGCTGCGTAGCCCCGCCGCCATCTCAAAGCGACTGAGCATGCTCTCCGAGCCGACTCCTCCATCCTCCTCTCGATTGAAGCGCCAAAGTGCTCGAGCATACTTACAGAGTCTGCCTCCACGAGAGAGAAGGCGTGCAACCTTGTTGTTCACCAAGCGTCGACGAGCATCCTCCAAGAAATCTCCTGCGTTGAATCGATCATCGTCGCTGCCACTCTCGAATGAGCATACGGATGGCAGTGCGACATCTGATCATCCCTCCGCACGGTCGTCCACGCGCTCAAGGTCACCGATCCACCGACCCCGCTCCTCCACACTTGAAAGCCACGGAACGAGAGACGGCGCTGGATTGGCACACCACGAAGACGAGAACATTACTGTTCATACCGATGATGCTAAACGACAGACTCAACAAACAGCACTTTCGCCAGACAGTAGTGAAGCCGCTGTTCCTCTAGCTGGGGCTCCAACTCCGCTCCCTGCTCAAGTCCGCTCGTCAGTCGAAGGTGGTGTGCATTCTCCTGTGGCGGGTCCCATGCATTGGTCGCGACAACTCGATGAGTGGTCACCTTACACTCGTGTTCGACTCCAGCGTGGTGGCATCAGTGAAGCGGAAATACAGGCGGCTGCGACCATTGCACTGGCCATCAGAGCGCAGCACCCAAGACAGCAAGAGACAAAACAAGTGTCGAACGAGCTGTCGATACATGCTCCTATTGTCGCTGATGCGATATCCGAGCGTCAGGCATGGCTGATACGACAGATGCAAGAAGGCGCAGTATTGCGTGGAGAGCGGAATCAACAACAGGAACAGCAGTGCGCATCATCCGCTAATCAGGAGGTTGTCGTCGCTATGATGAACAAACCTGCAGAAATGTCATCGACTGCTTCTTCTCATCATGCTGTGCCCCATTCACCCGTATCTGCCGCAACGCCGCCACAGCCACATGCATCGTTAATGGCCCAAACATCAGTGGCAGACCAAGAGCAACAACCTCTATCTCCACAACCAGCAGATGATCACGTTCACACCCCCGCGTGGGAGCAACACCAGGACGAGCAAAGAGTGATTGAGAGTGAGCCGAGCTCGACATCTGCACCACGTCCGCGCGAGCCAAAGCAGATACAGGAGACTACTCTTGTCAGCGTTGAACATTCATGCGTCTCTCAGTGCGATGAGCTGGATTTTGATGCACCCTTACTTTTGCCATCGGAGCTTGCATCGCTGCCTCCTGTCGTCCCCGCACCATTTGAGCTCGACCCGATCCCAACCACTCGACCTCCATCTCAGGAAGTCAAGACAAGACCCTCCTCACACCATGATGCCTCATTTCACACACCACAACCACTACCAACTCCGTCACCGACGACGCGTCAGAAAGTTCGTTCCTTACTCTACCAAATCCGACAAGCCATGACGAAGCAACTACAGCAACTCTCAAGAAGACATGCAGCGATGGAAGATAGGAAGAAGAGATGGAAGGTAGAAAGAGAGAAACGATTGGCCCGATTGAAACCAAAGCGGAAGAGATCCGGTCGGGAGGCAGATGGTACGGAGAGTATGCGGAGTGGTGATGAATACGGATCAATGATGCCACAACCGAAACAAAGTGTTCCAGGCGTCGCAACCTTTGGCGCCATCCCTTCAGTGGACAATGGCAGACGCTATGCTCGTTCCACTCTTGCTCCGCCTGCCTCTCGTTTCTTCTCATCCTCCGCCTCGGCTTCCGACACAGAAGGTGGCTACAGTTCTGGTGGTAGATGCTTCCAAGGCATACAACGAGGGTTCACACGCCGCAGTCATGCTGCAGCAGTTGCGAATGCGCGAAGGATGCGTACCATGCATATGAAGGACGACCATGAGCAAATGCATGATGGCGGGAAGAATACAGAAACCGTTGAAAGGGAGCGGAACAAGGCATCTCATCAGCCGTCGGTGACGGATGAGAAGGAGCAAACAATAAACGATGCTAATGAATCACCTCACTCTCATGGGACATTTCCCAATCGTTCACGTAGCACCATGCCACGTGATGATCGACATGTGCCACAGGAGAGTCGTCCTTCCAGCTCTTTGGCTATGCGCAATCTATCGGCTTGGGGCATCGGTAGGAAGGCTCCATTTGTTGAGCGCACAGATGATGACGCAGATGATGAGGAGTCTGAGACGGATTCCCCATTCCCTGCACTGCTGGTCAAGCCCCTCTCGCTTCCAGGGCATCGCCATGGGCTTGCCCATCGTGCCGATCCCACGGTTGTGGAGAGTCTGCCACCTGAGCATGTTCCCTATCGTTATCGTGTGCGATCGACATCAATCAGACGACGCATCCAACCGAGGCGTCCCCGTTCCTCTCGGCCATGCCATTCTGATGACAACGGTTCAATGAGTGAATCGCCGGAGCACAAGGTACCAACAGATCCACGATCAGGACGACGACTTCAAACGTACATTGACGAGAATCAAGATGAATGGAAGGAGCAACCATCAGCATCCCGCAGTGAGACAGAAACTGAATACGATACTGACTACGATCATTCCCAGTCTGGTGCTCATCCTTCAGCGCGGACGTCCGGTGGAGCGACGACCTTTCCCTCCTTCTACCTGGTGTCGGCGTCTTATTCACGTGGCTTCAGACAGAAACTCGCACACGATAGACGCAAGTATGCTCATCGATCCGAACGATGGGAGCGGCAGGGCACAAGTAGGGAGAATGGTTTGAGTCCTGCTGATTCCAACTCTGCCACTATTGACGAGTTCAGAAGGCGGATGCACAAACGTTATGAAGATATACTCGAAGCTCGAAGTCGCGCTAGGACTGAGCAACAGCAGTCATTGATTGCTGCAAATGAAGAAACATCATTGTGGAAGTATAAACTTGCATCGGCGGATATTTCGGAGGAGAGGACGGAGGAGTACAAGGAACAGATGGAGTTGCCACGGGCTGGACTCTGGTTTGAGCAAGAGGAGAAATTCGAAGCTAGATACAACGAACATCATGGTCTATTGCGAAATCCGAAAGGTCTTGGCATGTATCACTATCATCACCATGCACGACCATTGCGCCCTCTGCTCCACGGCGCATCCCTCGCGCTCCTGCATCGTCCATCAATGTTTCTTGCTTCACTCGACGATCTGCGTATTGAAGGAACCTCGTCACTGCCACCTATTCGAGGCCATCGATTGCTTCCACCCATTCGAACGAGTCATCACCAAAGTGAGACAACGACAACGATGAAGATGTTAATGGAAGCACAAGTGGAGGGACATGTGGCAACGGGAGCAAGGATGCATAGTGAGACAGACGAAGATGCTGATACAACATTCGTTACTGCACTACCGACCTCAAAAAATGAAGATCACGAGACAGGAGAAAAAGCAAGTGGGTTTCTCATACCAGTGGGATCTGAAGAGATTATGCATGCTGCTTTAAATTCAACCGGTGCCACTTCTTTGCAGCCAGCACCCATCTCCACTTCACGATCGGCATCACTGAATTCGCCCTTATCGCGCCGTTCCAGCCGACGTCGATCGCCTCGCCGACCGATCCATGGCCCATCATTGAGCATCCCTGTCGATCCACCTCCCAACACTATCGCTGCAGCACTCGCCAGTCAAACGGACGATGCCAAATTGAACAAAGGAACGTTCGCGCGTGCTGGAGCGGCACGAAGCCCAGTAAGTCCGGCTCCAGATGAGACAAAGGACTCAACTCAACGAGCAATCTCACCCTCACGCTTGCCCGCCCCTCTCACCGCATTACTCAATCGACTTGGCACTCTTCCTCCGTTACCTACTGCTGGCACGTCAGCACATTCTGCGCAAGCACAAGCATCACCGCCAGTTAGCAGCGTGTCTGTCCCTCCCTCTGCAACTCGTGCAGTCAACAGCGCGCTGTGTGGTGTGCTCGTGTCACCACGATTCATCATGCGCTCGCATCGTGGTCAGAGTCATGCATCTCAACGGTTGCGATATGGGCAGAAGAGTGACAGTTGGAAAGAGGAGAGGAAGGAGAGCTTGGAGCAGTGTGCACGCAAGCCCATGCCATCACTACCCTCACACACAAAGCACGCAACGTGGGCACACAAGGTTACTGCCTCTTCGCATGTGTCCTACCCATCTGGTAGTATGAGTGCGCGCGCTCATCATCCTTCTGCTACTTGGTTTCCTGCTACCGCTCGCCGTATTGTACGTATTGAGCCAGGTGCATTGCGTGTGGCTGAGTCGTTCGCACCCTTGCCACCAGCGAATGCCGCTCTTCAACTATTACCGCCACAACTGCGCATGCCAGCTGGAAGAAGACAAGGAAACAATCGATGATAGCGAAAGGCTGACCGAACATAGATCGGAACTCCGCGTCCCAGTACGACTCGGACGCTCAAATGTCGGACGTCAAAGCCTCTCGTGAATGATCTCTGGATCTTACAGTAGCATAGCGATACATTAATC
>Ga0256777_1000269_pt1 | contig 11760 bp, 3 predicted proteins | sample MC6MC0928MT_FD_186042 | JGI IMG/M metagenome (GOLD analysis project Ga0256777, IMG submission 186042) | Metatranscriptome of enriched soil aggregate microbial communities from Iowa State University, Ames, United States - MC6-MC0928-MT... | ecosystem: Environmental > Terrestrial > Soil >... | reverse complement strand
GGCAAGTGTCGATCGAGGGATTTTGTTGTTGTTGCTGGTGTAGTGATGGATGACGAGTGACGAATGATGGATGATGGCTGGGTGGATGGATGGGTTGGGTGAGCTTAGCTGAGGTGAGTGCAAGCATAGTTATTATCGCCTCTTGCATGTTGCAAGTGTCGCATTCGCTGTCTTTCGAATGACAGTGATGGTCAACTGAAGCGCCGCCGCAGCGATGAGGATCGATGTCAGCGTGAAGAGTGGGAAGGCGATGGATGCAGGCATGAGACGCCAGGAGGAGGTGGAGAGGAGTTGTAACACAATGGTTTGGTAGATACACAGCAGCAAATACCAACGACTCGACCATGCTGCAACACTGGAAAGGCCAGGAATGAGACGATCACGAGTGGAGCGTACAACTCTTCCAATACCATCCAACAGATGGGCTGGTTGATGTTGATTATGCTTGTCCTTCGAAGTATAATGATTGATCACCTGACGCAATGCTGTTAATATGTTTGATGGTCGATAGCCATAACCAGACCCATAGCCATATCCATTCGAGCCTGAATCAACCTCTGCACCTGCACCTGCACCTGCCTTTGCACGCGCACTCATCATCATCACCATCATGGTCAATCTGGTGCATGCATGTGTGGCGATCGCCATGATTCCCATCATACTCCACACGATCGGGTAGAGAATATGCTTCCGCTCTTTGAGGATATCCAAGTCGCGATGATGATGGGAGATACTAATCGGACGAAGGAAGTCACGATGCTGAGAGGCAATCAATACAGCCATGCTGACTGCACTCAACACAAGTAGGATGGAGAGTCGATAGCGATGCACCAGTGCAGAGAGGACACACCGGATCGATCGATACATGTAGAGACTCACACCATCACCCAGAGCAATGAGGCGACACAGAGGACGATGAATGAAGAGAGGAAGGCGGTGAATGGGGAGGACAATACCGCAAAAAGGCAGGGTCATGAAAGGTCGTAATCGCGCAGATGGACCATTATTGACAGTGATGGGTTGAACATTGCTTGAGCGAGCAGTGTCATATACAACATGTTGGTTGTCGTCAACATCTGTATCAACATCCGATGAAAAGGTTTCGATTCCATGTTGATGTTGTTGTTGTTGCTTGTTCGTTGCCTCTGCTTCTTTCTCCTCCTCTCCATCCACGCGTACTGACACCTCATTGTCACTCGCACGCACACGTGTGTAAGTATAGGCTGAGTCCGAATTGTCCGTCGTACGTTTTGACACGAGTGTGATATAGAATCCCATGAGCCAACCAACGAGGAAGGGACATGTTGTACAGACGAGAGTATTGAGCAATGGATGGAAGAAGGATGCAAAGAATGTACGTGTACCAAGAAGTGAGGATGCAGCAATCGCAGTGGCACGATGTCCACTCACAATGTATGCATCATGTGGATGTGCCGGCTCGGACGCTTCAACCGCATATGCGATCTGTCTGTGAGTGATGAGTGCGACGATGGTGAGAGCATGAACAATGGAGATGGGAACACGACGAAGGAGCTTACCAACAATGGTGACGAATCCAACTGCAACCACCAAGTAGCACACAGGCTGCTCATCCATACGTTGACCCAGCTCACTCCTTGACAGCTCCGGAGGACGACGAGATGAGAGCATGGAGAAGAGAAGGATGCATGCGAGCACAAGAGCGAAGGAGAAGACAATGGTGGATCGTGATGTACGACGCTGTGCACCTGCCTCCATACTTGTCTCCTTGCCCGTCTTCATGTCCCTATCCATGCTGATGTCTGCATCAACATCCTCCTCTCCATGCCCATCACAAGCCTTCGCTTGTCCATCCTTGTTCCACGCCATGACTCCAGCCGCCAGCAGTATCGCCGGCCATGCCCATCTTGCCAGGTCTTGAATGGCCGCAATGACTCTTGGTGGAATCCAATACAGATCAGCCTCCACACCCTCAACGGCATGAGTCAAACGATCCAACGATAGGGCAATGAACATGAAGACAAGGGCGAACACACGAAACCAAGCGACCCAGCACACCAATTGATCATGGATACCCATCACACGAATGGAACGAGAACGAGGGGAACTAAGACCATTCGCGTTAGCTCGCAATAGTCCAGCTGCTGCACCCTCCTGTTGTCCTTCTCCAAGGGCGTTGGCTCCCCCTCCCACACCCACACCCATCTCATCTTCATCGAGAGGCATCTCATCTTCGATTGCCAATCCATCCTTCTCATCCTTACTCACACTCTGACTCTGACTCACACTCTGACTCATACCTTGAGCCTTCGCACGTTTAAGCTTCCATTGTCTGCAGTCTTGAATGAGACGAATGGCCGCCGCCAACACAGCCGCCAACACGAGGAATGGGAGGAGGATGAGTGAGAACACATGAAACGACACAAAGCTATGGAAGGGCAGCGAGTGCAAGAAACGCCACACCTTCTTCTCCACCGTCCACTCCGGATAGCTGAACGATGTATAATGCTTGTAACGAATATCCGTGAGATAGGCAATACGATCGGTTGGCATGAAGAGTTGAATGGCCGCTGATCGGATGGGTGCATCACCCCAGCGCCAGCGGTAGGTTCCATGACTGGTATCAATGTACTGAAAGAATCTTCTCACACGATGATCACGCCAGAAGGACAAGCGTCCAACCTCAAAATTATTATAAAAATAATACACGACATTGTCATCCCACAGATCACTGCCCGTCACCAGTGACGAGGGTGCGACAGGGGCCTTGTGCAGTGGGTCACTCAAATTTCCCTCATTTCGTACAATCGCACGTTCAATATTCCACTCTTCCTCCATATCCAATTCATATCCTCTCTGTCCAATTCCGTATTGATAGGCCGGTGGCGGTGTATAGGGCGGCTGTTGCAACTGTGCACCACGCTTGAGGCCATCACGGTAGAAGCGAAGATGAGTCGATAACTGAGTCTCACATGAAATCCACTCTTGCTCAGCAATCACCCATCCTAAGTCCTTTCCGGTCTTCTGCATGAGTGTGAATGGGTCATACGGCATGACTCCCAACATCTCACCATCATCATCCAATCTCATATAATATTCAAATCCTGCCAACAATGGGTGGTACTGTGTGAATGTCTGCATGCGGCACATATGACGGTATGGTAGTCGTGTTGGTGGACATTCATGACTGAATTCACTTCCATCCGGTTCCACGCCCAGTATCTGACCATTCTTCAATCGGTTGACACCGCGCGCCATGACGACCGCTCGGCTGGGTGCAGGTGGATCAGGCATGACATGACGCTGATCAAACTCGACCTCACCAATAATCACCGTCCATGGCAGACACACGCCCTCGGGTAAGGGGACAGCATGACATAGCTCAGACTCCCAGGGCAAGGGAGCATCATGAACCCGGCCATGCTTGCGCACACTCTCATCACCCTCCTCATCATACCACGCATGCAACTCCACATTGCCCGCCTCACAATGATACATTGGGTAGCAACGATGAGCAGGCATGGGAGGCCAGAGTGCTGGATCTTGATTCTTTGCACATGGTAAGTTTGCTGATGGTGCTGCCCTCCATTCCTCCTCACTCCTGCCATCCTTCTCCTGATCAATGATCGATCGATGAATGTCAAAGACGCGATGATGGAATCGTTGTCGCTCCTCATCATTCATGCCGGTCTCAACCCACAAGATGACTGGATAGCGTGTACACCCATTCCAATTCTTATGATTAAATCGCATCGTAAATCCCAGCTCATTCAAACGATCATCCGCATTGAACACCAGCCAATACATCACACCAAACGGACGATCAGGGGCGAGGTGAGCCTCAAGCGGGGCAAAACGGGGAGATGGTACTGTGGTAGGAGCATGAGCTGGTGAGGATAGATATGAGTTTTGCGCTTGTTGCTGTTGCTGCTGTTGTTGTTGCAGGTGTGGCAGTGTGCGTAGCTTCGTGTGTGCTCTGTCTGGTGTTGGTGTGAGCTGTAGGGGTTGTCCTTCGAATTGATTGGTTGCATGAACGGGAAGTTTCTCATCGAATGAAAACATTGGTAATGGTCCCCACATTCGTCTGACATAATCCTCCATTAGCCATAATCGTGTGAATAGCATGCCTGGTAACATATGAAGACCATACTCCACATCTGGTCCGCCATGTGTATGCTGCATCGCCAGGGACACTCGGCCAGCATCGGTATTGTCATTACCATCACTATCACCATACCATACTCCATACCATAGCGACTGTTGAACACCCGCATCTTCCACATGCCAACCAATACGAAGAGAACAACGCGCAACAAGGATGAACAAGAGGAGGAGACAGAGAAGGGAGAAGAGACGAAAGGGAAAGGAGGAGGAAGAGGAGGAAGAGTCGGAAGGGGAAGAGGGGCGAATGAGTGAGGGTGCGAAGGAGGGAGAGGGAGAGCGGATGTTGGTACTGTTGGCAGGGAATGGTGATATTGGTGATATGGGTGATACTGGCGACGACGATGATCCGGGTTGATCAGTGATACTTCGATTGATGGCGGCGTCTCCATCCCCATGGGCATGCTGCGCACGAACGCGAATCTCCATCACCATCGCGCGCTCTTCTCTAGCCTGACTTCAGGCTCAGGCTCAGGTCAGGCTCTCTCACGCTCAATTCAATTCAATTCACCCACAGAACACGTTGCGTGAGGACGGACGAAGACGCAGCAGCAGTGAATCCAACACTGCACTGCACCGCGCTGCGCTAAGGATTGAGTGCGGATTGGGAGTGAGGGACAGGATGGAAGAGGCGGGCAGTGGAATCAGAGTGAGAGGGAGTGAAGGAGGATGGATGAATGGATGAATGGGTAGACGGGAATGGGGGTTGAAAGATAGGGGATGATGTGGCGTGGAATGCGAGCGTGAGCCTGCAAGGGAGTGCGTCACGCGGAACGGGGACGGAAGGAAGGAAGGGAATGTGACGCAAGCAAGGTTTCGCTTCGAGCAATGCAGCGGTGGTCAATCAATGCACCACTCCACACAACCCAATGTGCGGCAGGAGGGAATGGATTGGATTGGATTGGATTCGTAAGTGACGAGCGTTGAATGATGGATGGGTGAATGCATGAATGAATGAGACGATGGCCTTGCCCTTGCTTTGCAACCTCACGCGATGCGGAACGAAGAAGAAGAAGCGGCAAAACCAAAGCCAAACAAGGCCAAAGGAAAAGCAACGAGCAACGGCCAGCACGCAGTGCAAAAACTCTCAACCCCAAACAGGAACGTGGACTGATAGAACATGAGGCGAATGAGAAGAGTTTAACAAACAAAATCGGTAGAAAAATAAAAGCAAATGGTATTATCGATTAATCGATATATATTGGAAGAATCCCAATTGGGCTGCCCCGTTTGGAATGGGCTTCGGTTTGCGCCGAGGCCGATCAAGCATTGGCCCATCTTCATGCCCATCCAAGGCGAACATGCACTCCAATCATCATCCTACCGGTGTCTATACGATCCCCGTCAGCGTTGCGCCATCGATGGTGGTATGGTTGTGATCATGAACTTTCCTCCGTTTCCCCTCTGAGCCAATGTTGGAAGGTCGGGCGAGGTTCCGCGGTGCCACGGTCCCCGGGAGCAAGATTCGAATTGTTGTCAGAGTGTCTGCGTACATGTATGATCATGACTCGGCTGGGCGGCTCAGTGACAGATGTTGACTATGCAACGTGTGCGTGTGGCGTGTTGGATGACAGCATTAAAGACAGATAAAAAAAAAAGAAGAAAAAGATGTGACAACAGGCGGGGCAAAGAAAGAGAATAGGAACATTATAAGATTAACATCGATGGTCGGCCGTGCCGGACCAATCTAGGAGTGAGTTGAATAGAGACAGACGGAGGGGAAGAGTGTGAGTGTGAGTGTGAGTGTGTGGATTGGGTTGAGTAGTGATGGTGACGACAGTTTGTCGAAAATCCATGGTAGCACTGAATGAATGGATGAGTGGATTGATTCGAATCCGTCGCTGTTGGTTGGTTGGTTGGTTGGTGAGAGTATTTGTTGGTAGAGTTTTGATTGTGTGAGATTTTTGAGTTGTGATTGGGTTTGGGTTGTGATGTTTTGGGACGGATTGGGGCGACTTGGTGAAGTGGAGCAACTGTTACAGTCCATACCGTGTACGTCTGTTGCTGCTCTGTTCCATCACTTTCCTTTTTCCGTGGTTGGAAATTTTTTTGTGTGTGTGTTGTTTTTTTCCGCTGAGTTTTGGGAACATAAACTTTCCTCTTTGTTCGTGTGTACATGTGTGTGTTCCCTTCTACATCCATTCGACGTCCCATTCTTCATGTACGTGCAGCATGACGAATGGGTTGAATCTTGCTTGCCACATTCGTTTGACTTGATCCTCATTCCACTTGGCCGTCACCACGTGATGGCAGTTGAGTGCATAGTGCGGCTGACCAAACTCACCACAGCAATAGGATGGGGGCGGGTAGGGAAGGGAGTTACTGACATAGGTTGGCAGAGGGTAGGGTTGGGATGGACAGTTGGATGTATAGTTGGCAGAGAATGGTGGTTGATTACTGAGTGTGTATCGTGGTGGCGTGGAGAGTGGGGTGGGGTCCGGTGGGAATAGACTGGTGGCCACACGACAGTTTGGACAGTGACGCTGAACGGCATCTTCTGCGATGCACGCTGCCACATCACGCTTTCGTCGCTTGTCACGCATCAGTCGTCGATGCTCCAATCGCTTGTCAACATTATACCACTCCGTCTCCAGTAGTTGATCACGAAAATGTTGCAGATAGGTGACCGCTGTCATCGTATCCTGCTGGATCCATGCATCCTTACCCTTGAGTGCGATGATGTCCGTTGCGATATGTGCACACTCACTCCATGAGCAGCTTTCCGTACGTGCACGTAGACTGAGACGATGATGCCAGAAGAGTGAGCCACGAATGACGGCCATGCCACCCCAACAGGTCGTGACATCCATACGTCGAGCCTCACGATACGCCGCACGATCATACGAGTCAGCATAGAAGGGATAGAAATGTTGAATCAAGCGCTCACCACCACGATCACGGAACACCCACTGATCATAGTACGATAGGCCTGGACGATGCAGGCGACCACTGTAGTCCATCGCACACACGATGTCAGGATAGCGAGGACGATTCGGATGAGAGACGGAAGGAGAGGAGGAGGAAGAAGAGGATGAGGACGATGAAGTTGTGGCTGAGAGTGTCCTCGTGGGTTTGGTTGCGAGTGCGGAAGAGAAGGAGAAGAATGATTGATACTTTCCTTGTTGCTCTTGCTGTGACAGATGTTGCATGGCAGCTTCCTGTCTCATCCTCTCCTCTTCTCGATCCGCTTCTTTATCCGCCTCTGTTCCTCCATCCCCTTCCTCCAATAGTCTCAATGCATCTTCCGCACACCAGAATACATCATTAATAATCATGACCCGATCACTCCTCCATCCTTCCTTACCATCGGTGTCATCATACTTCAATGCGGCCTCATACATCGGTTGCAACGACTCATAACGAAGTTGAGTCAATGATTGAATACGATGCTCACCCTCACGATCCTGAACAATATGACCATTCGTGATGATACGATGAGGAATGCCATACTCACTCAACTCACGATCCAATGCATGCAGATGAACAGGAGTCTCATCCGTACTCGCACTCTCATAGATACTGATATACACATTACGAGGATTTACGCGGACATCAGAAGCGTTGTCATCAACATTGTTGATGTTCACCGACTTCAATCCATTTTGCTTTCCAATACCACTTTGACTCGTACTCACACCATCACCATCATCATCCACCACCAGCTTCTTCAGCTTCTGATTCTGCTTCTTATGATCATTGGTGTTGCTCTCCTTCATCGTTGCGGCGGCGGTTGCATCCGACGTTTGTGTTTGTGTCTGTGTGGTCCTTTCTGCCAGCAGGTATGCCAATCGAATGAGTTCACTTGTCATCGCTTGTACGACACCATTCTCAGCAGAATTATGAAGATTGATGGCGATGAAATAACGCTCAACGGTGGTGGGCAGGGGCAGAACACCACCAAGGAAAGAGTACCTGATTGAACATTGTTTTTGTGTGGGCTTCGCTAACTCCGCCGTCATCAACTTCTTTGGATGTCGTATATATTCCGCATCTAAATCGATTGGATTGATCGGGGGGATGCCTCGCAGCTTATTCCACAGTGCCGTGTAGGAGGAGCCGGGGCCGGATGGAGATGAATGAAAGTGTACGAACACACCAATGAGTAAGGCAGTGAGAATGAGGGCGAGTAGAGTCATGACCCATACGACTGTACGACGACTCTTGCGCTTGCATCCCATTCCACCTTTGATCATGGCCATCAGCATACGCAAGGGATGAGGGAGGGGAACACGACGCCCGATGAGAGGGAGTCGCATGGATGCAGGAACGCCGGCGAGACCAACATGAACACGATCCCAAACACCCTTCGCACTGGGACTGATCATTGCTCCATGTCTCTCACCAAACGGTGAGGTTGGGGATGTGAGTACTGGTGAGGGCAGGGGAGAGGCGGAGGCTGAGGACGGACTCCGCTCTCTCATCGCCACTTCAACATCGACATCCACATCAAAATCAACATTCGCATCACGACGACCACGATCGTGCAATTGTCCATCATTCTTGTGAGTGGAAGATGACGGTGATGGGGGTGGGGAGGAGGAGGAGGAGGAGGAGGAGGAAGACTTGGATGCTGAGGAGGAGGAACGGGAGCGTGAGGAGACGGAATGATTCGTAATGTTGATGTTGACCGAGCTCACACGGCTAATGCCACGCATCCAACGCCACAGAGTAGTTGAAACAGGCGAAGATGCACGAGTGGATGGTGAAGAGGCGGATGGGGTGGTTGAGTGAGGATGGGGATGGGGATGGGAAACAGTCGATGCATTGGGATTGGCGTTGGCGGCGGCATTGGAGCCGACCATCATCATTCGCACCACCATCCTGAGCCGACTCTCACTCTCGCACTCAACCAGACACACTCAAACAATCAATGTGGAGCGGAATCGTACTTGGACGAGGCGATGGTGTAGGCGGAGGAGAAGTGAACGAAGGTTATTCGAACAGTTGTTGAAATGAAGATTGGCCGGGAGATGGACGAATGGACGAATGGACGAATGGACAAGTGCGTTCGGTCTTTGCAGAAAGGGCGACAGGACACAGCGGAGGGAAGAGACAGAGGACAGACGATGGCATAGAGAGAAAAGAGTTCGAAGAATAGAAGACAGAGAGCGGGAAAGAGAGAAGGAACGAGAGAGGACGGAGAGAAGAAGGGGAGGTGTTTGTTGTTGATGTGAGAATGGTCAACAGCGGTGGTAGGGCAGGGTGGGCTAGGGTTGAGCATCCAGTACGTTGCAGTCCCTTTCATCGCCTCCTCTGTCTGTCTCAGTGCGAGTCAGTTCAGTCGTTCATTCGTCTGTTGCCCTTGAGGTCCCCTTTCGATCCATCGACACTTCCACCCAATAACGCGGCAAGAAAAACATTCGATTATTGACAAGCAGAAAATATATGAAGCAATATGGCGGAATTTTAATGAATGAATTGCTACCAGCACAAATGGGGTGCTCCTTTTCTTGTCGGGGCGATTGGCCTGTTACAGCCACGGTCAGGAGTCAATGTCATCCAGTGCTTCATGTCAATGTCAATGTCATTGACATTGCCATCCCCATCTCACACCCATTCCCCTAGTGCGATGATGATGTTTCATTCGTCATTCAGCAGTGTTTGGACAGCAAGATGCCAATGCTGGTTGAGACTGCTGTGGAGGCAGAGGATGAATGGAGATGACAATGGCCAAGCGTTGGCATCACTCTGACGTCTGACATCTGACACGCACTTCGACGTGTCAGACTGATTGACTCAAGTTGACACTGCAGGAGACAGTGTCAATGTCAACATCAATGTCAGTGTCATGTCAGTGCAAACGGAAGGAATGGAGTGGAGTCACCAGGAGTGGAGTGGAGATTGGTCTCAGATAAGAATCAAGACTCAACAGTCATGAGTGCGACACCTATGATATCAATCGTCTCAACCATGGCCGATCAGTGGTGAGGAATCGCTGACACTGACAGTGACAGTGAGTGACAGCACACAGTGCTCAGTGCTGTCATGTGCACTGCTAGTCGACCAGTCAACGTAATGATGATGGATTGGACAACATCAAGATGACATGAATACTGACCTGCCAGTGTCACTGTCAATCGACTCTGACCAGAGTTGAACCGCCGGTGAGCGAGTGATGAGTCGGGATTTCAATATCATCTCAGCGAACAGCCGCAGCGCCAGCCAGACTCGTCACGGGGATGGCATCATCCCCGCTCTTACCCGCCCTGTCATTATCTTCACCATCTCGATCGCTGGCGCCTGCATTCATACGGCAAAGAGCGGGAATGAAGATGGAAGGGCAAACAGATGAATGCATCCGCGCTCACCCCATCATCATCATCATGTGCCAGCGTCTGTCATCAATACAGAAGTTGCAGCGGCATCATCATCTGATGCAGCCATCCTCCGACGTTGACACTCACCCCGTTGCTCCAAACCAATGTCACGCTCATACTAAGCAACGGCACGGTGATCACTCCATCAATCCTCAATGGCGACGGCACAGATCTGCATGTATACTATCAGCCATCATCATCACCATCCTAGCGTTGCTTTGCCTCCTCGACCTTAGCCTAACGACCTGTTTTGCCTCGTCGTTCGATTCGTCACCATCCGAAATCGATTCGACTGCCATGCCAATGGTGAGCATGACCATTCCATCACGTAGCCTCACTCACGCTCAGGCTCATACTCCAACTGAACCTGTGACTCCGACTTTGTCACTGGCCGAGTCACAGTCCTCACCCGCGGTTGTTGTTCGTGAGTATACGTTGGTGATAAGGAATGGTGTGTGTGGTCCCGATGGTTTCCTTCGTGAGTGTGTACTAGTCAACAATTCCTTCCCTGCACCAACCTTGATCTTTCATCATGGTGAGCGTGCACGCATCCATGTCATCAATCAACTGAATCAATCAGACACATTCCTGGGAACGACGATTCATTGGCATGGTATTTGGCAGCGTCGATCAAATTGGGCTGATGGCGTGTCCAGTGTGACACAATGTCGCATTCCACATGGATTCAATCTCACGTATGAATTCGATATTGAACAAGAGGGGACGTTCTGGTATCATTCTCATGAGCACTCTCAATATTTGGATGGCCTCCGTGGTGCACTCATCCTCCTCCCTCCAATCAACACAGCGACCGCCAATGGAACGAGTGCGAACATGAATGTTGTTGACGCTGGTGTTGGTGTTGGCATCGCTCGCAAGGAGGGGCGTGATGATGATGACGATGATGATGAAAGAGAGCGCGAAAGACGAGGAGTGGATTGGTATGGTGGGAATTATGATGACAGTGGTGGAGCTCTATTCGATTATGAGAGATTGATCGATGGTGGCAAGGGAAATGAATCGACCGTACTCATCCTAGGGGATTGGTATCATACTCCATCAGCATTGGCCGTTCGTCGCTATCTTGAAGTTGAGCATCATGAGCCACAGCCGGATTCAATATTCATCAATGGATTGGCGAGATGCCAGAGAGATTGTCCACAGACGGATGAGGAGGGAAGAAGACCATATGCTGTCGTCACTGTGCCAAGGAACAAGAGAGTATTATTGAGAATTATTAATACAAGCGGAATGCTACCTTTCACGATGGAGATCGATGGGCACCCTATGACCATCCTGCAAG
>Ga0256777_1000268_pt1 | contig 11764 bp, 4 predicted proteins | sample MC6MC0928MT_FD_186042 | JGI IMG/M metagenome (GOLD analysis project Ga0256777, IMG submission 186042) | Metatranscriptome of enriched soil aggregate microbial communities from Iowa State University, Ames, United States - MC6-MC0928-MT... | ecosystem: Environmental > Terrestrial > Soil >... | reverse complement strand
GCCATTCGTTGCTACACACAGTCATGGACAGTGCGCTAGACTGTGCGGCTCCATCTCACTCCATTTCTACTCCATTTCCACAGTCGACTGAGCTCACTGTAAGTGCTCACAGTGTAGTGGACTGCGGCATGAACGCATTCCATTCCATCGCATCGCGCTCGTCGACTCTCGTCTCGACCTTTCCTCATTCATCGCATGGCATTGGCATATGCCCCCTCCCCTTTGCCGCTCCATTCCAACATTCCATGATGATCATGATCATGATGAGGATGGCGAGAGGAATGGAGTGCGGAATGAGGAGGCTAATGCAGTTGCAGCTGTTGCGGTTGCTGGCTGGGATTGCGATTCTCATGTGCAGCTGCGGCATCAGCGCTGCTGCCTATCCAGGACTCCTTCCCCTCTACCCCTCCACCTCTCTCTGGCCACATGCAGCCGCTCTCCTACCATGTCGCCCTCCGCCCGCTACCGAGTATACCGAAGTCCTAGTGCAGACATCATCACGAACTTATCAACATCTCATCAAAGCAGAGCAGGAAGGGAGAGAGGTGCCACGAACTATCTTACCTACATTGCGATTCCATGCAACATGCAGACCAGGCTTTGGCCCTCTCCGTGTGTATGAGGTCGGTCAACGTCAATGGATGTGTTCTGCGGGTAGTCAATCCATCGGTCAATGGGTACCAGCAACGAATATATCTATTCCACTCGAATGTCATCCATGTCCCATTGGTCATTTCTGTCCAGGTGGAGAAGCGCGAGGAATCACAGCTCCATGCTCGAATGGAACTTTTGCATCCACCAACCAAGCTGCTACATGCCAAAGCTGCCCATTCTGTTGCTCACCTTGTGACGCGAATACTGGGAGATGTGCAGCAAATGCACAAGCAGGATGTCGAATCAATGGAAATTGTTGGCCAGCAGGACAGGAGAGGCCATTATCCAATGGATGCGCTGTATGTGATCCAGAACGAAATACTACTGCATGGAGTCCCGTTGGTGTGGGTCGTATCTGTGGTTCCTCTTCCTCCGCTTGTTTCCTTCCTCCTCAATGTGATGCTCATGGCCAATGTCAACCAAGTCCCGCTACTCCCTTCTGTTCAGGTTCATATGAAACATGTGATCATTCACGTGGATGCGAAATCAAGCAACAACAACCTTATACATGTCTCATTGAACGGAATGTGACGGATCCGACTTCAAGTATCTTTGGATGTATATTGGGCACGGAGTGTATACCATTCAATACCCCACGCGATGTGGATAATCAATGCATTGTGTCAAGTAGGATCAATGCTGCACCGGGAGAAGAATGTAGTGGTACATGGATAGAGCAGCGAGGAATAGGAAAATGTGATTGTCAAGGGAAGCATATCGAGATTGACGTACCAATTGCTTCTTCGTCCCTTGGTGCCGATCTGGCTCGTGCTCGCCGTTCCCAATCTCTTGCTTCGACCTCATCTCGTGATACCATCCCTACATTACGTGATGGCCTTGGAAATGTATGGAGCTTGGAATCGAATATATGGCAACAAACAATTCAACCTCTTGTACCATTGAGTGACATTGCAGGCATTCATCTTGCCGATGGAGGTAGTTGGTGTGATTCAGAACGTATCATCTGTATAGCGGATCATGATGTAGTGACATCAGTCAATGGCACATTACCGCAGCAATTATGCTCTGCCGAACTGGCTCCAGGAGAAGCCATGCTCGTATTCAATCTTTCATCCAATCTCCAATCCACTTCTCTTCCGCTTTCAACATTCTCTACCAATTGGCTTCCACGTTCAGATGTGGTGTGTCGCAGTCCATTCATACTCAATGGGACTCTACGACTTCTGACACCTAAGGATGGATGGTCCAGTAGCAGCGATAGTCAGACCTGGGCGTTGCGACTTACCTATATGTATGATGATGGACAAGAGCATGATGTACAAGTCACTCCTAGTATGAATGGATATGATGCGGATCAGATGGTACGTTTCAGCCAAACTATATTTGCTGATCATACCACTCCCGTTCGATTTCACATCGGAATCGAGGGTGATATACAGCAGGCTGGATTACAAATCATTCATGCTGGTCTATCCTTGACACTCCAAGCAATCGGATGTGGCCAACCTTTCACCAATGGAAATGTTACTATGTCACCGATTCAAGAAGGGTATGACGTTGGATCAGTCGTACATTTTACTTGCCCAACCAATTTCAAACTCTCTGGTGCATCCAATATGACTTGTCTGTCTTCCAATCTTTGGTCATCACCTGAACCTCAATGTCTTCCAGTACGTTGCCCTTCTCTTGGTGCCATCAATTATGGGCATTATGTTCTGTCCGCATCGAGCTCAGTTGCGGAGGTTGGTGCGGTTGCTACCTTGGAGTGTGGGAATTATACTTCCTCCACCTTGCCGAATGTGACTTTCACATGTCTCTCCTCAGGCAAATGGCAATTCGCATCGAATGGCATTCAGCTGAATCGTACCTATGTCTCATGTGAGCCAGATGGTAGCAAAGGCGCATGTGTAGGGAATGCAACCCGTTGTACGAATTATTTGAACCCAGGTCAATGTGTTGAATCCCGATGTCATTGGTGTGGATTGGATCAGCCAAATCTTACTAATACTTCCACACTCTGTCAACCAGCTGAACCATGCTATGATATCAAGAGACAGATATGGATGGATTCATGCTCGAATCAATACGTGGAGGAGCCACCTCAGCCACCATTGCAGGAGGAGGATGTCAATACCACACGCTTCTGTAATTTCACCATCATTCAACAGGCGAATTGCGCCAATTTATCGTTAATGGCATGTATCACCTCTCCATCCTGTCGTCTCTGCCCTTCCGCTCGTATGTCAGCTATCATCGCTTTTTCGAATAGTACCTCATCCACTACTTCCTATGCCAAACCAGAATGTACATGGATTCCACAACAGCAACAAGAGGAGCAGCAATATCAACACTGTCAAACGATCGATACTTATAATACGACCAATGCATGGAATATGACCCAAAATAATACGCTCATCACAGTCTATGGATTTCATTCGAATGGTTGTCCAGCCTATTGGTTAGAAGGTGATTTCCCTCCTTATGGTGAATTCAATCTTACCTCCCCTGGTGAAGAAGCGAATATCACACTTGGTCCAAATGATTGTACTGATGACATGTTACTGTGTGGACAATTGTTTGGTGAAGACGAATGTCGCAACGTCACTTCTTGTGATTGGTGTAATATTACATCGGTTTGTGCACCTACTACTCAATGCTTCGATCGATCTGTAGGTAGTTGGCGTTCGACATGCCCACTCTACGACCGCATCAGCACGATTGATCAATTCGAAGAAGCATACCCTCCTATTCAATCCTGTTCACTCATCATGAATGCAACATGGAAGGCTGAATGTGAATCGGCTGCTCCTGTCAACTGCTCCATGCATCGATCATGTGTTCCATGTGAGGAGCCCAACGCTGTCAATCTCACTTACTCATGCATCTATTCTCCCTCATCCACTCTCTGCATCCTCTCTAATAATGGTAGTTGGAGTTATGAATTGGTTGGATCGGGTAGTTGCCCCTTCACTATTACGAATTATACTGCAGTGGATGATGCAGCGAAGATCAAGTCTGAGCCACCTCCCATGCGCGCATCAAAGGAGTGTGATGTATGTCAGAAATCCACACAATTACCTGCAGGAGTACAAATGCCATCCATTAATATTACAGATAAACCAAAGAAACCAATCAAAGGTACTGTACCCTCTATTCCATGCTCACGCATGAATCAAGCACTCTGTCCATCCTATCGTACAGAAGCGGACTGTTCGGATCGTGACTTCTGTCTATGGTGTGCAGGAAGTAGCATTGGCCGATCAAGTCGCAATACAGGTGACCGATGTATATTCGCACCAGTAGGTGAATGTGAATTAGGTGGTCGTCGCTTTCCTCGTCATTGTATCCACAAGTGTAGTCTACGTGAAGCGACTTGTATGCGAAACATGGATCGCGAATCATGTGAGAAATCCTCTGCAGCTGCTGTCTTACGTCTTCCAGGTGAGGAGTCATGTGCATGGTGTGAGAAAGCAAAGAAATGTTATGCTGCAAAAAGATGCCTATTTGGATCCAGATGGTCGTATCAATGTGATGACCTGCAAGAGACACCTGCTACACCCAGTGAAGAAGACTTGAAGGATGTACCACTCTGCTCGAAGGAGGCAGTAACCAATATGACCCGATGCACAAGTGTCAAAGGGGATACATTCTGTAATCATGTTCTGGGCTGTCAATTATGTATCGCTTCCGATCCATTCCTTCTTGATCTCCCTCCATCTGTTCAATGCTCATGGCATCCGGATATTGGTTCATCTAGCTGCCGCTTCGAGGGCAATCTCTATCAACCTGGTATATGCCCAGTCTATACCGGTCAAGCATCGGACTGCGTAACGGATGATACAATGGGGACGAAACCCCCTTGCCTTATCCCACAAGTCAATGAATGTGCAGCACTGAATTATACTGCATGTGCGAGTCAATCGAACTGTACATGGTGTTTGGAATGGGATGGCACGAGTCGACAATCGTGTATGTTTACCCCTCTACTCAATACTACAGCTCGTCCTTTTGGTACACAGAATGATGCTCAATGTCTCTTTACATCCTCATTGGGTACGACCTTCCTTACTGGATTAGGTGAAGGCACATGTCCGATCCCACAAGGAAATGCATTATTAACTGAATTAAGGGAGGCAACTGGTGCCACACAACCATGTAATATTGATCAGATGAGATGTACTGTTACACACAATGCATCATTATGTCAATCATTCACAGCATGTAGATGGTGTGAGGAGGAGGAGTTATGTATCCCTCTATCTACATGTATGTTACCTTCACTCACTGAGACGCCGTACTACTGCCCACGCAAACGATGCCCAGTAACTGCTCCTCAGCAGTGTGCCAATCTAACGGTAGCAACATGTGAGTTAGCAGACCATCAATGTAAGGTATGTGGTGCGGATACCTCCTGTCGTTACAATCCATCTGAGCTCTGTTCGATCTCGACTCGTACAAGTGTGACAGTGTATGGTGAGGATCGCTGCCCAGCTGTATTCACTCGCCCATCCCATCGTATCTATAACTGTACAGCAACAGAATCCTTCTGTCTCATGCAAGCAACTTCAACCACATGTGAATCCTCCTTCCCCTGTCATTGGTGTCCCACATTGGGTGCATGTCAACCACGATCAGCTTGTCGCTTTGAAGGGAATGGTCTGATCTATGGTGGGCCATGTGGCTATCCACTCAGTGATTGCCCATTTCAACCTCCGATGCTCTGTGCAAAACATCGAACAGAACAAGAATGTATGGAATCCAATATCAATGGGGATGAATCCGGACCACCATGTGAATGGTGCCCAGCAAGTCAAGCAGGTGGAGAGAGTGCATGTATGTATGCACCAACTGCACTCTGTCAACAAACTGTCGGTGGTGATATCGTCAATTGGCAGAAGGGTCGGTGCAAAGCGAATATGGATTATTTTGCCAGTCTTCCTAAACCATGTCGAGCAAATATCACTGGTACAGTCTGGACACATGTATGGGCTCAAACTCATATCAATGGTAGATCCTTCTGTAATGTATCATGGACACATGATGCACTCATTACAGGAGCGACACATTCTACATCCTGTAGTGCCGAATTGCCATGTGCCAAAGCAGGTACAGTCATCTCTGTCACATTTGGTACAAGGAAAGACCTACCATTGGCTTCTATCGCGGCTCAATTCAATCTTGGAAGGCGCATCATTGCTACCAATCAATATCATGCATGGACATGTCAAGCATTACCATTCAATTATACACAGAAGCAACTGGAAATTATCCGCAGTACTGATTTTAATGATATTCTCTGGCAGCCAGCTATGCCACCATCGGAACCATACGTCGGCAGTAGGAGACAATGGATCGTGCCTCCAACTCATCATGAGATTTATCCACCTGATTGCTGTTTGTATCATTTCACTCCGAATCGTCTTCCTCATTTCACATTGCCACGTGAGGAGGACCAGACCAACAGCGGAGAAGATTATCCTGCAGACTCTCGTTCACGTATCGTAGATGCGGATGGCAAACGGATTAGGAAAGGATGCATCAGTCAGGCAATGGAATATTGGGATGCAACAGAAAAAGTATGGAAGGATACATATACGGATGAGAATGGTATAATGTTTCCATTTCCAGGAATATTCTATGTGAATAATATGGATAGTGTTATGGCTCGTACATTCCAACCTCATCATCAACAACTCTACCATCTCCTCAATGGCAAACTTTTGCGACTCAATGTAACTTGTGGTAGTGATCCTCCATCCTGTCTACAATTCAGTGTGGGAAGTGCAGAACAAGACTTGGATTTACTTCGCAGACCAGTGGCCCCTGGAAATTGTAGTGCAGTATCAACGACATTCCCACCATCGGAAGAAGAAGAGCAAGAAGAGTCTGATCAAACCATCGAGCAAGAACAACCACAAAAGACATCGAATAATGGATTTGATAAGAAGACAGATATGGTTGGTCGCATTCCTCCCAACTGCTGTCTCTATCGCTTCACCTCTCCTGTGCTTCCTGCCTATCGTCTCCCTCGTGAAGGTGGTGATGCCAGTGTATTTGCTCAATCCCGTATCGTCATGGCAGATGGTAGTCCATTGAACGATTTATGTAGCGTAACGAATGATGGATTGGAATATTGGGATCCATATACACGCACATGGAATAGCACGTACATCGATCCATATGGACAGAGGCAATTGCTTCCATCCCTTTTCTACCTCAAGAATGGAAATGCACTCATGGTTCAAATGTTTCAATCCAATCATCAATATCTGTATGATCTCCTCGAAGGCCACCTCGTTCGTCTCCATCTGACATGTGCTGACCGTCCATCCTCTTGTCTGCAATTCAGTCTAGGTGATAGTTATTGGTCACCAGCATCATCATTAGGATCAGTGGCACTTCCTACTCTTGATTGGATCAGTGCACCATGGATCTGCCCCGATTATAAGGCACTCATGCCAACAGTGCCACTCACCAATCCAATGGAAGCTATCTGTCGCTTCACAGTTCCAGGTGATGTAACTTTACAATTGGCAGTGGACAGAGTGAAATATGCAATGGTGGTGATTAATGGAGAGAGTGTGATGACATTGCATACAAATGGAACTGGGACCAGTGTCAATGCATCGACGAGCGTATTTACACATACCGCACAGTTGAACTCCTCCCATGCAGCCTATCAGATCGATATTCTCGCCATTCGTCTTCCTACCAACCAATCAGCGAGTGTGAATGCATCGATTATTCCACCTGCTTTCTTGGCTGATGTAACAGTCTATGCCTCACATATCCTTTCTGGTTGGCGGTGTCGCTCACTCAATATGACATTCACGATGAATGATGATGGTGATGATGATGATGATATCACGCGTAGTATGATGGCGAGTGATGGCAATATCGCATGGTCCTCTCCATTCATATTCGGTACCAATTATCAACTTGCTTATACGAATCACACACGGAGTTATCAACCTTCATTCTCATCTGAAGCAAAGTGGATGTGGATGCAGAGTGCCCTCCATGTGGCGAGTAGTTCGAATTCGTCATCATGGATGGATGAGAGTAAGAATATGACGGAATTAGATATCAATGGCCCATCCTATGCATCTATCATCCATTGCCGTTTGGAAGTAACATTTGAACAAGCACTCATCGCACATCAAATTGTATCACGGATCAAACCAGAAACTATCACTACCGTCTAATGACATGCTGCCATGGATACTATGCCACTCTACGCGATCATGTCTGTTTTTCCTCCCGTTGCTTCTCCTTCTGTTGCCACTTGACGGCGCTTATACGGAAACGTTTCATTAAATTGACAGGATGTTGTACCTGTTCACCACGCGAATGTTCCATTTCTCTCATGTACTTGCAGTTTTCCTCCGTTCAGCATACATTCAAGCTATTGCTGTCGTGAGAAGCATGCTGCAAATAGGCTATAGCTAGGATCTGGCCCGAATTGGTTTTGTAGTGATTGCTCCATTCCGACTTGGCTCAGGCTCCCATACCTATACGATTGTGGCATGGTGTTGTTGAGTGATGATGGTGAGTGGTGAGCGTGATGATGATGGAGTGGAGGCTGGTGTAGTCACCGTTGCTAACCCCTCCCACTCCATCCCTCTCTCCCCCATTCAACTACCATCGCACATCCATACTTCGACATTGAGCATACCATTGGATAGAGTGAACTTGACTCATTCCGATGCCTCCCTCTCATTGTCGATCACACCAGCACATATTGAGCATGGTTCATCCTTCACATTGAGTGAGGACAGCCAACGGCTATTTCCCTCCCCATCGTTGTCCCATCCTGTATACACCACTCAACCTCATTCATCCTCATCCATAGCGTGCCCAACACATGTGGATGAGGGGAAGGAGGGGTGTGTGCAGGATCAGACACGAATGGGGCATGAGGATGGATACAGTCAGCAACCTCCATCCCTCTCTCAACCCACCGTGGCAAAACATCAGACACGGGCTGCATCCATATCAAGTGCAACCAGTACCACAGACACATGGGGTACCGACTAGAACAAGGTCACATACGCTGTCGAATGAAAGTGTAGATGCAGTTGTCAGCAATATTGGTGAGTATGTACCATTGAATGAAGCTGCCATTCAAGCACTCTCCCCCACCTCCCCCGATACCTCCCTCAGCTCTCTCAACCTTCCATCATGGTTCCACCTAGCTACCTCTGCTATCATTGGTGGCAAGTTGAAGAGTGATAGGGTCACGTTGACATCAAGATCAAAGGAGCGATTTCTACTTGCCATCCGTACAGCACTTGACATTGACTCCATAAGGTTTGCTGCTGATGGATTGGCAGCAGATCTCACTTCACTCCTCCCAACTGATAGTCACATTACTATCCCTCTCAGTCATGGAATTCAAGGGGATGCCATCAAGCAGTATGTAGCACAAGCAGAATTCAAATGCTGTGCAGGTACTCACTCCGCTGTCAGAAGCTTACTAAAGATTGATGAAGCGAGTAGAGCATTGCTACGTGTCATGCACCATCATCATAAGTCATCACGTACAAAGGAGAGTAATCAGATACGTGAACACCTACTGACAATCCTGCACCAATGCTGTCCTGCACTCCATCCATCCAATGATAAGGAGCAACCTGAAGATACGTCATCATCCGAGCAACATGAGCCTCATCCCACTGCTGCACCAGGACTTGCCTCCACATCTCTTCCATCAATACATGACATGCAAATCGATGATGACAAAGGAGAGAATGACTTGTCTCTCTCCAGTCATCTGCATGAGTCATCACGCAATAACAGAAGTATTTCTCCCTGCCTTGCTGATGAATATCCCATCACACAACAAGTTGAAAGTGAGGCTGATGGCATTGCTCATCTCCTGTCACCAACATCACCAAAGGATGATCAGAATGTTGTAGCTGACACTCAGTCCTCAAATGGGAATCAGAATTCAGTACAACCACAATTCACAACCGGTGACACCAATCCTTTTGCATCGATGGATGTACGTGTACATCATGTGAAAGGAGATGGAAGTTGCTTCTTCCATTGTGTGGCAGCTGCACTGAACGTTGATACTCGTTCCATCCAAGATATGCTAAGAAGTGCAGTGGAAGGAATCAACACTATGAAGGAAATCAGAGAAATTGAACTACGTATCAGTAATGATGGCTTGCCTATCACTTCAACCACAGATGATGCAATCATCCAACAAGTCAAACAGACATACTTGTCGAGTGACAGGTTCAAAGAGTTGAAGTGGGGTGGAGATATAGAGATGATGTTACTTTCACGATACTATCATGGTCGTTTGGTGTTCTGTACGCTTCGAGATTCGAAACATACACCAGTGCGATATCGGTATACAGGTCCAGCTCCAGAACATCTATCAACCCTTAATGAAGATGACCTTCGTGAAATCATACTACATCATTGTTCCTACACTGGAGCAGACAAGCCAAACCATTTCAACCTCATGGAATGGATCGATAGCAATGGAAATGTTCATCGTTGTCGACGCATCACTGAAGCAGAAGTGGACTCACCGTTGGCTCCAGGCTTGTTGACAGGACATATCAAGACTAAGTTTGACAAGTTGGTTGCAGCTGCTGATGCAGCGATCCTGGAGAATCAGCGCAGAGCACAGGAAGAGGAAGACTCACAGCTTGCTCACACCCTTCATATGCTTGAGAAGGAGGATGCAAGGGATAGAGGTATGACGTCTGTCAGTGATTCTGAATCGGAGTCAGAGTTAGCCGCTGACCAACAACTTGCTATGAACTGTAAACGAGAGCAAGTATCCAATAACAACGATGCCACTGTCGCTGCTGGAGCTAGCAAGCCTGTACATAGCCGCCCAATACCTGTCCAGTTCCCACCCTCTTTCCAACCTATTGGTCCGAACAAGTTTACCACTCCGAATAGTTCAATCACACGTCACGGTGAGACGGCCACGACTCCAATGACAGCCCATCGACTGCCTTGTTCTCCCATACCCCCTCCTGATCAACCCGCAGTGTCACGTACACTTCCATCATCTCGACCAGTGATGTGGCGTGAGATTCCTACATCCAGTCGACGTCTCTTCCTTGACAATGTCATTCCAATATTCGAGAGGTATTGTCAATGCAGTCGAGCCGGTAAATACAAAGCGTGTGCAATCCTCCTACACAAGCTGTTGGACATACCAGCACAAACACTTGTCAAAGGAAGTCGAAGTCAGCTCAGACAGTCATTATTACAGCACCATTCTGCCATCATGCAAGAACTTTCGCATATGACAGATGATGTCGATGCTGATGAGAATGATGATGAGTTACTGAACATCCCAAGATCTGGCACTGAACAGTCATCCACTGCCGTACAAGACCCATCAAACAATGGTCAGCGATTAGCGGAAAACAATACGGATGAGGATCGAGCTATCATTCGAGCCAACCGACGTGCTGTTCGCATTGTAAATGAAGGCGGAAAACGATGTCTGTCACGTGCTGCCAAGATGCTTATACAGACCCCATTGGCTGAGGTGAATGAGTCATCCATGCAACGACTCAAGGAGTTACATCCAGATGCAACGAAGGGGATGCCATCCATACCACTAGGCAAGGGGATTGAATTGACAGCCATTGATCCACAAGCCCTTGTCCAACTCATCAAACGCCGTGTCAACAATGGTTCAGCACCTGGGCCATCAGGATGGACTGGATCACATCTACAGTTAATTGCTCAGTGTGAGTCAGCATCAGCAAGAGAGGGATTATGCTTACTCATACGTGACATCTGCAATGGTGTATTTGGTGGTCATACACAACAACGTCTCCTCGCCTCTATCCTTACTCCCATCTCCAAGCCAGGTGGAGGCGTTCGTCCCATTGCGATGGGTGAGGTCATGGTCAAGTTAGCAGCACACTACCTCATGACTATTATTGAGTCGAAGCTTCCTTCACTCTTCCCTCGTATTCAATATGGTGTCAAGCGTGCAGGTGGATCTGAGAGTGCAGCTCAACTCATTCGTGCAGCCATACGTGAGTCACACCGCTCTCATTCTGATACCATTGCACTTAAGACTGACTTTCAGAATGCGTTCAATGCTGCATCAAGAGCACAGCTATGGGAGACAATGTTGTCACATGAGGACACCAAATTAGGG